>Ga0115000_10002787_pt1 | contig 14828 bp, 17 predicted proteins | sample ArcticOcean_MG_C_6_FD_89690 | JGI IMG/M metagenome (GOLD analysis project Ga0115000, IMG submission 89690) | Marine microbial communities from western Arctic Ocean - ArcticOcean_MG_CB8_128 | ecosystem: Environmental > Aquatic > Marine > Oceanic | place: Arctic Ocean: Canada Basin | collected...
AAATAGTATGGTATAAAGGAATTATGGCAACAGATCAATTAGATAAAAAAGGAACCGCATATCTTCAAGGTATTCAGGGTTTAGACTACCTGTCTAAAGTGACTGGTTATAAAAAACCTATGAATATATTAAAGTCTTATTTAAAGAGTAATGGTAAAAGAAAAACATTATACTTAAAATTTAATGATGGTGAATTAGATGAAGTTGTCAGTGGTGTCTATCAACTAAAAGTTAATCCAAGTGATAAAAACTTTCTTAATGATCTGCGTGATGAGTTAGAAGCTAAAGGTGAAGATATAGATAAGGCTAAAACTAAACCAGGTCAAACGATCACATTTAAATCTGGCTTTCAATTATATCTATCTGGTCGTCCATTAAGAAATGTAATAGATGAGTCAGGTCAACCTGTAGCTGCTAACACACCCACAAACGATCAACAGGAAGATGGTTTTATTATTAATCTAAAAGCAGGTAAGTTATTAGATCAATTAGTAATTAGTAATAAGATTGGTTTTCCATTTGGTAAAGATTGGCATAATTCATTTATAAGATCATTTGCTAGTTTTACAAGTAAGATAATTTCAAAAGCTGATTTAAGTAAATATGAGTTTTATAGAGATAGTGATAAAAAGAAACTTGATATGTTAAATCAAATTACAGATACAGAAATACTGCCATCATCAAAAGATAACTGGAATCCATCTGATGTATGGGCTGTAAAGATAAGTGAAAAAAAAGATTTAGAAGAAAAAATTGGTGCACTACACACAGAAAGAATACAAAACAAAAACGTAAGTATAGAAAGAATTAATAAGTTTATTGAGATACAATTTGAAAATAAAAATCTAATTGGTATATCGTTAAAACAAGTATTAGGAGCTACTGCCAAAGTGGATAAGATTACAAAAGATGCCAAGTACATTGATAGTGTAAAGTTTTTAGGATTTAAAAAAAAGATGGATTTTGATGCGACATTAACTTATTTTGATATTAATGTTAAAATGTCATGTATTAAAAATGATGCATTAGATTACCTATTTAGATTTAGACCTAGAGCTTCATCAGATGCAAAAACAAATAACGGAGAAGGTCGTTTATCTACTAAAGGTGCAGCAGATGGTGCGATAGATAAGAAGAACGTATTATCAGTATTACTACCTAACGCAGATGATATTACAAGTGAAAAATATGGTAAATCTAAAACTATCAATGAGGCAATAGACTTTTTAGTAAGTAAAAATAAACAAAAGTATAAAGGTTTACAGACTTGGGTCACTAAAGGTAAATATAAGTTTTTGAATATTAAAAATTTAGATAAGAAGACTGACGATAAAGTAATAAGAAGAGGTCTATTAAATTTAAATTATGCATATCTTATTGACACATATACTAATCAAAAAGAAATGTATAAAAAGTTTTACTTGGCTGCTAAAAAAGTAAATGCGTTTTCATCAATACATTATAAAATCTCTGGGTAATTAGTTTAACTAGTATAAATATATACTTAATATCGTTTATCCTGAAACGGACGGAAGTAAACCACAAAGGTTGAAGAAACGCTCTTTATTAAAGGAGTATGTATGGACTTGGTAAAAGACCTACGAGCTTTAAGAAAAGAGAGAAGTAAAGAAGACTCTGCTAAAGCTCAATTAAGAAAAAGAAGTAAAGATAGTATTGCTAGACCAAAAGCAAAAACTAATATTTTTTCTAAAGACCCACGAATGCAAGGGATATAATTGGTACAGGCGGGTTGAGTTGAACAACCGACTTCTGTTCCACAAACAGATGTTATACCGTTTAACTACACCTGCCTATTAATGTAAGTATGTTACTGCTAATCCTATAACAGTAATAGAGGATAACACAACATTGGTTGTGATGAGTGCGGCTTCACGCCACATAATAGAAACTACTAACCAACACAGTCCACCGGTTAAAGTAGCGATTGGTCCTAGTGGATACATACCCACAGAATTAGCACCAGCGCCTATCATTAGGAAACCAGTTGCAATCCATTTTAAATATTTGTCCATTATTTTCTAGTGTCGTTTAAAGGTAAATGGTCTTTCTGCATAACTTTTTTAAAACAAGGTTTACAGAACTGAACCGGTATTGGTCCTAGTGAACCTACTAACGTATCCGTTGTATTGTGCATAAATAACTTAGCACATATTGAGCATTTTTGTTTTTTCATAGTTTTAATATTATATTCAGTCCAGGTTTTCATAGTTATCCTTGTGTTATTAATTAAATAATTTTTACTAAAATAATAACTTGAAGACATAATATAACAAGTGGAACAATTGTTCTAATCAATTCCATTGTATGGTTATATTCATCTAGCTTTCTTTCTAATTTATTTCTTGTAGTTTTCATAGTTATCCTTGTGTTAGTACATTTTCTTTATAGTCTTGTAATGGAGATTCTTCTCCTATTTCAACATCACCATTTTCTTCAGCAAACTCGTCATCTGTATATACAACTTGACCAAAACTTTCTGTAGGTCCGTTGTCTGTATAGTTGGCGTCAACCATATAAGTTTCAACACCATTTTTAGTTTCTGTAATCTCATGGTTTATTTGGGAATGATCTACACCACAATCAGAAAGTTTTTCTGTTGCCTCAGCTCTACTATTAGCAAGACACTCTTGTTCTATAACTAAATTATAGTATGTTTTCTTTCTGTATAGTTTTTTACCTAGATCATTTCTAGTAATCATTATATCTGTATCAATTGTCATTATTTTCCTATCTGTTCTTCTGCTTCTAAATTTAAAGATATATCAATATCTGATTCTTCTTTTGTGCTATATTCTACAACATCTAATTCAATTTTTTTTAATTGATTTAACATATCTTTAGCATTAGCTAATAAACCATCATCTATATTCTCAATCACATTTTGAATAACATCAGCTTTATTAGTGTGTCCATTAATGTACATTTTTTTTCTCCTTATCGTTATCTTTAATCATTAGTTCATGTCCTGTTGAAGTCTTATACATTTTCCAGGAAACTTCACCATCAAAGTAATATCCAGTAAATTCTTTTTTAACTTTACTTTTCTTTTTTTTCTTCTTTATTAATATATCGGCCATAATTTGTCCTTGTGTTTTTTATTGTTGTTGCGTTACTATTGATAGTACAAAGCTTCCAATACCTAAACTAACTGCGGCAAAACCTAAAACCCATTGGTCAGTTTCTACAGCACCAGCTGCTGACACCATTGCTAAGGTACCTATTATTGCGAAAAATATTGTTATAAATTCGTAGAACTTTTTATTTGTTTTCATAGTGTTTTTTCCTTTTGTTATTTTTTGTATATTGCGAAAGTTGTTGCGGCATTCATATGAATAAAAGATGGGTTTCTAGTATACATTTCTGTAGAAGGACCTCTATATCTAAATCTAACTTTGTTATTCATAACTTTCATATAAGTTTTAAATCTACTTAATAATGAAATTGGTATACCTTTAACAATAGATACTTCACTGTCACTTGATTTGTATTTGTTAGTTAAGTCTAATATTTCTTTTTCTCTTAATTTGTTATATTCTTGTGGTGTCATAGTGTTTTTCCTTATTGTTGTTTAATTTCTAACCAATCAAAGTGTTGTTTTAATTTGTAATCGTTAATGATTTTATTAATAGCGTTTTTCATATTAATATCAATCATAGTTAATAGAGTATTATCAACTTCAATAACTTCTTTGATATTTTTACTCATTTTTTCTATTTGTTTATATGCGATATTTCTAACTATCGTCATATTATTTGTTTTTATGTTTTTGTTTATCATATACAGCTAATATATCAGGATAAATAGAATAAGTACAGTAATAAAATGGTAAAAACCAAAAAATATGCATAAAAAACCCTTGATATACTTGACTTTTTTACTTTTTTTGTTCACAGTTTGTTCTAGTTGCTCAAAAAGCCCTAATAAATGTAGATTTTTACCCAAAATTGAAAAATCTGAAGTAAAAAACGAAGAATCAACAGACTTACTAGGAAATAAATTTAATACTTATGCTCAAATTAATTGTAAATATTAATAATAAATAGAAATATGATCTATTGTCAAAATTGCGGATATAATTGTCATTGTGGCGAAAAAAATTATGTAAATTATGATGAAATTAAAAAAACTGAAGTTTGTACATATTGCCGACACGAAAAATCAGATGATTCTTGGAAAGATCAAGTAAAATACGATAATATTAATTAATGGAGTTATAAAATGAGTAAAATGAGAATGTTTAAGTTTTGGAATGAAGAAGGTGATGAAAAAGAGAAAGAAGCGATGAGTTTGAAGAAGGCAGTTATGTCAATTCAAGATGGTTTTAAGAATAGATTTATTGGTGTTGAATATATCAGTAAAAAAGGTAAACAAATTAGTCAAACTGTAGAAATCCCAATGGGAAGAAAAGTTAGACAATCAATTGCACTAGAAAAAAAGAAAGCAGCGGCAAAAATAGCTCAAGTAAGTAGATAAAATATGAAATTAGCGAAAAACCATATAGCACACGAAAGACTGCCAAAGAAAACAGCACAAGGCAATAGGAATAACGTAAAAAAGAGTTCAATGAACAAAAGTAAAAAGAGATCGTTCAAAGTATATCATGGTCAAGGTAAATAATGCCAGCTGTGATTAGATCAGGATTAGATAGTCATGTTGGTCATGCTAGTCCTACTCCAAATCCGTTTCATCAAACAGCATATACAGGAGGATCTCCGAATGTATCAATAAACGGCGCTGCCTCAATAAGAGTAGGTGACGCTACAAGTTGTGGTGATCCTGCGGTGGGAGGTAGTTCAACTGTATTTGTAAATAGTATCGCTATTCATAGAAATGGTGACGCTACTGGTGGTCATGGTAGTTGGGTAGCTAATTCGGCCACTGGTGGAAGTTCTAACGTAAACGCTGGGTAATCGTGTATAAATATTAGTGTTATGCCAAGTTATAGTGTAGAAAACGTATCTAATAATAGTAAGAGAGCAACTAGAATCTATAAAGATTTAGATTTAGACTTTGGAAGAAATGTTGTAACTAATGATGTTAATAAATTAACTGATGTTGAGGCAGTAAAAAGAAGTGTTAGAAATTTAATTCAAACTAATCACTTTGAAAGACCATTCCATCCAGAAATTGGTGGAAATGTAAGAGCACTTTTGTTTGAACCAATTTCACCCTTAACTGCTTTAAACTTACAAAGAAAAATTGAAGAAGTATTAAATAATTTTGAACCAAGAATTAAATTAACACAGATTATCGCTAGACCTGATATTGATGGTAATAGATACCAATTAGAAATTAAATTTTATGTGGTCGGCGTATCACAACCAATAACAGTAGAAACATTTTTAGAAAGATTAAGATAATATGGCAAGTAATAAATTAGAAGTTTCAGAATTAGATTTTGACAATATAAAAAGCAATCTAAAGACCTTTTTACAAAATCAATCAGAGTTCCAAGATTACGATTTTGAAGGTTCTGGGTTTGCTGTATTATTAGATGTACTTGCATACAATACTCACTACTTAGGTTTCAATGCTAATATGTTAGCAAATGAAATGTACCTAGACAGTGCTGACATCAGAAAAAATATAGTTTCATTAGCAAAGATGTTAGGATACACTCCAACATCAGCAAAGTCACCATCATCAGTAATAGATATTTTAATAAACAATGCTACTGGCCCAACAGTTACAATGGCAAAAGGTACAACGTTTACAACTAGTGTAGATGGAACGTCTTATGAATTTGTAACAAATGCTTCACATACAATTACACCCACAGATGGTGTTTATAAATTTTCAAATATTTCAATATACGAAGGTACGCTAGTTACTTTCAAATATACAGTAGATAGTTCAGATCCGGATCAAAGATTTGTTATTCCAAGTGTTAATGCAGATACATCTACTTTAAAAGTACAAGTTCAAAATTCATTATATGATACTGCAACATCAACCTATTCATTAGCGTCAGGTATTACAAGTTTAGATTCTATATCAAAATCTTATTTCTTACAAGAGGGTGAAGATGGTAAATTCGAAACTTATTTTGGTGACGGTGTGATTGGAAAATCTTTATCCGATGGTAACATTGTTATTATGGAATATATGGTTTCAAATAAAGATGAAGCAAACGGAGCTGCAGCATTTGCATTATCAGGAACAGTTGGTGGGTTTTCAGATGTTACTATAACATCAGTTTCAAGTGCTCAAGGTGGATCAGAAGCTCAAACAAAAGAATCAATTAGATACAATGCACCTTTACAGTATTCAGCACAAGATAGAGCTGTAACAACTACAGATTACGAAACTAAAGTACAAGAAATTTATCCAAATGCTTTATCAGTTTCAGCATGGGGTGGAGAAGATGATGAAACTCCAATTTATGGTGTAGTAAAGATTGCGATTAAAGCAGCATCAGGTTCTACTCTTACAGAAACAACAAAAGCAAGTATCATAGCTAAATTAAAAAAATATAATGTTGCTTCGGTTAGACCTCAAATTATTGATCCCGAAACTACTACATTATTATTAACATCATCAGTTAAGTTTGATGAAAAGGCTACTACAAAAACAGCTGAAACATTAAAGTCAGAAATTACTACAGTATTAACAAATTACAATACAAACACATTACAAAAGTTTGATAGTATGTTTAGATATTCAAAAGTTGTAGAATTAATTGATAAGACAGACACATCTATTCTTTCAAACATCACAACGTTACAAATAAGAAAAACATTTACTCCAACATTTAATACTTCTACAAAATATGATATTTTCTTTAGAAATTCTATATACAATCCTCATGCGGGTCACAATATTACTGCTGGTGGTATTATAAGCTCTTCTGGATTTAAAGTTAATGGAGATACAACAAATATATACTACCTAGATGATGATGGTTCAGGTAATATACGTAGATACTACTTTGCAGGTTCAGTTAGAACATATAGCAATAGTACACAAGGAACTGTTGACTATGCAACAGGACAAATTACTATTAACTCTTTAAATGTTAGTAGTATAGAAAATATTAGAGGGTTATCTTCAAATGTAATTGAAATAACAGTTCAACCAAATTCAAATGACGTTGTTCCAGTTAGAGATCAGATTTTAGAAATAGATACAACAAACTCAAATATCACAGTTACCGCAGACTCATTTGTTGGAGGTTCATCAGATGCTGGTGTGGGTTATACAACAACATCTAGTTACAACACATAACAATGGCAAAATTTACGGACAAAATATCCAACCTGATTAATCAACAGGCACCCGAGTTCGTATTAGAGCAACACCCCAAATTTTTAGAGTTCATCAAAACGTATTATGCGTTTATGGAATCAGCTGAGTTAACTGTAACTTCAGTTCAAACAACTGATGGTATTTTATTAGAAACTGAAACCTCTCAAACTAACGAATTACTATTAGATGGTTCTCGTTTAGATACCGATAGAACACAACTAGACGCTGGTAGTAAAATAATTTTAGAAAGTTCTACATTTGGTAAATTTACTAGAGGTGAAACTATCACAGGTCAAACATCAAATGCTACAACAACAGTTTTAGCGGAAGATTTAGTTAATGGTCGTTTGTTCATATCCGCACAAGATAAATTTATTGTAGGAGAAACTATACTAGGTAATTCATCTAACGCAAGTGCATTAGTTAACATATACAAACCAAATCCCGTAAACACTATACAAGACTTATTAAATTTTAGAGATCCTGATAAAGTTATATCAAATTTTTTAACTAAATTCAGAAATGAATTTTTAAGTACTCTACCTGAAACTTTATATACCTCTATTGATAAAAGAAACTTAATTAAAAATATTAAATCACTTTATAGAACAAAAGGTACTGATAGAGGACATGCATTATTTTTTAAACTACTATTTGGTTTAGAATCAGAAACAATTTATCCTAGAGAAAATATGTTAAGAGTATCTGATGGTAAATGGGATACTCAAAAAATATTAAGAGCACTTGCTTCAGCTGGAGATACCTTAGATTTAGTTGGTAGAACAATAACTGGAGAAACATCTGGCGCTACTGCCATTATAGAAGATGTAAATAAATTACAAATTGGTGCTACTGAAGTTTCAGAATTTATATTAAATGAAGATACTATTTTAGGTACTTTTCAAATTAACGAAACTATTAGAGGAACAAAATTAGACACAGACGATAGTTTTATCAAAGCTGCTGTTACAGGTATACCTGCCACACAAACACTAACTAATAATGGAAGTTTATATAATGAAAATGATACAGTTACGGTTACGGGGGGTGGTCAAGGAGCTACTGTCCATGTTGAAGCTGTTGGTCGAGGTAAGATCACAGAATTTATAATTGGTAATAGTGGCGCTGGTTACGAAATTGGTGATAATTTAATATTCACAAATACAGGAACAGGTGGTGGATCAGTTAAAGCAAAAGTTTCAATTGTTAATGGTGGATTTACCCAAGAAGATTCAACTTCCGTAACGGAAGATCACATTGTATTTGAAGATGAAACTACTAGAGGTGATTTGTACACAGGAAATAAACTTGTACAAGAAAGTGGTACAGGTACAGGTGATATAACAGATATTAGAATTATTAATGCTGGAAATAATTATAAATCTTTACCTACTGTCGTAGTAGCTGATACAACTGGTAATGGAGCATCCGTATATGCTTACGGTACAGATATTGGTAGAGTATTAGGATTAAAAGTTGTTGAGTCAGGTTTTGGTTATGAGGCAGCTCCTACTCCACCTACAATAGCACTACCTAGTTATATAATAGTAACAAATTTATCGGGTTCTTATAAAGTAGGAGAAGTAGTTACTGGAGTTGATATTAATTCAGCTGCAGTTACAGCAACTGTTGTATCTTATACATCAGGTACAGGTGTTTTAAAAGTTTCAAGTCCAACAGGATCGTTTGCCGTAGATACAACAATAACAGCAGCAGGTGGCGCACAAGCAATCGTTGCGAAAAATGATTTAGCAACTTCTACTATGACTATTGGTAGTGTTGTAGATACTTCAGGTGCATATCTATCACAAGATGGTCAAGTTTCAGAAACAGCCATGAGAGTACAAGATAGTTTATACTATCAAGATTTTTCTTATGTTATTAAAGTTGGTCGAACAATAAATGACTGGAGAGATAGTTTTAAAAAGACTATGCACGCTTCAGGATTTTACTTTACAGGTCAAGTTAATATAGAAAGTAGAATCAATGCTAGAATTACTTTCCCAATTACAGGAATTATATCAGGCGCAGTTCAAACTCCATTATTCAGTATACTTAATACTTTGTTCTCTAGTATTATTGGTCGAAGATTAGGTACAGTTGATGATGGAACTTCATTAAGAGCAAACGCTCATTTAGTGGGTAAACCTGATTTCCTTAGTAGTACAGTATCACCGTTTACTTCAAGTACTAGAGATATAACATTAAAACGAACACCTATTAATATTACATACCTAAGTAGAGTTAGAAGAGTAATTAATAGTGTAAATATAGTTCAAGGTTTTGCTTCAGCAGGCCCTAGATTTAGTACACTAAATAAGTTTGCTAATACAGCATTTGGACTTAGTAATACTCACTCTGGTATTAATTTCAATGTATTAAACAATATTTTAGTTACAGGCACTCGTTCTTCTTTAGACGGTCAAAATGCTATATTTTTAATGACTTCTAATAAAGATGGACAAACATTAAGAACAAATTTTGCGTTACCTACTCAAATAACACACAATAGAGATGTAACGTACACTGGAACTTATTTAACATTTGACAGCGGTACTGTTACAATGGATAAAAATTAACGTATAAATATAGACTAGAGGTATTAAGGTATTATGGCTAAACAAACAATCAACATTGGATCAACCGCAAATGACGGAACCGGCTCTACTTTAAGAGTTGGTGGTGATCTAATCAACGATAACTTTAACGAAATTTACACAGCTTTTGGAGATGGGTCTACTTTAAGTAACGCAATCCCAGGTAAAGTAGAAGGAGCTAATTTTACAAGCAGTATATTAGTTGGTCACTCAACTACTGGAGCTTTAAATGCAGCAGATTATAATACTGGAGTTGGTATTGAAGCATTAGATGCTTTGACAAGTGGAGATTTAAATACTGCTATTGGTAATAGAGCAATGACTGCAGCAAACACAGGTTCTGAAAATACTGGTGTAGGTGCTTTATCATTATATGCTTTAACATCAGGTAGTTATAATACTGGAGTTGGTAGGCTTACTTTAAGATATGTTACTAATTCACAACAAAATACAGCTGTTGGCTATAGGTCTCATCAAAATGGAAATGGCAGTTATAACACAGGAGTGGGTTACATGACTGGTGGTGGTAATAATATGTCTGGTGCATATAATACTTCTATAGGTTATCAAGCTGGATATACTATTACTTCTGGTGATGCTAACTTATCTATAGGTAATAAAGCTGAGCCACTTTCAGTAACTGGAGATAACCAATTAACAATTGGTACTTATGATGGCACAACAACTACAACTTGGATAAGAGGAGATAGTTCTGGTTTATTAACTATTACAGGTGGTGAAGTTATACCAGGAAAAACAGAAGGAACAAATTTTACAAACAGTTTATTAGTTGGTCATGCAACAACAGGAACTTTATCAAGTGCTGAAAAAAATGTTGGTATAGGAATTGGCGCTTTAGATGCCCTTGCCAATGGCTCAGTCAACACAGCTATCGGATACAATGCTTTAACATCTAATACAGGAGGTACTAGAAATACTGCTATAGGTTCTGAAGCTTTATGGAACAATTCTACTGGTCAACAAAATGTTGCCATGGGTCATGGTGCTGTTGGTGTTGCTAATAATAGTTACAATATTGGTGTTGGTGTTGGTGCTTTAGGTGCGGCTACAGGTGGTTATAATACTGCATTAGGACATAGATCAGGTCATGTTATTGCGGCTGGTCAATATAATCTTACTATAGGACATAAAGCTGGATATAATATTACTACTGGTTCTGGTAATGTAATGATTGGTGATATTATTGCTGATAGTGCAACAGGAGATAGACAACTAAAAATTGGTGGTAATGATGGAACAACTACTACAACTTGGATTTCTGGTGACAGTGCTGGTTTATTAACTATTACAGGTGGTGAAGTTATACCAGGAAAAAAAGGTGGAACTAATTTTTCAGAAAGTTTATTAGTTGGTCACTCAACCACTGGAACTTTAAATGCTGCTGAAAAAAATACTGGAGTTGGTACATCAGCTTTACAAGCTATAACTTCTGGGGATAGAAATACTGCAATAGGTTCTGGTGCAGGAAAAACTCTTACTTATTCTAGTTTTAATACAGCTTTAGGAACTGATTCTTTAACTAAAGTTTGTGGAAATGGTAATACATCAATTGGTATCGGTTCAGGTAGCAATACTACTGGTGAATATAATATTTATTTAGGAAAAGATGCTGGAAATAATATCACATCTGGTTCTGGTAATGTTGTAATTGGAGTAGCTGACGTTGCAAGTGCAACTGGAGACGATCAACTTAAAATAAGTGATGGAGAAGATGGATCAGTAGTTTGGATTACTGGTGACAACACAGGTGCAGTAACAATGACATTAGCTGCGAATCAAATAACATCTACTCAATTAACAGGTGCCGTAAGTTTACAAATATTATCATCAGACGGTACTGTAGTTAAAACACTTTTCGGAGCAGGATCGTAAAATCTAATGAAAACCTTTATAAATATAACAAAGAGGAATATTAACCAATATAAATAATCATATGCCCGCAATCATAACAAACAAATTTAGAATACATAATTCAGAACAATTTGAAGAATCTTTCGGAGAAGCTTCACCTAACGTATATTACTTAGGAATAGGTAGACCTCAATCTTGGGCAACCCTAACAAGAGGAGATAGTCGTACAGAATACGAAGGAACAGATTCAACACCAACAACTCCTGCGGATTCAGTCGCTACAGAATTTTATAGTTTTGATGATTTACTTGCGGTTAAAAGAATTACAGCTTCAGATGTAAATTTTGTTGTTCCTAGAAGAAATTGGACAACAGGTACTACATACGATATGTATAGACATGACTATGGAGAGTACCAAACAGGTTCTACTTCAACTAAAATTACATCAAATAGTGGAGCAACAACTTTATTTGATTCTACTTTTTATGTTATGACAGATGATTACAATGTTTACAAGTGTTTAGATAATAATGGTAATGTTGCCTCAACAGTAAAACCTACTGGAACATCAACAACTATTTTAGCAACAGGCGATGGGTATAAATGGAAATTCTTATATACGTTATCGGCTTCTCAACAAACAAACTTCACGTCAACAGATTTTATGGCAGTAACTGAAAATGCTAGTGCCGCAACAACTCAAACAAATGTTATATCAGCTGCTGTTAATGGAGCTATCAATAACGTAAAAATTAAAACTGCAGGATCCGGTGGTACAAACGGTACTCACACAGGTATTGCAATTAAAGGTGATGGAACCGGCGGTGTATGTTCTGTAACTGTTTCAGGTGGAGCAGTAACTGCAGTAGTTGTAACAACTGTAGGAAGTGGTTATACATTTGGAACTATTAGCAATGCAGAAATTGTAGCTGGTGGATCAACAAGTTTAACTGGAGCTGAATTAGATGTAATTATTCCTCCAAAAGGTGGTCATGGGTCAAATGCTAAAAACGAATTAGGTGCATTTTTCATAATGATGAATACAAATTTAGAAGGAACTGAAGCAGCAGCTTCTGGTGACTTTTCAGCAGTAAATGATTTTAGAGAAGTCTTATTATTAAGAGATCCTACTTCAGGTGGTTCTGCTACAACAGCAACAACTTTAAAAGCAACATATTCAATAAAAATTGCATCATCTCCAACTCCTGGTACATTTACTGTGGACGAAGAAATCAATCAAGCGACAACTGGCGCTGTTGGTAAAGTTGTTGAATGGGATGCTGTAAACAAAATTCTATATTACATTCAAACTCGTCACAATGACGCTGGTTTGGATAGTAGTGGAAACTTAACGGCATTTTCAGCAGCCAATGTAATTACTGGACAAACATCTAGTGCTACAGCAACTCCTGATACCTCAGTTACTTCAACTGTGAATAATGTAAGTTTCACTTCTGGATATGCAGCTCCAGAGTTAGATCATGATTCTGGTGATGTTATATATATTGAGAACAGAAGTCCTATTGTAAGGGCAGTCGATCAAACAGAAAATATTAAATTGATAATTGAATTTTAAAGGAAAATAGATGTCAAGTCCAACAGACTTTAACCTATCGCCATATTATGATGACTTTACAGAGTCAAAGAAGTTTCATAGAATACTTTTTAGACCGTCATTTGCAGTACAGGCGAGAGAGTTAACACAAGCACAAACGATTTTACAAAATCAGATGGAGAGGATGGGTGACCATTTTTTCAAACAAGGTGCTATGGTTATTCCCGGTCAAGTTGGCCTAGATATAGAATACTATGCTGTTAAACTATCAGCTAAATCATTATCAACATTAAGTAGTTATAAAAATATAGAAGTTACAGGAGCAACTTCAGGTGTTGTTGCAACTATTGTTACTACTGTAGTAACAGATGGTACTGATCCAGATACTGTTTACGTAAAATATTCTAAATCAGGAACAAACAACGTTGCATCAGTTTTTCAAGATGGCGAAACATTAAATTGTTCAATTGAAAGTGTTAGTCAAACATTAACAGTTTCTACAACAGCAACAGGTAGTGCTGCTTCCGTTAAACAAGGTATTTACTACATCAATGGATTTATGGTTCAAACTAGCGATCAAACGCTTATCTTGGACAAATATACTAATGCGCCTTCATATAGAATTGGCTTTACATTAACTGAATCTTTTGTTACTTCAAATGATGATACATCTTTAAATGATAACGCCGCAGGTTCATCTAACGCAAATGCTCCAGGAGCTCACAGATTTAAAATAGATTTAACTTTAGCTAAAAAAACATTAGCTTCTACTGAAGATTCAAACTTCTATGAAATATTAAGAGTAGAAGATGGAGTTATAAGAGCACAAGTAAGAAGTACAGACTATAATATTTTAGAAGAAACTTTTGCTCGTAGAACATTTGACGAATCAGGCGATTATACTTTAACTAATCCTGATTTTGATGTAAGAGAACATTTAATTTCAGGTAACAATAGAGGTATCTACACATCAGGTAATGGTGGTGATGCTACTAAATTAGCTATAGGTGTTTCACCGTTTAAAGCATATGTTAGAGGATATGAAAATCAAATTTTAACAACAACTTTTTTAGATGTAGATAAATCGAGAGATACTTTTACAGAAAATAATAATAAGACAAGATTTAATTTAAAGAACTTTGTAAATGTTTCTAACGTTTATGGTTCTCCAGATGTTGGTTTTGTATCAGGTGATGTTGAAGCATTTAAGGCTGTAAACCTTTATAAAGATTCTACTGTTACTAGAGGTACGCAAGTATCAACAGTTGGAGTAAATGTTCCTCAAATTGGAAGAGCTAAATCCCGTGGATTTGAATTTGTTACAGGAACCGAGAGTACAGATATTTATGCTACTACATCAACACATAAACATTATCTATTTGATATAGAATTATTTACACATTTAAATTTACAAAGTACAGGCGCCTTTACAACAGGTGAATTAGTATCTGGTTCAACATCAGGTGCAACTGGTGTAGTTATGTCTATGACTGCTACAAAAAGTACAGCAGTAACATCTATTTCTGTTGCTAATCCAG
>Ga0115000_10002793_pt1 | contig 14815 bp, 16 predicted proteins | sample ArcticOcean_MG_C_6_FD_89690 | JGI IMG/M metagenome (GOLD analysis project Ga0115000, IMG submission 89690) | Marine microbial communities from western Arctic Ocean - ArcticOcean_MG_CB8_128 | ecosystem: Environmental > Aquatic > Marine > Oceanic | place: Arctic Ocean: Canada Basin | collected...
AGGAACCAAGAGGATGAGCATTGTAACACAAGAAGTTGCAGAAGAGCTCTTCTCTTGGATCGAAAAGTCAAACAGGTATGCTTTCAATAAGTCTCACGCCGTATCATACGCGATTAATGCTTACTGGTCTGCTTATTGCAAAACGTATCGAACTATAAAGTTTTACGAAAAATATCTAGGGCGATCAGATAAAAAACCCAAGCCAGATATTGAGAAAAAACAACTCATCGTAGATGCTAAAAGGTTTGATATAGATGTGCTACCTCCGAGATTGAGGCATCTATATACTGAATTCACTCGTTGCACAGAGACAAATACAATACACTTTGGTCTGAGACATATAAAGAATGTGGGGGCAAAAGAGTGTGACAAAATTATAGACCTAATATCAAGAGAAGATATCTCTGGCTATTGCTGGATGGATTGTCTTGTAAAGATCATTTATGGATTAAATCTTAACAAGAGAAGTGTAATATCTTTAATTTCAGTCGGTGCGTTTAGCGGTGTAAATAACTCAGTCAGTAGACAAAAGATGCTCTACGAGTTCGATAGCTGGAAACAACTTTCACCAAGAGAGCAAAAGGGCATCGCAGATAATCATAACAGTGAGGAACCTTCTCTTTATGCAGAGGAGTTGGCAGATTCTATAGACCATCTCGTTGGTACGATTAAAATCAACTCTAGAAGACTACCTATCGTAGAGGACATACGCGGCTCACTAAGGAATCCGTTTTATGATCTGGAAGACAGAACCCTATCGATAGCCTCTGATGAAGAGAAATATATGAGCTGTTCATTAACTTGTAGTAAAATAGATGGAATTGACCTAAATGTAGCTACTTATATGTGCAAAGAGATAGGTAATGGGGCTATAACAGGTAAAGCAAACTTGGCGGCAGAAATTGTCTCAGTTAGAACCTATAAAACTAAACGTGGTAAAAATCCGGGCCAGACAATGGCCTTCTTGTGTGTTGAAGATGGCAGTGGCTCTTTAGATTCAGTCACCGTCTTTCCCGAGTGTTACGAAAAGCATAAAAATCTGCTAGTTGAGAGTAACACGGTTTTAATGATTGGCGAGATTTCCAAGAAAGATAGTGCTTCCCTGATAGTTAACCAACTATCTCAAATTTGATTTTAAGGATATACATGTGAATAAATGTCATTTCGTAGGTAAGCTAACTTCAGAACCAGAAGTTGAAAAAGAAGGCGGAACTCCGGTTATACGGTTTGAACTAGAAGTAGAGGAGTTTAGAAAAGATAAAGGCGGAGATAAAAAAAGATCTGTTGTCTATCTAGATTTTGAAGCTTGGGACAGTGCAGCAACCGCTATAGAAAGATACGCTCAACAAGATTCCATTATGGTCGTCGAGGCTATAGCTCGGGTTGATAACGATGTGACCGACGATGATGATTGTCCATACGTTTATTTCAGGGTAACGAGCTTTAAGATAATAACATAATATGAGAAAAAAAAGAATACTATTTGTATCTGAGGCATCTTGGAAAAACACAGGATACTCTGTTTATACGAAAGAGGTACTCACAAGACTGAACCAAGTGGACAACTTAGAGGTTGCTGAATTAGCTTGCTATGCACCGCCGGAAGCGTCTGAGATCCAATCTTCACCTTGGAAGGTTTTCCCGAATAGACCCGCTACGGATTCTCCTGATTTTGATCGGTATAAAGGTCGCCCAACTTCAATTTTTGGGGAGTGGAGCTTTAATAGAGTATGTCTAGAGTTCTTGCCGGACGTAGTTATGGATATTAGGGACTGGTGGATGATGGAGTTTGAGCAAAGATCCCCCTTCAGGGACTTATTCCATTGGGCTATAATGCCCACGGTGGACGCTACTCCGCAAAACTCACAATGGATGAATACCTATAGGTCTGCTGACGCTGTTCTTGCTTACTCTGAATTTGGCAGAGATACTATGCTACAACAGTGTGACAATTTGAATTTTGTAGATATAGCTTCGCCAGCTGCTAGTGACCGCTTTTTTCCTATAGACGACAAGAAGGCTCACCGGGATTCAATGGGGATAAGTGAAGATTCCTTTATAATTGGAACGGTTATGCGTAACCAGAGAAGGAAGCTTTATCCAGATTTATTTAAGTCCTTTAGAGACCTTTTAGATAAAACAAAAGACGGCAATCTGTTTTTACTTTGCCACACTTATTATCCGGACATTGGTTGGGATATTCCTACTCTATTGAATCATTTTGGCTTAAATAACAGGGTCTTATTCTCTTATAGATGTAAGTCTTGTGGTCATATAGACGTTGACTTTTTTAAGGACTCCGTGAGCTTCTGCGATAAATGTAATACCTTTCAACGACAGTTGGTTGGTATAGACAATGCTATTGATGAAACAGAACTTAATAAAATATATAATCTATTCGACATATATGTACAGTACGCAAATAGCGAAGGGTTTGGTATGCCTCAACTAGAGGCCGCTTATGCCGGACTACCAGTGGTCGCAACGGACTATTCCGCTATGGAGTCGGTCATTAAAAACATAGATGGTTATCCGATTAAGCCCATAGAGATGACACTAGAAGCAGAAACAGGATGTTATAGGGCCGTGCCGGATAATGGTCGTTTTGTAGAGCTGATGGCGGAACTCATACAAGACAAAGAAATGCTGAGAAAGAAAGGCCTAGAAACTGCCGAGATAGCGAGAGAAAAATATAACTGGGATAATACCGCTAATGTCTGGCTCAAACATATTCAGTCAGTTCCATTAAAAGATATGAGTGAAACTTGGCTTTCCCCCGTTAATATACTAGAGCCCGCCACTAGTATACCGCCAGAAAAAGAAGACCTGATAGACAAAATCGACTTTCTATTTACTCACATTTTACATAAGCCACAATGGATAGGAAGTTATTTATGGTCTAAGGTATTAAAAGACTGCACCTATAATTACAGGCTTCATAATTCCGATCAGGATTTCTATTTTAACGAATCGCATATTCAGGGCATGGATAGATATGAGTCCTTTAACATAGATAAGGCCGTAGAAGAACTGTCTAGATTTAGACATCAAATGAATGACTGGGAAAAGATGAGACTCCAGTGTATTCAATCAGGAGAGATAACAGAATGATATCTTTTATAATTCAAGGTCCAACAAACCACAAAATGGGTTTTCCTACCTTCAGTAATGGTGAATGGCAAGATCATTACTTCACCACTCAGGAATGTATAGATTCTCTGAAGAAATGGTACCCAGACTCAGAGATTATCGTTTCCTGCACGACTGGCGACGCTGATGATCTGGTGGATGTTGATCAACTATTTTATATTACTGACGACATGCTGGAATTTCCGGATAATGTTAACAGACAAATATTGTCAAGTCAGGTTGTAAAGCATGCAAGCCATGATATAGTATGTAAAATACGAAGTGATATGATTGCTGGTACCGGGTGGCTTATAACATACGTAACCAACGAGCTACTGGGAAAAAGACCATACGCCAGAATCGAAACTCATAAGATGTTTGAAAGATTCGTATTTACGTCTAACTGGAGTAGTGAATCCGGATTCCTTTATCACCCGTCTGACTGGTTATTTTTAGGCTTAAAGACAGACATTGAAAGTATCTTCGATATACCGCAAAGACTACATACCGACTGGCCCATTGGTCCCGAGCAATATATAACCGTTAGATGTATGGAGAACCACGGACTCCAAAAATACATAGATTACAACTGGATTGAAAATCACGGAAATAGAGATAGCCATATAGGCAAGATGGTTCCGCCAGAAGACCACTATAGTGCCGATTGGTGGCGTGTGTTTTTTAATAATTTTTGCGTCTTGGATAACGGATGGACTACAAACGATCTTCAAACCGCACCAGAGACGGAGGGGCAAAGTGGGCTAATGTCTCAAAAATATCTAGAAAGAGTCGGCCCCTACAGAACACTAGTCAATCACAGGCAGTGGCTCGCTGGACATAAAAAGGTAACTTCATGAAAGTACTATATATAGGTAACTATAGAGACGGCACAGGGTGGTCTAACGCTGGTATCAATAACATATTGGCTATGGATGCTGCCGGTATAGACGTGGTGCCTAGAGCTATCAGTTTTGAGACTCAGGATAAAAACTATTCAGATAAAGTCAAGTCATTAGAAATTAAACATAGGTCACGCAGTAGTAATCTTGACTGCGATGTTGTTGTGCAGCACACGCTACCTCATCTGTATTGTTACGATTCAAATTATAAAAACATAGGATTTTTAGCAGTTGAGTCTTATGACTTCATTAGCACTAATTGGCAAAAATCGATAAACCTAATGGACGAACTATGGGTTCCGAATCCGCAGTCAAAAGAGTCCGCGATTAGAAGTGGCGTGAATGTTCCCATCAAGGTTGTTCCTCACTCTTTAGACATGGATGCATATAAAAACACAGAAGGACAAAAGGTGCAGGAGCTTCAGAATACTTTTACTTTTGGTTTTGTTGGGGAATTTGTAGAGAGAAAAAATCTGAAAGCCTTAATCAAAGCGTTTCACATGGAGTTTGACCCCAAGGAGCCGGTGACACTTCTGATAAAGACATCTAAAGTAGAAATGCCAGAACTAGAGGCTTACTGTAGCACCATAAAGCGTGGGCTTAAGATGAGGAGTCAGTATAGTACTGAGGTAGTAATTTCTGGCATCATGGATAAACAAGATTACATATCTATATTGAGCCAAGTAAACTGTTTTGCAATGCCTAGCCGTGGAGAGGCGTTTTGTATTCCTGCACTAGAAGCTATGGCGTTAGGTATACCTTCTATATACACAGACGGTATAGGTATGGATTACTGCATAGGGACGCCTGTAGAATCTAGATTAGAGCCGTGCTTCGGAACCGTAGACACGCTTCCTGATTTAGACACATCCGATACGATGTGGAGAGAAATAAATGTCATGAAATTACGCGAAGCAATGCGTGATATGTATAACAACTTTAAGTCGGGAGACATCCAAGAGATTGGAACGTCTTGCCTATCGAGATCAAAAGACTACAACCATAAGACCGTAGGGGAAAAAATTAAGGAGATATTGAATGACGGCTAACGCATCTAAAAGATCAATCAGATCCTTAATGAGAAAAGTAAACGATAAAGATAAGTTAAATATCTTGACGTTTGCCACTCACGAGAGATATGAGAACAACCTCTGTAGAACGGGGCATAATTTTTACTCACTTAGAATCGGCAAGGAATGGGATACTGACTATGCACCCGTTCCAAGCAACTACCATATTATCGACTCCCTGCCAGAATTTGTGGATTTTGATTTAGTCCTTAGTCACACTAGTTGTTCTCGGCTTCAAATAGCACATGATATGCTATCCAGAACGGTAGAGTCTCCCGTTAATAAAATAAGCGTTCCGATAATTAGACACTGTCACGTACTTCCTGATATAAGGTTTGACATTAATGCAGAAGTTTCTAATTTTAAATCTATATTGACAGACTGCAATTCCTTTATATCTGATTTCAATAGGGACGCATGGGGATGCAAAGAGGATGAAAGTGCAGAGGTTATAAAGCATGGTGTCGATACGGATTTCTGGAAACCAGACGATACCGTTGAACGAGATAATGTTTGTTTATCTGTGGTCAACGATTGGCCAAATAGAGATTGGTGCTGCGGATTTAACTTATGGAAGCAGACAGCACACGATCTACCCTTGAGGGTTTTTGGTAAAAGTCCCGGTCTTTCAAAAGCCGCTAAAGATACAGAAGAATTAAGACAAATATATCAACAGTCGAGAATTTTTTATAATACATCACTCCATTCCCCCGTGCCAACAGTGATGCTAGAGGCTATGGCTTGCGGATGTGCCATCGTGTCAACTAACACATGTATGATACCGGAAATCATTAAACATGGCCATAACGGGCTTATCTCAGATAATCCTAGTGAGCTAAGGTCATATTTAGAGATGTTACTTAATAATCCGCATATGGCAAAAACACTCGGGCAAAACGCTAGAAAAACCATAGAAGATGAATACAACTTAAACAAGTTTACCACCGGCTGGAATAAGCTTTTTTATGATACGATTGAAAATTATACAGATGTAATAATAGAGGGACAATAATGAGAGTACATTTAGGGTACGTCGAGATAGACGATCAGAACTATAGACAGTTTCAAAATATTGCGTTATTTTCTAGAGAGATACTGGACACGGAAGCGAATGAAATCGTGTGTGATGGTTTCTTAGGAGGGTTTAACGCCACAGAATTACAGCAGGTTCTAGGCATTATCTGCAAAAAGATTAGACTGAACGGAGAGTTAGTGATAAAAGATATAGACATCGATCTCGTGGCGAAGAATCTAAATAGACAAGAGATGTCAGTAGCGGATATGAACAGCCATGTATTCAAATCAAGATCCTTAAAATCCTTTCTGACGCTAGAAGATGTTGAGCGGATTATCCCCGATGATTTTCAGGTCAGTAGTAAAGGGTTTGATGAGAATATGTGTGAATTTATTATCAAGGCAAGGAGATTCAAATGAGCCAAGTCAAAACAGAATGTAGTAACTGCGTATTCGCACTAATGAGTAAAGACCACCAAAGCGGATGTTCTCTTAATAGGGATGAAGTATTTAAGATCACAGACACCACGGAAGACAATTTCTATATATTGGATAGATTCTGCAATACATATAGGCCAGAAGAATGGATTCAGAATCTAGATCTAGAAGAGCAAATGGATATAGAGACGGCTGCACTTAATGAGGTTCGTCCTCGAATGGGGGTTTTTATACGACTAGACACCGCCGTTCCGAACGCTATAGAAAGACTCGACGAGACGATGGAGAGTCTGACTAAAATTAATGGAGACGTACCTTATGTGGCCGTTATTACAGATAAGGTTGAATACAACGAGGAAATATGGGGAATTTTTATCAAATATCTCGGAGAGGATAGCGATACACTATACCATATTGTGCAATTAGAACGAGAGATTGTTGATTTTTCAAGAGTCATAGACGAAGCCTTCACACATGCACAGAACGGCTGGATTTATGTTACAACCTCTGGAGAGACCGTGCATAAAGACACCTTGGATATTTTACACAAACGTCTCAATATAGAGCTTGCACAGTTGATGATGGTGGAACCTTATGACGGATTTAATGGACTAATGTTTCCCGCGTTTGTCTTTAAGTTTCTAAACGGGAACAAAACAAAGATGTTTCAAAATGAGGAAACCTCTTCACTATCCTTCATAGATAAGTTGAGGGAAGCAGATAAAAGAACCGATAAGAAGTCAATACTTACATGGGAGGAATTTTATGCTTCCTATAGTAGCAATTATATGTGCTAACTATAACTATAGTAATTACGTCATTGAAGCTATAAAGAGTATAGAGGAACAGACATACAAAGGAGAGATCCGTATCTATGTTGTAGACGATGGGTCAACAGATGACTCTTGGTCCAAGCTAACAGGACATAATGATGGTACCGATAGACATCAGTTTCAAAGAATAGAAAACTCTGGGGCTAGTGTGGCTAGAAATACAGCCATAGCAGCAGCTTGGGATTGGGCAGATGTTTTTGGGATACTTGACTCTGACGATTCTTATTATCCGGAAAAAGTCGAGAAGCTCGTGAACAAGCTTGTCGTACACGAAGAAGTCGGAGCAGCATACGCAGACTATAAAAATGTGTTTCCCGACCATCAGAAAAGAGAGTTCAAGTACTCGTACAGTTTTCATGGATTAAAAAATAGATGTATGGTTCATAGTAACTCCCTAATCAAAAAGCAATATCTAGACGAAGTAAAACTACCTAACGGAGAGTTCTTTGATAGTAGACTACATGGCCCCGCAAGCCAAGGGTTCATAGGATGTACGGAAGATTATGACTTGTGGCTTAGGTTATCAAAAGTGTGTGTAATCACACACGTTCCTGAGTGTCTAGGTATAGCGAACCAACATGGAAATAATCAATCCATGAAAATGACGACAGAAATATTCAATGAACACGCTAAGATTTTAGGGACGAGATAATGGCAAGATTTGTAACATCAATAACACGCAAAAAAGAGACAACACCAAAAAACCAAGTGTGTGTTGCCATACTTTCTGCCGGTAATGGCAGTAGAATCAAATCATATGAACCAAGAAGTCTGCTCAAGATTAAAGGGGAGTATTTGATAGATCATCAGATTAATGTTCTGAATGAATGTTTTAAACTTCCAGAAATTATAACCGTCGTAGGATGTCATGCAAATAGAGTAATTAAAAAATCTAAACACAGGACTAGGATGGTCGAGAATCAGTTACATGAGGAGAGTAACTCCTCAGAAAGCTTGAGGCTGGCTTTCAACAATACACAGCATGAAAATATATTATTTATGCACGGGGATCTGTATTTTAATAAGAGTACTCTCGATGTGTCCTTCGATAAGTCTTTTATCATAGTAGATACTAAAGAACGATTTAAAGACAGTGAGGTGGGAGCGACTATACAGCAGGGCATGTTGACTACTTTATCTTATGGCCTACCTACGAAATGGGCACAAATAGCCTTCATAACAGGAAACGAACACAGAATACTAAACAATATTTTTCACAAATATGAGCCGCAAGATAAAAAGAGGCTATCCTTTGAGATTATAAATATGATCTTAGAGGCCGGTGGCGAATTTGCTTGTCACGAACCTAAAAAAATGGCAATTAAAGAAATAGATCGTATAAAGGACATAAGATGAAAGTATTGATTTCTAGCGATGGAATGCACGCACATTTCTACCAAAGGAAGGCTTGGATGAACGCCTTTAATGCTTGCGGTATCACTGCCGGATTTTGGGACTGTAATGATGTAACGGCGTTTGATGCGTTTGATGCTTTTGAGCCAGATATATTTCTAGGACAATCATACAATCTAACCCCTTCATTAATTAAGTGTATTCATGAAAGGCCACACCTTAAGGTGGGTCTACGTGCTGGCGACTGGGGGTCACACCAATACGGGGAAGAAGATCGAGTCCTTTACTGCTCTCGACAAGAGATAGATACTCTAGAAAAATTAAAAGAACAAACAGGACAGCCAAATTTTGTACACATCCACTATACGGAAGATGCAATTGAAAAAACCCATAACAACTTTAAAAATATCGGTATTGAACCCATCTCTCTTATGATGTGTGCCGACAGCGTAGATTACGGGAACGCGATAGTGGAAGAAGATTTAAAATGCGATATAGGATTTGTTGGTGGTTTCTGGCCATATAAGGGTCAGGTCATTACACCATATCTGTTTCCGTTGTTACACCCGGTGGGACGATACAAGGCTAAAATATTTGGAAATCAACCTTGGGCTGTTAACCAGTTTTGCGGACTAATATCAGACGAAAGAGTGAAGAACCTCTTCGTGTCTGCAAAGATATGTCCGAACTTGAGTGAGCCGCATGCACAGAGACATGGTTTTGATGTAAATGAAAGAATCTTTAAGATTCTATATGCCGGAGGCTTCTGTATATCTGATAATGTAAAGGGATATGAAATATTTGGAGACGGTGTTGTTATAGTAAACTCACCAGAGGAATTCTCAGAAAAGGTTGAGTATTACTGCCACAATAGTGATGAACGTTTGAAGATAGCACAAAGAGGGCAGCAGATAGTGACAGAAAATCACACTGGTTTTCACAGGATTGCCCAGATGTTATCGCAATTTGGTCATGAAGATTTGTCAGATAAAATTCTAGGGTCATATAAGGAAAGTATACATGTCGCATAAAGTCTTAGTAACTGGTGCAAATGGATTTCTTGGCAAGGCTGTGATTAGAGACCTTAAAAAGAATAACAATTACACAGTGCTACCTCTAAAAGGAAGGGCACAATGGGATTTAACCAACCAGAAACACGTAGACTACGTACTGAAGGAAATGAAGCCAGATACTATCATACACTTAGCCGCTGTCTGTGGTGGTATTGGAATAAACCGGGAGCAACCCGGAAAATTCATGTATGATAATCTATCCATGGGAATGAATCTGATTGAGTCATGTAGAAAATATGAAAAACTAAAGAAGTTTATCATGGTTGGAACCGTGTGTGCCTACCCAAAGTTCACGCCAGTACCATTTAAAGAAGAAGATATCTGGAATGGTTATCCGGAGGAGACGAACGCTCCCTATGGGATAGCTAAAAAGACTTTAATGGAGCTATTGATAGCGTATAATAAGCAGTACGGCTTTAATTGCACTAACCTTATTCCCGTCAATATGTACGGGCCTCATGATAATTTTAACCCGTCTAGTAGTCATGTCATACCTGCCTTAATGTTAAAAATAGACAGAGCTATCCAAGTCGGAAAAAACAATATAGAACTATGGGGAACAGGCAATGCTAGCCGAGAGTTTTTATACGTAAAAGATTGTGCAAAAGCGATTGTTAAATCGGTAGCAATAGACACAACACCGGAGCCTATTAACATAGGGACGGGTAGTGAGATTACTATTAAAGATCTCGTAACCATGATGGCAAAAATAATGGGATACAAAGGAACCATATCTTATAATTCTGAGTTCCCGGACGGACAGCCTAGAAGATGTCTAGATACTAATAGGGCTTTCCAGACTCTAGAATTTGAAGCGAGCACCGGGCTTTATGACGGCCTAGAGGACACAGTTGAATGGTATTATAAAAATAAAGACAAGGAGAAGTTTGTTGATTACTTCGATCATATTCAGTAAAGATAGACCCCTGCAATTAGACCTAACACTGAAAAGCGTATATAAAAACTTTTCACAGTCCACGTCTAACATTGTTATATATGACTGCTCGCCAGAGTTTGACGCCTCTTATGTAAAGTTAAAAGAAGAACATCCCCATGTGCAGTGGTGGAAACAGGGGCGGTCTCTATTCAAAGATGTTTGGGTTGCTATTGGATCTTCAGATGATGACTTGGTGTGCTTTTTTACGGATGACGGCATTATGTTCTCTGAGTCTCCAGAAATACATCCAGACATATTTAACAATGGCCCTCATGTAGCCTGCTTCTCTTTGCGGATGGGGATCAATATCGACTCTAGAAGTCACAAGGGGGAATCATTTCCAGACCTGCCACAGAAAGACCTAGAGATATTGCAGGACAAATGGCTTATATGGAGGCGAAGCCTCCCCTCCTATGGTTGCTACTGGTCATATTCTCTCTCTTTAGATGGTCATATCTTTAGAAAAGAAGAAATATTTGATATGGTGGGAGAACTGGTTTATCTTCAGGGGTATAAAGAGTTTAAGCAGAATCCAAACAAATTAGAGGAAGCACTTCAGAGGTTCTGGACATCGGGACAACAGTGCATGGTGTCGCATAAGAATAGCGTCTATGTTAATAGCCCAAACAATAGAGTATCTGATTCATGTTTAGACAATATGAGTGGAGAGAAGCACTCCTACTCTAGCGAAAAATTGCTACAGTTTTTTACAGAAGGTAAGAGAATAAATCTAGATCTTTTAGATTCTGCCGCCCTTAGTCAGATTAGATGTCCGCATACAGAAATTGATATTTTAAAAGGGTTGCAATGATATTTAACTTAGCACAGATCCACTCTCAGTTTCCAATTAAAGGCGTTATGCATGTTGGGGCTTTTGCCGGAGAAGAGCTTAATCAATACAGAAGTCTTGGCTTGTGTAATACCATTATGTTTGAACCACAAGAGCATCTATATAATGATATTAAGAGTAGGTGTATCATTGACGAAAAGATATATAATGTAGCCTTAGGGTCTGAGCGAGATACTAAAGAAATGTACATCTCCTTCAGAGAGGGTGGAGTCAGTCAAGGCTCTGGTGCTTCAAGCTCATTACTAAAACCCAAAAAACATTTAGAAGAACATCCAGAGGTCACGTTTCCGGAAACGGAGACTGTTGAAATACATACCCTAGACGATTACTATAACCCTCAGTATAATTTTCTAAACATCGATGTCCAAGGTTATGAGCTAGAGGTACTGAAGGGTGGTACTAAAACACTTGAAAACATTGACGCTATGATAGTTGAGGTAAATAGGGACGAGATGTATGAAGGGTGTCCAATGATAGAAGATATAGATAACTTCTTAGATGGTTTTGGATTCAAACGCGTTACTGAGGTTTGGCAATCCATAAGCTGGGGAGACGCTTTATATGCAAGGAATTAGTATTGTAACGGGAACATTGAATCGCCTTAAATACTTAGGCGGCCTGATTGAAAACACAGTTGAATCTGTAGATGGGAAAAGTCTTGAGCTAGTGCTTGTGGATGGAGGAAGTACTGATGGAACCATAGAGTATCTCGAACGCTTGAATCATCCACGGGTCAAACTCATTAAACATGGCAAAAGAAGCCCTTATCCGCACTACATGAGCCTTGGTGTCAAACAGGCAAAGCATGAAAATATCTGCCAATGGAATGATGACGTGCTTCTCTATAATAGTTGGTCGGATGTGTTCAACACCATTGATGACGAGCATGATGCCTATCTTTTTAATTGGAAAGAGGGCGACACAGAATCTATGAAATACCTGAATTGGACAAATTGTGCAGGCATGAGAGACAATGGATGGAATCTCCATAACTGTGCAGACTACAGCTATCCAAATCCAGTACGAGGCGAAATAGTTATGAATTATGGGATATACAAGAAGGATGTGTTCAGACAACACGGCTTGTATAACAAAGACTACCAGTATTACTGTGCCGACGGAGAGATGTCTATGCGTGCGTATTATGCGGGCGTTAAGTTTAAAACATGCACAGACATAAAGGTGTGCGTGTTACCGGCTGAAAAAAGAGCGATTCTGGTTAATGAAGATCTAACGCTTTATACTAAACATTGCACCTATTATACATTGCCTCGATCAATAACGGGATGCTCAATAGGGGAAATATTCAATGGGGAGTACCTATGAAAAAATTAATTTCCTTCTGTCTCTACGGAGATAACCCTAAGTACATTATGGGTTTTTATAAAAATATAGCACTAAAAGAAGAGTTCTATCCGGATTGGGATATAATAGTTTTTCATGACTCCTCTGTTGAAAGTAAACATATAGAAGAATACAGGAAGCTCGGAGTTATCACAAGGGACGCGACCGGTTTTGATATACATCCTACGGCACTAAGATTCTTAGCTTTCGACGAAGATGATTCTTGTAGGGTTGTTTTTAGAGATGCTGACTCAAGACTAAGCCTAAGAGAAGCAGAAGCGGTTAAGGAATGGGAAGATAGTAACAAGCCTATTCACATTATGAGAGATCACCCTAATCACGGTAACCAAAATTATCCCATATTCGCCGGTATGTGGGGAATAGCAGGACGAATGGAGGGGTCTGCCTCTATGCTGGAACTAATCATGCAATATCAAGGCGGCCCAAAGGATTATAAAAATCCTCAAACCGATTGGGGCACGGATCAAAATTTTTTAAGGGACTGTTTGTATTCATTTTTAGGCACGGAACAACACTCAATGATACACGCGGGACAAGACTACATGAAGCACGCGACCTGCTGTAAAAACGAGAGCTGGGCAAAAGACTTTCCCAGTCCTAGAAGTGTAGATAGTAACTTTATCGGGGAAATATTTAACTGTCAATGGGACGGTTCTGAGTCTAGAGAAGATTATTATAAGGATATTATAAAATGCATTTAATCGCACACAGGGGAAATACCTCTGGCCCCAATCCAAAAAGGGAAAATACACCAGAGTACATAGAAGAGGCTATAGAAAAAGGTTTTGACGTTGAGATTGACATAAGAGCCGAAATAGATACCGACTGTAATTCGTTACGTTATATACTGGGTCACGATCAAGGGGATTCCGAGGTGTCTTATCAATGGCTGCTACGTCACGTCGATAAGTTATGGGTACACTGTAAAAACCTTACCGCACTGCATGCACTGCATGGAAGTCCTTTAAACTATTTTTGGCATCAGGAAGACGACTTCACATTAACAAGCTATAACGTCATTTGGACCTATCCTCATAGAAAGGTTACCGACAAAAGTGTTATCGTTTGCTTCACAGAAGAAGAGGCTATTTTCTATACCGATGAACATCCGTGCCTTGGCATATGTTGCGACTGGGTGGGTAAACTTAAATGAAATCTCTTGACTTAGAAATAATAAAAGGACTTGTCAAATGGATAAAACAATAAAAATAGGCTCTACGGTGCTTGAGCAACACCCCTCATCATTAGCTCTTCACCGAGGAGTCTTGTTTTTGAATCAAAAGGAACGTAGGTGTGTGCGGTCTAGTACTATCGAAAACTTGAAGTTTCTATCTTCGCAGACTTATAAAGACAAAGAAGGAATCTTTTGGCCCAAGGTTGAGCAAATTGATGACACTTTCTGCGAAGTAGAATATTTTGACCATATTATATACTGGACGGAAATGACTAACAGTCAAATCAAAGATTGCATGGTCTTTTTGTGCGACATTCTATATTACTTAAACTCAAACGGCTGGACAGTAGAAACACACCTGTGGAACATCACCCTAAAAAACGGTAAGCCCATCTTGTTAGACGTGGGAGACTTTATACCCTTATCAGAAAATGGAAAGATTGTGCAAAAATCTTCGCTGACAGCAATGTTAAGACGAGAAAAGAATGACCACTCCCCAAAAACGATGGACTCATGGCTTGTGGGTTGTGATAGCGTGCTGTCGTATATCTCAAGTGTGGATTTTAACACCTCCTATACTGATTATCTTCCAAAAATAAAAGATGCTTTTTTATCGGCAGTGACTGTTGCCCAGAACAACTACTGGGATGACTATAACAAAACTCAGTACTTATCCGAGG
>Ga0115000_10002796_pt1 | contig 14806 bp, 13 predicted proteins | sample ArcticOcean_MG_C_6_FD_89690 | JGI IMG/M metagenome (GOLD analysis project Ga0115000, IMG submission 89690) | Marine microbial communities from western Arctic Ocean - ArcticOcean_MG_CB8_128 | ecosystem: Environmental > Aquatic > Marine > Oceanic | place: Arctic Ocean: Canada Basin | collected...
AGAATTGATGAGTATTGGACTAATTCTGCCTATAATGTCTATATTATTAACAAAAAATATAAATTTTTTTCCAGATAAAATAAAAGGATATCTAGGCACTTTAGATTATTCGCTTTTAGTAATAGTGACTTTGACAGCATTGATTTTAATGTATGTAATAAAAAACCTGTTTATCATTTTTTACAATTATCAGTTGGGCTTATTTTTAAAAGATCTACAGGTTAGAATTATGAGAGATTTGTTTCATAAATATATTTATCAAAATTATTTATTTTTCCTTCAAAAAAAACTAGGAACTATTTTGAGAAATTTAGATAGCGCTCGAGTAGTTTCATTATTTTTATATAGTTATCTAACTGCTGTATTAGAGGTTTTGGTTATTACATTAATGTTAGCTTATTTACTTTTTCTAAATCCTACAGCTACAATTATAATAACAATTATTTTTAGTTTTTTTGGATCAATTATGTATTTAAAAACAAAAAAAAATTTAAAAGATTGGTCTGTTACAAAACTAGAATTAGAAGCTAAAATACTTCAACAAATATCTCAATCTTTTACATTAATTAAAAATATAAAAATTTTTAATAAAGAAAAAAAAATGTATAATTTTTTTTATGAAACCCTTAAAAGACAAGAGCAAGCTGGTTTTAAAATAGACTTTATTCTACAAATACCAAGAGCTTTAATGGAAGTATTAGGTGTTGTATCAATTAGTGTTTTAATATTTGTATTGTCTGTTAATGGAAAAAACACAGAAGAAATTCTTATCTTAGCAGCAGTTTATGCGGCAGTAGCCTTTAGACTGATTCCATCTTCAACAAGAATTATTGCTGCTGGCCAAAGAATAAAAGCCCTAGGTCCAGCGTTAGATTTAATTAAAGATGAATTTTCAAATTTGAAAGTGGGCAGAATAGAAGACGAGGAGCAAACAATACATAAATTAGAATTTAATGAAATAAAATTGAAAGACATTAACTTTAAATATGAAAAAGGAAAAAATGATGTTTTATCACATATTAACTTTAAAATAAATAAAGGAGAAATAATAGGTATTTATGGACATAGTGGATCAGGAAAAAGCACTCTAGTAAATTTAATTTCAGGATTAATAGATCCTACAAGTGGTGAAATTGAAATTAACAATAAAAATTTAAAAGACCAAAAAAAAAATTGGTTATTAGTTTTAGGTTATGTTCCTCAACAATCAGGTTTATTTAATGATACAATATCAAAAAACATAAGCTTTTTTGAAGATGACAATGATAATGATGTTTTTAAAGAAAAATTAAAAAAAGCATTAAGCCAATCAAATTTGATAGATTTTGTTGAAACATTACCTGACAAGGAGAACACAGAAGTTGGAGAAAGTGCTGGTAAATTATCAGGAGGGCAAGTTCAAAGAATAGGTATAGCCAGAGCCCTGTTTAATGATCCCCAATTTGTTATATTTGATGAATCTACAAATTCCCTAGATGATAAAAATGAAAAAGATATAATGAAATTTATTTATTCACTTAAAGGCAAGAAAACAGTTCTTATTATTTCTCATAAAGAAGAAATCTTAAATGAATGTGATAGAATCTATAAAATAGAAAATAAGAATTTAAAAAAAATAAAATAAATGAATCTAAAAAAACAACCATTAATTTCAATAATTACGGTTTGTCATAATTCAGAAAATACTATTAAAAAAACAATAGAGAGCATCATCAATCAAACTTATAAAAATATTGAGTATATAATTATAGAGGGCAAATCAACAGATAGAACTTTAGAAGTAATCAATGAGTATAAAGATAAAATATCAAAAATTACTAGTGAAAAAGATAATGGTATTTATGATGCATTTAATAAAGGACTTAAATTATATACAGGTGACGTAATAGGTTTTGTTAATTCAGATGACGTGCTTACACCAAATGCTATAGAAATATTAGTCAGGTATTATAACAAATATCCAAAAAAAGACTTTTTTTTTGGATCAGTAAAAAAACATTGGGGCGTGTTACATGGTTTTAAACCATGGAAAATTTTCTTTAGTTGGGGATTTTATTCCAGTCATTCTACAGGTTTTTATATTAAAAAAGAAGCTGCAACAAAAGTTGGTTTCTATAATACAAAATATAAATATTCTGCAGACTATGATTACTTTTATAGAATGATTGTTAAATATAAATTAATCGGAATTGGAACAAAAAAAAATGAATTATTTGGTATTTTTGCAAGAGGTGGATTTTCTAGCAAGACCAAGTTTTTTGATCATATGACAGAATGCACAAGAATACGTTTGGACAATGGGCAAAATAAATTGATGGTGCTAGTAACATTAATATTCAAGTTTATATTTAATATAAAAAAACTATAAGCTTTTAAAATTCATAAATTAATTTAAATAAATTTATTTATATAATCAAAATATTTTTTACAATTAGTTTCTTTATTAAAATTATTTAAAACATTACGATTTCGCTTTTTAAATGAATTTTTTTTATATTTAATTAGTATTTTTGAAAGTTGATTAAAATCTCCAACTTTAAAAAGATCACCATATTTACCATTAGCTAGAATTTCCTTGGGTCCAGTTTGACAGTTAGTCGAAATAATTGATTTTCCTAAAAACATAGCTTCCACTAAAACGTTTGGTGATCCCTCATATCTAGAGGACAAAATGAAAATATCGGCTTGCTTGATATAAGGAAAAGGGTTTTTTTTATAACCCAACAATTTAACACTATTATTTAATTTTTTTACATCGATAAATTTTTTTAACGACTTGTACTCCACACCTTTTCCAATGATGACTAAATTAAAGTTAACAATGTGCTTAATTAAATTAACACTTTTAAGTAATGATATTTGATCTTTCTGTTTCGTCAATCTTCCAACATTAATAATTTTCAAACTATTTTTAGCAAAATAATTTTTTACTTTAATAGAAGATAAACTTTTTATCTTTTCAAAATCAAAAGGATTCAAAATACAAATTGATTTAACGTTATATTTTTTTTTAACTTTGTTTTTAAAAATTTTACTGTTAACAATTATTCCATCAGCTTTATTGATAAAAAATTTATAAATTTGACTTTTTAATAGGTTATGATCCCATCCAATAGGCGCAGTATTTAATCTCACTATAATTTTTTTTCCTAAAATTTTGGAGACTATTAGTGAATATATATTTGCTTGAAAAGAAAAAATTAAAACATTTTTTCTTAAAACAATTTCTTTAATTAATAAGATTAAGCAAAAAAAATATTTTTTATATCTTCCTGAATTTTCAAAATTAATTTTTTTTGGATATATAAAATCAATATTTTTATTGAATTCTTTTCTTTTTTTAAAGTCGGCAGAAATTAAAATAACTTTCATGCCATTTTCTGACAAATGATTAGCTGTTAAAAATAGATTTTTTTCTACGCCACCATCTTCTATGGATGGATTAAATATGATTAATTGTTTGTTCATTTATATTTACAAGATGATATATATGGTAAAATATGTTAAATAAATCAAACAAATTATTGTGAAAAACATTTCATATTGGTCACCAATTCTATCAAATATTGCAACATTAAGTGCTGTAACCAACTCAGCAATGTCACTAGCTAGATATTCCAATGATTATAATATTACATTATTAAATAGTGTTGGAGAATTCGAAAAATTAAAAAATAAAAGTGATAAAATTAAAGTTTATGACTTAAATAAAAAATTACTTAAAATAAAATTAATAGGTGTTGGATTTTTTAAAACTAGAATATCCATGATGATAATCTTCTTGAAATGTTTTTTTTCATTAAAAAATTATTTACAGAAAGAAAAACCTGATTTTATAATTATACATCTCTTAACTTCATTACCGTTATTTCTATTTTTATTATTTGATTTTAAAAGTAAATGTATTCTGAGAATTTCAGGCCTTCCAAAAATGAATTTTTTGAGATTATTTTTTTGGAAATTGTGTTCTAAAAATATATATATGGTTACGTGTCCGACTAATCTTACTAAAGATTATCTAATTAAACTAAACTTCATTGATAAAAATAAAATTGTTACTCTTTATGACCCAATATTGAATGTAAAAAAATGTAATTTATTAAAAAAAAAAAATATCGAAACTAATAATAAATTTTATTTTTCAGCAGGAAGATTAACCAAACAAAAAAATTTTAATTTTCTAGTAAATTGTTTTTCAAATATTAAAAAAGATCTATTAATAGCTGGCGAAGGTGAGCTCAGAAATGATTTAGAAGATGAAATTATTAAAAGTCAAAATAACAAAATTTCACTGCTGGGTTATAAAGATAATATTTTGAAATATATGAATAATTGTGAAGCATTTATCCTTCCATCACTTTGGGAAGATCCGGGCTTTGTTATTATTGAGGCTGCCTTCTGTAGGGCATTGATCATTTCAAGTGCATGCAAAAATGGTCCAATTGAATTTGTTGGTAACGATTGTGGAATTTTGTTTAAAAGTAATGATTTAATCGACTTTCATAATCAATTTAAATTTTTTAAGAGTCTTGAACATAGAAAAATTAAGCTAATGAAACTAAATGCATTAAAAAAAGCTAAGCAATATACAATTTTTAATCATTTCATTAACCTAAATAAAATCTTAATTAAAAACTAAAAATTATGAAAAAAGTTTCTATAATAATTCCGTATTACAAAAATATTAATTTTTTTCCTCAAACACTTAATTCAATTAAAAATCAAACATTTAAAGATTATGAAATCATAATAATTTATGATGATGGAAATAAAGAAGAGCTAGAACCCCTAAAAAAAATATTAAAAAATAATAGAAAAATAAAATTGATTGTTAATAAACAAAATATTGGAGCTGGTCTTTCAAGAAATAAAGCAGCAAAGATTGCGAATGGAAAATATTTGGCCTTCATAGATAGTGATGATTTATGGCATAAAGACAAGTTGAATTATCAGTTAAAATTTATGGAGAAAAAAAAATTAAATATTTCGTTCACAAGTTATTGGATAATTGACAAAATGAACAAAATTATTTCGCATCGCCCTGTAAAAAAAATTTCAACATATAATGACTTAATAAACTCCTGTGATGTTGGGCTCTCAACTGCAATAATTGAAAGAAATTTATTCTTAAAATATAAATTTTCTTCAAATAAAACTAAAGAAGATTATTCACTTTGGTTAAGATTATCAAAAAAAATGAACATTTATGGTTTTAAAAAAAAACTGACCAGATGGAGAAAAGTAGATAATTCACTATCCAGTAGTACAACACAAAAATTATATGATGCATATAATATTTATTATAAACAAGAAAAATTTAATATTTTGGTTTCATTATATAGAGTTTTTGTTCTTTCTTACAATTTCATAAAAAAATCATTGAATGCAAAATATAATATGCGATAAAAGATGGTAGTTTTCACTTGAAGATATCTTTTAAAAAAATGGTAAAAAATAATTTAATCTGATGTTGTATTTGTTTTTATTTATTTTAATTTTTCTTTTAATTAATGAAATATTATTAAAGAAAAATATATTAATTGACAATCTTAGCTTCTCAAAACATAAAAAATTAACTTCTAACAATAATAATTTACCTATTACAGGTGGATACATTTTAATTTTTTTTTTTTTATTTTTTGGAAACGATTTTAATTTATCATCTAAAATACTTTTTTTAATTATTTTTCTTTCAGGAGCTTTGTCAGACCAACTAAAAAATTTTTCACCGAATATTCGATTGATAATGCATATTTTGATTTCATCAATGTTTATAATGGAAAACAAGATTTTAATTATTGATACACGAATACTATTTATTAATAATATTTTAACTAATTATGAATATGTATCGATATTATTTACAGTTTTTTGTTTAATAGTTCTTATTAATGGATCAAATTTTATTGATGGTGTTAATTTAAATACAATTGGTTATTTTGCGATGGTATATGCATTTATAATTTATCTTTCCACTTCAAGTAATTTTATTGTAAACATTGATTTTTTACTAAATTTTTTAATTACATTAATATTTTTACTAATTTTAAACTCTCTAGATAAGACGCTCTTAGGGGATGGAGGCGCTTATTTATTAGGTTTTTTTACAGCAATATATCTAATAGGATGGTCAAATTCAAATAATTCAATTTCTCCTTACTTCATAATTTTACTTTTATGGTACCCATGCTTTGAAAATCTTTTTTCTATAATTAGAAAAAAATATCAAAATAAAAAAATAACTACTGCAGATAATTTGCATTTACATCAATTAATTTTTATTTTTTTAAAAAAAAAAAAATGTTATAATACTAATAACCTGTCAGGTTTGATAATCTGCTTTTTTAATTTACCAACTTTCATTTTAGGAACGATTTTTTATGATAAGACAAAAATATTATTGTCAATAATAGTGATAAATATCTTATTATACGTTTATATATACAATAAATTAATCATTTATTTAAAAAATAATAATCTTTTTCAAAAAAAAAGTATTGAATCTTAAATAGATTTTTTAGATTTTTTTATTAATTATTTGCAATATTGGGAGTAAATAAAAACCAGCACTTTCGAAAATAATACGTTTTAAAGCTACTCTTACTTGCCATTCGACATTTGTTTCGTTGAATGCAAAAGAAACAAATATAAATAATATATTTAATGATAAAAATATTAATATAAATCTATTTAACATTTTATTGTTATTTTTAGTTAAAGATATCCATAAAATTAGAGGCAAAGTTATCAGAAAAATTGGTATTTCAGTTAAGTACACAGCTATGTAAAAAGAAATAAGCTTTATGTCATTTATTATTTTAATAAAACTAAAGTTAGAAGAAGCAAGTGTATTTTCAAAATCTGAACTATCAAGGTTTATTTTAAAGTATACGAAATATAATATTCGTAGAAGTACAATAAAAAATGTTCCTAAAACTAATTTTTTCTTTAGATTAAGATCAATCTTTGTAAAAAGTAGTGAAAAGTTTAATATTAACATTAAAATTAATCCTTCATTTTTAATCCAACAAACAGCATTAGTACATAGTATTATGAAGATTAATAATTTTCCTTTATTAAGATTATTTTTCTCTAATATTAAATAATAAGCAAATTTAGAAGCAATTAAAATTAAAGAAAAAACTAAGATTTCCTGCAAGCCTGACATTAAAGAATATTCGTATGTGATTGAAATAGTTAAGAAAATAAAAATTAATTTACTAGCTTTATTAATTTTAAGATTACCATAAAAAGCAAATATTGAAGTTATATAAATCACTATAAAACTGATTCTTCCAAAATATTCACTATAGTTTAGTGGAAATTTCCAAAATATAGACCAAACTAAATTTCCTAGATGAGGATAGTCATTAATAATTAAATTGTTAAGGTTTTCTAAATTATTATTTTGATAATAATTTAATGTTTTTAAAAAACCAAAAAATTTTACATCCCATCCTAAATCTATACTTGTCGCTAAATCTATAGAAATAACAAAAGATATAATTATAAATATTATAATGAAGTTGACATTGTTCTTTAATATAATCTTTTTATTTTCAAAATTCTTTAGTATGCCAAAACAGGTAAGTATAAAAACTGGCCAAAATATAAAATTTATCTTTAAGTTTAAAATAGATAAAAAAAGAAAAATATTTAAAATAAATAATATATTGACTGACATCGATTCAAATAAATCAAAATACTTAATATTTATTGTATTATAAATTTCGTAAATAGAAAAATTAAAAAATAATATTATGAATACAATTTGTAATATAATTAATAAAAATTCTATCATTTTATGAAATAACAATTATCTTGTTGAAAAATAATTTCATCATCTGAAAATTGAAATTGATTTTTGAGCGTTAGTTCAATAAAGTTAATTTTTTTAAATGAATTTTTATCTAAATTGATTATATCAATATATATATTGTCCCACTTTGAATTTATTTCAGTTGTAGGATAGTTTAAAAAAATTTTATTATTTTTTTTAATAAAATTATTAATCTTTTTTTCTAAAATTATAATTTTTTTATTATTCGTAACTTTATATATTTGAATTATACTATTAATTTTGATTGGTTTATTAATATTAAAATTTATTGTCTCAATTTGACTTGTGAATCTAACATGAGTTGCATTAAAAAAATTATTATCGTTTGGAAAAAATTTTAGTTTAATATTTTTTGAGTAATTTAAAAAAATTCTAGGCCTTTTAGAATTTTTTTTTGAAGTATCATAGATTGACCATTGAGGACTAGGATTGGTAGAATAATCAATTATTTTTGGATTTTCAATTAGCAGGTAATTATTCTTTACTTCATTAAGGAAGCCATAGGATTGCTTGTCACAAATTCCATAAACTTGAATTAATCTTTTTTCTAAATTATTTCCATGAATATCATATAAATTCCTAAAAAATTTGTTTTTTTGCAAAAAGGCTAAAAAAACAAATATCAAAAATATTATTAAAACATTATTTTGAGTGGTTTTTTTAGATTTCATTATAGTATGTATATATTAGTTTTTAATATCAAACAATTTATACCAAAATCCTATAAATTAAATAATGAAATTTTCTATTCTAATTACATCCTTCAATAAAGGAAAATATATTGAGGAATGTATTAAATCTTGTTTAAAGAAAACTTATAATAACTTTGAAATAATTGTTTGTGATAATTATTCAACAGATAATTCTGAAGAAATATTTACAAGATACAAAAAAAAAATTGTATTGTTAAAAAAGAAAAAAATTAGCAATTCTTCTGCACTTAATCAAATTGATTTGTTTAAATTAGGTGCTCTAAAAGCAAAGGGCAACTATATTTGCTTGTTGGATGCAGATGATTATTTTTTTCCAAAAAAATTAGAAACTTTAAGAAAAAAAATTTTAAAAAAACATGATATAGATGTAATTTATGACCTGTCATTAAAAAAAAAAAATAATTCATATAAAAAATTTATCTTAAAAAAAAAGTTTCAAAAATTTATTTGGCCAACCATCATTAATTCAAGCTCAATTACGGTTAGTAAATTATTTTTAAATAAATGTTTAAAAAATGATGTCTTAGAAAAATTTAATTATTTAGAAATAGATTTTAGAATCAATGTATATTCAAGATGTATAATAAAAAATTTTTTAATTATTAACGAAAATATCACAGTTTATAGGCTTGTTGAAAACTCGGTTATGTCTAATCTAAAAAAATATTCATCCAGGTGGTGGTATAAAAGATTTGAAGCTCATGAGTTTATGAAAGAGCTTTATAAAAGGAATAACTTAGTGTACTTGAACAGGATAGATTTTTTTATATCAAAAATTTTAGCAAGAATATTAATTTAAAACTTTAATGAATTTTTTTTTATATATATCCTTTTATTTTTTCTTATTATTTTCAATTATTGGTCATGGTAATTTGTTTCAACAAATTTTTTTTAGAGGACAAAAAATTAATTTAGGATATTTAGGTTTTTTTGGAATATTTATATTGTTGATAATATCATATATTTTTAATGTTTTTGTTCCATTAAGTTCAAAATTAAATTTTGTTATCTTATTTACAGGATTTATTTTTTTTATAAAATTTTTACATCAAAACTATTTAAAAAATAAAATTGATCTATTCTTACTTTTAATAATATTTGGATTATTAATTGTTTTTATTTTAACTGCAAAAAATCATGATGATTTTTCTTATTATCATTTTGAGTATATTCATTTTATTACAAAATTTCCCAGCACATTTGGTATAGGAATATTTAATCATGGATTTAGAACACACTCTTCTATATTTTATCTCTCCTCTTTATTTTATTTGCCAAAAGTAGAATATAATCTAATTCATATTGCTCCAGTATTCTTTCTAGGATTTGCTAATTTTATTTTTATTAAAAAAATTTATACTAATCTAAAAAATAAAGAGGGTATTTATATTATTTTACTGTCCTTACTTTCTTTAGTATTGGCTAATGTTTTTTTTTATAGAATGGCAGAACATGGTACAGATCGTTCTGCTCAAATAGTCATATTAATTGTTGTTATTGAAATACTTCAATTTATCAATCGATCTAATTTTGATAGAATTTTATTAAGCAAAATTATTGTATTAATTACAATAACGATTTCTTTAAAAGCTTTTTATGTAATGTATTTATTGTTAATTCTTCCAGTTGTTTATTATCAAAATGATAAGTTTCAACTTTTTTTAGAAATTTTCAAAAATAAAATTTTCTATATCTGCTTAGTTTTATTTTTACTTTTTATTTCAGTAAATTTTTTAAACACAGGTTGTGTAATTTACCCAGTGCAAATAACTTGTAATGAAAACTTGTTATGGGCAATTCCATTAGAACAAGTGGTTTCGATGAACGATTGGTATGAATTATGGTCAAAGGGCGGAGCGACTCCAAACTTTAGAGTCGAAAATCCAGATTTATATATTCAAAATTTTAACTGGGTATCTAATTGGCTTAATGTATATTTTTTTAATAAGGTTTCTGACTTTTTGTTAGGATTAATTTTTTCAATATTTATTTTTTATATATTTTTAGTTAATTGGAAAAAAATAAAAACTAAATTAATTAAAAGAAAATATTTAGCTCTTTATTTGACTTTATTGTTTTTATTTTTTGAATGGTTTTACAATCATCCAGCACTTAGGTACGGAGGGTATCACTTGATTGCACTTTTGATTTTTTTACCTGTAGCTTTTGCAATTGAAAAAAAAATTATCATCAACAAAAAATTGATTAAAAAAATCAATTTTTTAATAATAATTATAGCACTTATATTTTTATCAAGAAACATCTTAAGAATTAATAAAGAAATAGAAGTATATAATTACGATTTTTATAACAATGCGTCTTACAACAAAAGTTTTCAAAATTATTCAATTTATAAAAATATTCTTGATATAAAAAAATGCAATTTAGATATAAAAAAATGTCCCAAGCAAACAGTGCTTACATTTGAAAAATACAATAAAGATGGTTTTTATATAAAAAAATGAAATCAATTCTAGATATATTGCTTTATTTTATTGATTTTTTTCACAAAAAAAAAATTATTAGTTTTTTCAAAAAAAATTTAAGTAATAAATTTCTTACAATCATTGATGTTGGTGCTCATGAAGGTGAGACAATTTTATTATTTTTAAAAAATTTTAACATAGAGAAAATAATTTCTTATGAGGCAAGTATGATAAATTATGCAAAACTGAATAAAATTAATAATTCTAAGATTATAATAAACAATATAGCGCTTGGGAATGAGGAAAAAGAATTAGAGTTCTTTCAAACTTCTGAGAGCTCATCATCAACATTTTGTAAAATTAACTATAATTCAAAATACTTTAAAAGAAAAAAAAAAATTTTAAGTTTTTTTAATAAAAATGAGTACATAATTAAATCAGAATTAATAAAATTAAAAACTTTAGAAAATGAATTTACGCGATTAAACCTTAAATATGTAGATATTTTAAAAATTGATACGGAAGGATTTGAATTTGATGTTATTAGGGGTGCTAGAAATAAATTAAAGTATATTAAATTTATACTATTTGAGCATCATTATGATCAAATGATAATCAAAAATTACAAATTTGGTCAAATTAATGACTATTTAACTCAACTGAATTTCAAAAGGATTATTAAATTTAAAATGCCATTCAGAAAAACATTTGAATATATATATATTAATAAAGAATTAGAGTAAAATACATTCAAGTTGTTTATTTTTAAAAAAAGTATAATAAATATTATCTAAACTAGCATGAAAAAAATTGCTCTAATATTTGGAATTACTGGTCAAGATGGATCATATCTTGCTGAGTTATTAATTCAAAAGGGATACCAGGTTCATGGTGTAAAAAGAAGATCGTCTTCACTAAATACCTCTAGAGTTGACCATATTTACCAAGATCCACACGAAACGAAAAAATTTTTTTTCCTTCATTATGGAGATGTTACAGATGCAATTTCAGTTTCTAGCTTAATTAAAAAAATTAAACCCAATGAAATTTATAATTTAGCAGCTCAATCACATGTCTCAGTCTCTTTTGAGGTTCCTGAATACACTGCTAATGCTGATGCCATTGGTGCCTTAAGAATATTAGAGTCAATTAAGTTTCATGGTTTTGAAAAGATTGTAAAATTTTACCAGGCAGGTACTTCTGAGATGTTTGGAAAAGTTCAGCAAGTTCCACAAACAGAAAAAACGCCTTTTTATCCCAGAAGCCCATATGGTGTTGCCAAAGTCTATGCACACTGGATAACTATTAATTATAGAGAGGCTTATAATATCTTTGCATGCAATGGAATTTTATTTAACCACGAAAGTCCAAGAAGAGGAGAAACTTTTGTAACCAGAAAAATTGTAATTGCTCTTTGTAGGATCAAAAAAGGAAAACAAAAAAAACTTTTTCTAGGAAATTTAGAAGCCAAAAGAGATTGGGGCCATGCACGAGATTACGTTGTGGCTATGTGGAAAATGTTACAACAAAAAAAACCTTCAGATTTTGTTATAGCCACAGGAAAGCAACATTCTGTTAAGCAGTTTATTGACTATACTCTTAAGGAGCTAAACATAAAACATGTATGGAAGGGAAAGGGTATAAATTCAAAATGTTATGATCTAAAAGGTAATTGTTTTATTGAGTGTGACAAAGAATACTATAGGCCTTTAGAGGTTGATACCTTGCTGGGCAATGCTAAAAAAGCTGAGAAAGAACTTAATTGGAAAGCAAAAACTGATATAAAAATGTTAGTTAAGGAGATGGTTAGTTCTGAGTTAAAAAAACTAACCTAATGATTAATTTAAATTCCAAAATTTATATTGCAGGTCATAGCGGATTAGTTGGAAGTGCAATTTTAAGAAGACTAAAATTAAAAGGATATAAAAAAGTTATTTTTAAAAATAGGAAAGAACTAGACTTAAAAAATCAGAAAAGAGTTTTTCAATTTTTAAAAAAGAATAAACCAGATTTTATTTTCATCGCTGCTGCTAAAGTAGGAGGAATATTTTCAAATAAGAATTATAAAGCTGAATATATTTTTGATAACTTGTCTATTCAGTCTAATTTAATCCATTCTGCTTATTTATGTGGAATAAATGACCTAATATTTCTTGGATCAAGCTGTGTTTATCCAAGAAATAGCAAGCAACCAATAAAAGAAAAGTATTTATTAACTGGGGAGTTAGAAAAAACTAATGATGCGTATGCTATAGCTAAGATAGCAGGTATAAAAATGTGCGAAAGTTATAATGAGCAGTATAAAACGAATTACAAATGTTTGATGCCAACTAATACTTTTGGGCCCAATGATAATTATGATGAATTAAACTCACATATGTTTCCTGCTCTAATAAAAAAGGCCCATGATGTAAAATTAAATTATAAAAAGGAATTTATATTATGGGGTAATGGTTTGGCGAAACGAGAAATAGTGTATGTAGATGATTTAGCTGATGCCTGTATATATTTTATGAAAAAAAGATTCAAAGAAACTACTATTAATGTTGGAACAGGAAAGGATTATTCAATTAATTATTTAGCTAAATTAGTCTTAAAAACTATTATACCAAACAGGAATATTAAAATAAGATATGACTTATCGAAACCAAATGGAACACCAAGAAAAGTTTTAGATATTAAACTAGCAAAAAAATATGGCTGGACAGCAAAATCAAATTTAAAAGAATCAATTTTAAAAACATATAAAGATTTTATACAAAAAAAAATTAGATGAAAAACATAATTGTTATAACAGGGGGTGCTGGATTCGTAGGATCCAACTTAATTGAATTTTTAATTAAAAAAACAAAATTTGATATAATAAGTATTGATAATTACTCATCAGGGAAAAAAAACAATCAAATAGCAGACAAAAGAGTTAAATATATAAATTCTAATACAAAAAATATTTCAAAATCTTTAAATAAATATAAAAAAAATATCAACTCACTTTTTCATTTTGGAGAATTTGCAAGAATTTTTCAAAGTTTTTTAAAACTGAATGAATGTATTAATTCTAATACAATCGGCACTCATGAAGTGTTTAATTTTTGTCTTATAAATAAAATAAAACTTATTTATTCAGCAACATCTGCAAGCATTGGCAATAATGGTAATGATAAGAATTTATCACCATATGCGTTTACAAAAGCAAAAAATTTAGAAATGCTTGAAAATTTAAAATGTTGGTACAAATTTAAGTTTGAGATCATTTATTTTTATAACGTATATGGACCTAGACAGATTGACAAAGGAAGTATGGCTACTGTTATAGGTATATTTGAGGATCAGCATAAGAATAATAAAGCACTAACGGTAGTAAAGCCAGGAAGCCAATCTAGAAGGTTTACCCATATAAGTGATACAATTAATGCGTGTTATTATGCATGGAAAAAAAATAAATGTAGACATTACAGTATTGCCAATAGAAAAAATTATACAATTCTTCAAGTTGCAAAAATGTTTGGTTCAAAAATTAAAACCCTTCCTCCTCGAAAGGGGGAGAGGTTTGCTTCTGCTTTAACTAGCAAGAACCTATCCAATAAAGTTTATAAGATATTTGGTAAGATTGACCTTAAACATTACATCGAAAGTTTCATTAAAGGCCAATAAAAAATCAAAATTCGCTGTTTACAATATCTATTAATTAGGTATAACACTATCGCCGGTGATTATTGCGAAGGGGTTATACCCGATCCCATTCCGAACTCGGAAGTCAAGCCCTTCAGCGCCAATGGTACTTTGTCTTAAGGCACGGAAGAGTAGGACATTGCCGGCTAAAAAAA
>Ga0115000_10002798_pt1 | contig 14786 bp, 10 predicted proteins | sample ArcticOcean_MG_C_6_FD_89690 | JGI IMG/M metagenome (GOLD analysis project Ga0115000, IMG submission 89690) | Marine microbial communities from western Arctic Ocean - ArcticOcean_MG_CB8_128 | ecosystem: Environmental > Aquatic > Marine > Oceanic | place: Arctic Ocean: Canada Basin | collected...
AATTTTTTTTTTATTATTTAGCTTGATCTCTACTTTAGACAAACCTTCATCCATATTTGCTTTTCTCCCAACCGCAAGTAAAATCTCACTGCAGTCGATTTTTTCTTCGGTACTATTTTTATTATTTATAAAATTAATTATCTTTTTATTTTTTAAAATATCAACGCTTGTTACTTTGCAATCTAATCTAAAATTAATTCCTTGTTTTTTAAGGATTTTTAAAAACTCAGTCGAAACATCTAAGTCCATCCCAGGGATAATATGGTCCAGAAATTCTATTACAGTTACTTGTGATCCTAATCTTTGCCACACACTTGCTAGCTCTAACCCAATATATCCACCACCTATCACTACTAAGTCTTTTGGTACTTTTTCAAAAGCTAAAGCTCCAGTTGAAGAAACAATATTTTTTTCATCTATCTCTATTTCTTTTAGGGATACAGGCAAAGAGCCTGTTGCAATTACTATATTTTTCCCATTAAACTTATTTTTATTACCCAGATCATCTGTAACCTCTACTGTGTTACTATCTATGATTACACCTTTGCCTTTTAAATGTTTAACTTTATTTTTTTTAAATAAAAATTCTACTCCTTTTGTAAGGGTAGAGACTGATTCATTTTTATTTTTCATCATTTGGGATAAATTTAATTTAATATCACTAACCTCGATGCCAAGTTTATCAATTTCTTTTTGAGTTTTGTGAAACATTTCAGACGCATGAAGTAAACTTTTTGAAGGTATGCACCCAACGTTTAAACATGTGCCACCTAATGTTTTTCTATATTCTACACAAGCTGTTTTGAGTCCTAGTTGTGCAGCTCTAATTGCACAAACGTAACCACCAGGGCCACCACCAATTATTATAAGGTCAAAATTTTCTTCCATTTTATAGATCTAAAAATAATCTCCTTGGCTCTTCCAGGCATTCTTTAACTGTTTTTAAAAAAGAAACTGCTTCTTTACCATCTATAAGTCTATGATCATAAGATAGAGCAAGATACATAATGGGTCTTATTGTAACTTTGCCATCCATTACTACTGGCCTATCAACAATATTGTGCATACCTAATATACCCGTTTGTGGAGGGTTTAAAATTGGAGTAGAAAGCATTGAACCATAAATTCCTCCATTACTTATAGTAAAGGTGCCGCCCTGAAGATCATTAATAGTAATTTTACCATTCTTTGCTTTTTCTGATAAAGCAAAAATATTTTTCTCTATATCTGCAAAAGACAATTCATCTACTTGTTTAAGAACGGGCACAACTAAACCTCGATCCGTTCCAATGGCAACAGAAATATTATAGTAGTTTTTATAAATAATATTATCATCTTCTATCTCTGCATTTACTGAAGGAAAATTTTTTAGAGCCACAACACTTGCTTTAGCAAAAAAAGACATAAAACCTAATTTAACAGAGTATTTTTTATAAAAATCTTCACCATAATCTTTTCGCATTTCGATTATACTCTGCATATCAACTTCATTAAAAGTTGTAAGCATTGCTGCACTATTCTGAGCTTCTTTTAATCTTTTTGCAATTGTTAATCTTAATCTGGTCATTTTTATACGCTCTTCAGGTCCGTGCGTAATTTTACGTTCAGATGGTTGAGGTGTATTACCCATCAAGTTTAAAAGATCACTTTTTAGTACTCTATTATCTTTTCCTGTGCCTTCTAATGAAGATATATCAATTTTATTTTCTTCTGCAATTTTTCTTACAGCAGGTGAAAGATTTTTTTTAGACCGAGGAGGTACATATTTATTTTCAGTTTCAGTTTTAATCTTATCTTCAACCAATTCATCTAGCACTAAAACTCCATTACTTTCTATTGATTTTTCTTCTTTACGTAAAACTAATTTTTCTTTCTTTGGTTTTGTTATTTTTTTATCAACTGGCTCAACTTCTTTATAAGCTTCTATTTTGTTTTCTAGTGGATCTGTTTGTTTTTTTTTACTTGGCTGATTATCAGTGCTTGCTATTTTTTCAGATCCTTCATTTATTAATCCTAATAATCCTCCAACCTGAATTGTATCACCTTCTTTAACTTTAATTGCAGTGAGTGTTCCGGATAAAGGTGATGGAACTTCAACATTAATTTTATCAGTTTCTAGTTCAACTAGTGGCTCGTCTGAATTAACTTGCTCACCTATTTGTTTATGCCACTTAGATACTGTCGCTTCAGTTATTGATTCTCCTAATGATGGTACTAAAATTTGATTCGCCATAAATTAACTTAATACCTTTTCTATTATTTCTTTTTGCTGCGCAAGGTGTTTTTTTAAATATCCTGTAGCTGGTGACGCCGCAGGATTTCTTCCTATATATTGCACATCTTTGTTTTTAGCTTTTATATAATCTAAAGTCCACATTATATAATTTTTTGCAGTATTCCATGCTCCCATATTTTTTGGCTCTTCTTGACACCAAAAAAATTGGCTATTTATTTTAAATCTTTTTAATTCTTTTGCTAATGTTTTTGCTGGAAAAGGATATAATTGCTCTATTCTAATAATATATACCTTATCATTTTTTATTTTTTCTCTAGCTTCTACAAGATCAAAATACACTTTACCAGAACACATAATGACCTTTTCAATTTCTTTATCTTTTTTTAACTTAATCAAACCATAATCTTTAATATCAGCATGATCGGTTAAAATTCTATGAAACGAGTTTTCAGATGAGAAATCTTTAATATTGGAAATACACCTTTTGTTTCTTAATAATGATTTTGGAGTCATTATTATTAATGGTTTTCTAAAACCTCTGTGGATCTGCCTTCTCAGTGCATGAAAATAATTTGCAGGTGTTGTACAATTTATAACTTGAATATTTTCTTGAGCGCACATTTGTAAAAATCTTTCCAACCTTGCTGATGAATGCTCTGGGCCCTGTCCTTCATACCCATGTGGTAATAACATCACTAAACCACTGGCTCTGGTCCACTTTCTTTCACCCGGCACAATAAACTGATCAATCACAACTTGAGCTCCATTTGCAAAATCTCCGAATTGAGCTTCCCAAACAACTAATGCCTTGGGCTCTGATAACGAGTACCCATATTCAAATCCAAGAACAGCTAACTCTGAAAGCAAACTATCAATGACTTCATATTTTTTTTGTCTTTCTGAAATATTATTCAAGGGTGTGTAGTAAGTGTTATCACCTTGATCTCGTAAGACTGAGTGACGTTGACTAAAAGTTCCACGCCCAGAATCCTGTCCTGAAAGTCTAACTGGATAACCCTCATCTAACAGGGTTGCAAAAGCTAATTGCTCAGCTGTGCTCCAGTCAAAAGATTTTCCTGTCTCAAACATTTTCTTTTTATTTTTAAAAATTTTTATTATTGTTGGGTGTGCATTAAAGTTTTCTGGAATTACAACTAATTTTTTACCAATTTTTTTTATCTTTTCAATCGATACACCTGTGGTACCTCTTTTGTCTTTTCCTTTTTCTGGTTTAAATCTTGACCAAACTCCTTCGTACCATTCTAGTTTTGGCTTATATTCTTTTGCTGTTTTAAATTGTTCCGTAAGAAGATTTTTAAAATCTAACTTCATCGCCTCAAATTCACTCTGAGAAATTATTTTTTGTTGAATTAATTTTTTACTATATACACTTAGAGTTGTTGGATGATTTTTAATTTTTTTATACATAATTGGCTGTGTAAATGATGGTTCATCTCCCTCATTATGCCCAAACCTCCTATAACAAATCATATCTATAACTACATCTCGATTAAACTTTTGTCTAAACTCCATTGCAATTCTTGCGCAGTGTACAACTGCTTCAGGGTCATCTCCGTTAACATGTAAAATTGGAGCTTCTACCATTTTTGCTAGATCTGATGGATACGGCGAGGATCTAGCAAACCTTGGGTTTGTTGTAAAACCTATCTGGTTGTTAACTATAAAATGAATTGTTCCTCCAGTATTGTGCCCAGGAAGTCCTGACATAGCAAAACATTCAGCAACAACACCTTGGCCAGCAAACGCTGCATCTCCGTGTATTAAAATTGGAACTACTTGTTTTCTTTCTTTGTCACCATGAAAAAATTGTTTTGCTCTTGTTTGACCCAAAACAACTGGATTAACAGCCTCAAGGTGGGAAGGATTGTCTGTCAACGAAATATGAACTAAATTTCCGTCAAATTCTCTATTAGAAGATGCTCCTAAATGATATTTTACATCACCTGTGGAATCAGAACTCGATGAATGGAATTCTCCCGCAAACTCATTAAACATTCTCTTATAAGATTTTTGCAAAAGGTTTGCCAAAACATTTAGTCTACCTCTGTGCGGCATACCAATCTTTACTTCTTTAACATTCAATTGACCTCCGCGCTTTATTATCTGTTCTAATGCAGGAATCAGTGATTCTCCACCATCAATTCCAAATCTTTTTGTTCCTACAAATTTTACTGCTAAAAATTTTTCAAATCCCTCTGCTTGGATCAATTTATTTAAAATACCTTTTTTTCCAGTATTAGTAAATTTTATTTGATTTTCACCTTTTTCTATTCTTTCTCTAAACCATTTTTTTTCGTTTGGATCTGAAATATGCATATACTCTACCCCGATCGTTTCACAATAAGTTTTTCTAAGAAATGAAAGTATTTCATTAAGGTTAGCGTAAGGTCGATCTAAATAACCATTTAAATAAATTTGTGTCTTGTAATCTTCAGTTTTAAATCCATGGTCTTTAGGGTGAAGGTCATGTAAATATTTTCTTTCCAGCATATTTAAAGGATCAAGTTTTGCTATTAGATGTCCTCTAATTCTGTAAGCTCTAATTAAAGCAATAGCTTTTACCGACTGTTCTTTCTCTTTTTCAAAATTAATATGGGCAGAAGTTTGATCTATGCTTTTAAAAGTTTCTTTAACATCATTGTTTGAAATATTATTTTTTTTGGGAGCCCAACTAGGTCCCGATAACTCACTTTGCACAATTTTTTTGTCTTCATTAAGACCTTCAAAAAAATCTCTCCAGCTTTGTGGAATATTATTAGGATTATTTAAATACTGTAAATACATTTTTTCTATAAATGGGCTATTTGCTCCCTGTAAAAAAGAAGTTTGCTCTAAAGTTGAATTATTTTTATTTGAAGCCATTTACAGTAAATTAAATTATGATTTATTATAAAATTGAAAAATTTATCTTGCAAGTTTGTTATATAAGGTTTTGCCTATATCTGCTGGAGAATTTGCTATAGTAATTCCACAAGACTTCATTTTTTCAATTTTATCACCTGCGCTACCTTTTCCACCTGATATAATAGCTCCAGCGTGTCCCATTCGGCGACCAGGTGGTGCCGTAATACCAGCAATGAATCCAACTATAGGTTTTTTAGTTTTGTTTGATTTAATAAAATCTGAAGCTTCTTCTTCAGCATTTCCCCCTATCTCACCTATCATTAAAATTGATTCTGTTTCTGGGTCTTGTAAAAATAGATCTAAACAATCTATAAAATTTGTTCCATTAATAGGATCTCCTCCAATGCCTATACATGTAGATTGTCCTAGGCCATTTATTGTAGTTTGTTCTACAGCCTCATAGGTTAAAGTTCCTGATCTTGACACAATTCCAACTGATCCTTTTTTATGAATTTTTCCTGGCATAATTCCAATTTTACATTCTTCAGGAGTTATTATTCCAGGACAGTTTGGTCCAATTAACCTACTTTTACTATTTTTTAATTTATTCTTAACTTTCACCATATCTAAAACTGGAATACCTTCAGTAATGCAAACAATTAATTCAATTTCTGATTCTATTGCTTCAATCATTGCTGAAGCAGCAAATTTTGCCGGAACATATATCATGGTAGCATTTGCTTCTGTTTCTTTAACCGCTTCTTCTACTGTATTGAAAACAGGTAAACCAAGATGTTTTTGACCACCTTTTTTAGGTGTCACTCCACCAACAAGTTTTGTTCCATATTTTAAAGATTGCTCGGAATGAAAGGTCCCGTGGTGACCTGTAAAACCCTGACAAATTACTTTGGTATTTTTATTAACTAATACTGACATTTTATTTTATTGCCTTTACAATTTTTTTTGCAGCATCTTCTAGATCTTCTGCAGATAAAATTTTTAAATTAGATTCGTTAAGTATTTTTTTTCCTTCCACAAAGTTTGTACCAGCAAGTCTAACAACCAGAGGAACATTAAGTTTTATTTCCTTAACAGCTTCAATAACTCCTTGTGCTAGCACATCACATCGCATAATGCCGCCAAAAATATTTATAAGAATTCCTTTTACATTTTTATCTGAAAGTATAATTTTAAATGCTTCTTTAACTTTATCTTTAGTTGCTCCTCCACCAACATCTAAAAAATTAGCTGGCTCTTCGCCATGTAGCTTAATTATATCCATTGTTGCCATTGCCAAACCAGCTCCATTAACCATGCAACCAATTGAGCCATCAAGTTTTATATAAGACAATCCATGCTTACTTGCAGCTATTTCAATAGGATCTTCTTCATTTAGGTCTCTTAATTTTAAAATTTCTTGATGTCTAAATAGTCCATTGTCATCAAAATTTATCTTTGCATCTAAACAACAGAGATGGTCAGATTTATTTATTATCAGTGGGTTTATTTCAATTAAACTAGCATCTTTTTTTATTAATATATTGTACATTGCGTTAACAATCTTCTTAGCCTCTTTTTTCTGTTCATCAGAAAATTCAAAAATACTAATAATTTTTTGAAATATATCATTTGTGACTTCATCAACAAAATCAAATTTTGTAGTAATAATTTTACTAGGTTTTTCTTTTGCAATCTTTTCAATATCTGTTCCTCCTTCGGTGCTACTGATAAATGCAATTTTAGAGCTATTTCTATCTACAAGACACGAAAGATAAAATTCATTTTTTATTTCCGATACTTCTTCTAAATATAATTTATGTACCTTTTTCCCTTTTGGTCCAGTTTGTGGAGTAACTAAAGTTTTGCCTAGCATTTTTGCTGATTCATTGGCAAGCTGTTCTTTGTTGTGAACAAGTTTTATGCCACCTGCTTTTCCTCTACCACCCGCATGAATTTGTGCTTTAATTGCTAATTTGAAAGTATTTAATAATTTAATTTTTTCATCTAGATCACTGATTTTAATTATAACCTCTCCATTTGGAACTGGTGCCCCAAATTCTTTTAAAAGATCTTTGGCCTGATATTCGTGAATATTCATTTTTTAAAATTTTAATCTTTTTTTGTAAAAGTTGTTAGCCCTAATTTTTTATCTCCAACATATGAAGATGCACAATGAATATGACTTCTGTCCATAATAAGTGTTTCTCCTACCTTCCATTCATAAATAGAATCTATCTTCAAACCTTTTAAATTATTTATATCTAAATGGGATAAGTATTTTTTATATATTTCTTTATCGAAATCTTGATTTCCTAAATGTTTGGATGAACGATCATTTTGTCCAAGTTTTGGTTTAAATTTTAATTCTTCATCATCAATAGTAAAGGTGGTTGATCTTCCATACCAGCGATTACTAAATATAACTGTTCCTCCTATTGGCGCGAGTGGTGTTACCAACTGTTTATAGATGATGTTATTAGCAAAACCAGAATCAACATGTATGTCAAGCGGGTCAAAACTTTCTTGAAATAAGCCTAAAAAATCCTCACCCTTTGCAGATTGTAAGTTATCCATTTTAAAATCACCCAAAACTTCCTTGAGTTTTATTTTATACAAGCTTTCTAAATTTTTATTATAGCCTTGAAGCCACCTTTTTTTCATTACATTCTGTTTTTTATTGAAAGTTGTTAGTGGCAAAGCATTATATAATTCTATTAAATTTTTAATTTCTTTTTCAGAAAATATTTTTACTATCTTGGGTGGACTTTCAAATTGTTTAATTTTTTTAATTATCTCAGAATTCATATTCAGCAACTATATAATCGTTATTTGGAACAATTGGTTAAATCATATTTTCTTAATCGTGCATTTAAGTTAATTTCGTTATAACAATGTTTGTACATATTGATGTAATGAAAATTAATACCATCTTTACTGCTTATTACATAAATCACTTTAATATCATTTTTAGAAATTATATCTTTCATTAATTTTTCATATACTTTTGAATATTTATTATTTTTTAAGGGATGTGTAGTTCCATCTCCAGTATAAACCCTACTAGGTGAAAAAATACTATACCCCAATATAGTTGAAAAAAAAGGATAATTAGTAATTAGCATTTTTTTACTTTTATCTTTTCTTAAAATAAACGTAGTACTGTTAATAAAATTTATTTCATCTTGAGGGTTATCAGAATACTGTGGAGTAATCCACTTAAGACCCATTAGCTTTTGATCTATTTTTTTTGCATCAACACTTAAGTTAAAATTTACATTTTTTAGTTCATGAAACTTTCTGCCTTCATTATATCTTAAATGATATTTGTAAGTTGAAAATAAGCAGCAAAAAATTAAAATATAAAAAATTATTTTTTTATTTTTTAAATTATTTTTTTCAATACTAATATGAGAAAAGGCAGTAAAGATTGGAATTAAAAAAAATATAAATGTTTGATTTTTTGTTAAAAGTTGATGTAACACTAAAGATATTAAAAAGAAAAATAAAATCAAAAAAAAGAAGAAATCATTATTCTTTTTATAGTTTTTATTGATGAAAATATTTTTTATATTTATATAAAATAATAATGAAATTGATATAAGAATGTAAATAAATTTTTCTGCAATACGTGGTGAGAAATTAAGATTACTATACCTTGATAAACCAATTGTTTGAGGGAAAAATATAAATTGATCTAAAAAAGAACCAACTGTTATGTTGTTCAATTTTCCAAATAGCAAAATAATAAAAATGAATAAAAATGTTCCTATTAAAAGATAACGAATATATTCAATTTTTCTGCATAAATAAAAATATAAAAGCAACACCAAACTTGATGTTAAAATAATATATGCTGCAGGAACCTGTTTTGATAAAAAGGCTAAACCAAAAAATACTGGTGCCAATATCCAGTGATATAAATTTTTATTTCTAATAGCCAACAATAGACTGTAAATAGCTAGAAGTGAGAAAAATGAAGAATGATGATCTATGAATGGAGTTCCGCTTGAAGGATACGCCAAGATAGATAAGAGTAGAGAGTATAAAAAACAATAATCAGTTTTTAACTTAAAATTTTTTAAAACAAAAAAAGTACTAATCGTAATTGTAGCATTAAATATTGATGCATGAAAAACATAAGCTTGCCAATTAACACCGAACAAATAAAAAAAGGTAGCCTGTATATAATCCAGTAGCGGCCCTTTGACTAGCCAATAATCTATAAAAGGAACTTCTCCATTTAAAACTCTATAACCAGAATCAAAAAAATGAAAACTGTCCATCGGAAATACTCCTAGGTTTCCATAATATTGATTAATAATAATTGAAAATAGAAAAAGAAATAATATATAAATTTTATTTTTATATAATTTAAACTTTTTTGACATAAATATTACTGGCAGCAGATAAAAAAATATAATTTATTTTGCTAGCTCCGCATCTATTTTTTTAGCAGCTTCAAAAAGTTCCATTACAGCATTTGCTGAAATTATAAAATTCTTTTTTTCCTTTTCATCTAATTTCATTTCAATAATTTTCTCTACACCTTCATTGCCGATGACTACTGGAACACCAGCATATAAATTTTTAAAACCATATTCACCTTTGAGATAAGCGGCGCAAGGTAAAGTTTTCTTTAAATTTTTTAAATAAGACTCTGCCATTTCAATACCTGATGCTGCAGGCGCGTAGAAAGCTGACCCGTTACCTAAAAATTTTACTATTTCTGCTCCTCCTTTTCTCGTTTTTTCAACTATAATATCTAGTTTTTCTTCATTAATTTTTTTATCATCAACTAGACTTTTTAAAGATTTCCCATCCACTGTAGTGTGATTTAACATTGGAACCATTGTGTCTCCATGACCCCCTAACACCAAGGTATTAATATTTTTGACAGGAATTTTTAGCTCTTGTGAAAGAAAATACTTAAATCTTGAAGAATCTAAAACACCAGCCATACCAACAACTTTATGGGTTGGTAACTGTGAATACTTTTGAAAAGCCATGACAATAACATCTAGGGGGTTTGTAATACAAATTACAAACGCATTAGGACAATTTTCTTTAATGCCATGTGCAACCTGTTTTATAATTTTTAAATTAGTGCCCAATAAGTCATCTCTAGTCATTCCTGGTTTTCTAGGAACACCTGCTGTTATAATTATAACATCTGAATTTTTTATATCTTCATATTTGCTTGTTCCAAAAAGATTAACATTGTGTCCATCAACAGATGTAGATTGAGATATATCTAAAGCTTTACCTTTAGCAACCCCTTCAGCAATATCAAAAAGGACAACATCAGCTATCTCTTTTATGCTGATAAGATGAGCTAATGTGCCTCCAATCTGTCCCGCCCCAATTAGTGAAATTTTTTTTCTCATATATATTTTTATTTCATCGTTGGCATTATGAACTCAGGATCGGATCTTAAGCCTGATGGCCACCTAGAAGTTACCGTCTTTAATTTTGTATAAAATCTTACTCCTTCAGGTCCATGCATATGTTGGTCTCCAAACAAAGATCTTTTCCACCCGCCAAAGCTATGAAATGCCATCGGAACTGGTATAGGTATGTTAATACCAACCATTCCAACTTGAATTTTATTTGCATAGGTTCTTCCTACATCACCATCTCTAGTATAAATACTAGTTCCATTTCCAAATTCATGTTCATTCACTAATTTAACAGCAGCAGCAAAATCTTTTACTCTGACCACTGAAAGAACTGGTCCAAAAATTTCTTCTTTATAAATTTTCATATTGGATTTTACTTGATCAAAAAGACATCCACCAATATAAAAACCATTTTCAAAACCTTGAAGTTTTATATTTCTGCCATCAACAACAAGTTTAGCACCTTCTTTAACTCCAATATCAACATAGCTTTTAACTTTTGCTAGATGATCTTTTGTAATTAGTGGACCCATTTCTGAACTATCATCTAATCCCGGACCAACTTTAAGTGCCTCTACTTTTTTTGAAAGTTTATCGACAAGTTTGTCTCCAATGTCACCTACAGCAACTGCTACTGACTGCGCCATACATCTTTCCCCTGCGGATCCGTAGGCTGCTCCCATTAAACCATTAACGGCTTGATCCAAATCACAATCCGGCATTACAACACAGTGATTTTTGGCACCACCTAAAGCTTGAACTCTTTTTTCATTTTTAGCAGCATTTTCATAAATATATTTTGCAACTGGTGTTGAACCGACAAAGCTTATTGCGGCTATATCGTTATTAGTTAACAAAGCATCAACCGCTTCTTTGTCCCCATTCACTACATTAAAAACACCATCAGGCAGTCCAGCTTCTGTAAATAACTCTGCAAGCTTGATTGAGCATGAAGGGTCTTTTTCGGATGGTTTTAATATAAAAGTATTTCCACATGCTATTGCCATAGGAAACATCCACATAGGAACCATTGCGGGGAAATTAAATGGAGTGATTCCAGCACATACTCCAAGTGCTTGTCTGGTTGACCAACTGTCAACATCAGTACCCACATTTTCTGTAAACTCTCCCTTTAACAGCTGCGGTATTCCACATGCAAATTCAACAACTTCCAACCCTCTCTTTAAAGATCCTTTTGCATCTTCATAAACTTTTCCATGCTCATTAACGATAAGCTTTGTAAGAAGATCTGAATTTTTCTCTAGGATTTCTTTATATTTAAATAAGACTCTTGCTCTAATAATTGGAGGTTTATTTGACCATTCATAAAATGCATTTTTTGCTTTGTTTACAGAAAAATCTACATCTGCCTTTGAAGCTAAAATTACATTACTTATATTTTCTCCAGTTGCTGGATTAAATACTTTGCTAGTTCTTTTAGAAGAACCTTCGTAATTCTTTCCGTCTACAAAATGTTTTATAACACTCATAATCTCTTAAAATGGTTTAGTTAAGCTTCTAGTTTGTTGCAAGCATTTTTTTAAGCGAACTTATAGCTTTTGCTGGATTTAGCCCCTTTGGACAAGAATTTGTACAGTTCATAATTGTATGACAGCCATATAGCTTAAGTTTGTCAGCAACAGTTTTTAATCTTTCTTTTCTCTCTTCATCGCGACTATCCATAATCCATCTATAAGCCTGAAGCAAAACTGCTGGACCTAAATATTTTTCTTCATTCCACCAATAGCTAGGGCATGATGTTGAACAGCATGCACACATAATACACTCATATAAACCATCAAGCTTTTTTCTATTTTCTTTGGACTGATTAATTTCAGCTGACCAATTTTTTTTTTCCTTAGTTTTTAGCCAAGGCTCAATTGATTCATATTGACGGTATAATGTACTTAAATCTGCTACCAAATCTTTTATTACTTTTAAATGAGGAAGGGGATAAATATTAATTTCGCCATTAATTTCTTTATGTGATTTCATGCATGATAGTGTATTTATACCATCAACATTCATTGCACATGAGCCACAAACACCATGCGCACATGATCTTCTATAAGTAAGAGATGGATCTATTTCATTTTTAATTTTATTTAAAATATCTAATACTTTGTTACCACAAGTTGTTAGGTCAACTTCAAATGTATCAATCTTGGGGTTTTCATTTTGATCTGGATTCCAGCGATAAATATTAATTTTTTTAATATTTATCGACCCAGTTATATCTTTGAAATATTTTCCTTTTAGCACTTTTGAATTTTCAGGGAGGTTAAATTGCGCCATTAATAAACTCTTTCTTTTGGTGGAAATGATTGAACATCGTTAGTCATAGTAGATAAAGTTACTGGTCTATAACCAATTTTAACTTCCTTTCCATTATGCCAACTTAGAGTATGTTTCATAAAATTGATATCGTCCCTCTTGGGAAAATCTTCCCTCGCATGGGCCCCTCTACTTTCTTTTCGTGAAAATGCAGATTCCATTGTGGTTATTGCTTGTCTAATAAGGTTGTCAAATTCCAATGTTTCCATTAAATCTGTATTAAATATTAATGATTTATCTTTAACAGATATTGATTCCATTCCTTCGTAAGGTTTTTTAATTTCTTCCACACCTTCTTTAAGAGTTTTTTCAGTTCTAAAAACTGCACATTTTGATTGCATGGTTTTTTGCATCGAAAGTCTTAATTCTGATGTTTTGTTTTCGCCTTTGCCACTTCTCAATCTATCAAATCTATCAAGACATTTTTCAGTTTCACTAGCAGAAATTTTTTCATGAGGAGTATTTGGTGTTACTAGTTCAATAGCTCTTTTGGCTGCCGATCTCCCAAAAACAACTAGATCAATTAATGAATTAGATCCTAATCTATTTGCTCCATGAACTGATACGCATGCTGTTTCACCTATAGCCATTAAACCTGGAACCGTTTTATCTTTACCATTAGATGTTAATACCTCTGCTTTATAATTGGTTGGTATACCACCCATATTATAATGCACTGTTGGAACCACTGGTATTGGTTCTTTGCTTACGTCTCTTCCAACAAAAGTTTCCACTGATTCTGAAATTCCTGGTAATCTTGCTTCAATTATTTTTTTATCAATATGACTTATATGAAGGTGTACATGATCCTTGAGTTCGCCAATTCCTCTACCTTCGTTAATTTCAATCGCTATTGATCTACTTACAACATCTCTGGAAGCTAAATCTTTTGCACTCGGTGCATATTTTTCCATGAAACGCTCCCCTTTAGAATTTAAGAGATACCCACCTTCACCTCTGACTGCTTCTGATATTAAACAGCCAATCCCATAAAGGCCTGTTGGATGAAACTGAACAAATTCCATATCTTGTAGGGGTAATCCTGCTCGCAATGCCATGCCATTACCATCTCCTGTGCAAGTATGTGCTGCTGTTGCTGAATAATAAATTTTTCCATATCCTCCAGTTGCTATGATTGTAATATGAGATCTAAATCTATGTATAGTTCCATCATTAAGATTCCATGCTATAACTCCTTTGCATTCTCCATCCTTCATAATTAAATCCAAGGCAAAATATTCTATAAAAAATTTTGTTTTATGTTTTAGTGCTTGACCATATAAAGTGTGTAAAATTGCATGACCTGTTCTATCAGCAGCTGCGCAGGTTCTTTGAACTGGGGAGTTACCATAGTCCTTTGTCATACCACCAAACGCTCGTTGATAAATCTTTCCATCTTCTGTTCTGCTAAATGGCACGCCATATTTTTCTAATTCTATTACAGCTCTAGGTGCTTCTTTGCACAAATATTCAATAGAATCTTGATCTCCTAACCAATCTGAACCCTTTACCGTATCATACATATGCCAGCGCCAATCGTCTTCGCCAGCATTTCCAAGTGCTGCTGAAATACCTCCTTGGGCTGCTGAAGTATGGCTCCTTGTTGGAAAAACTTTTGAAATACAGGCTGTATTTAAACCCGACTCGCTTAAACCTACGGCAGCCCTTAAACCAGCGCCACCAGCTCCAACTACAAGCACATCGTATTCATGATCGATTATTTTATATGCAGTCATTAAATTTTATAAATTAATAAAGTTAAAATTGTTATAGGTAAAACTATACTCAATATTGAAGCTAAAAGATTTGCGACATCTTTGATTTTTTGATCATGTATATAGTCCTCAAAAATCTCATTTAGACTAATTTTAGCATGGAAAAAGCCAATAAAAAATAAGGCAATTATTAGAATTTTAAATAATGGATTTTCAAAAAAATAAATAGTCTCCTGGTAA
>Ga0115000_10002803_pt1 | contig 14770 bp, 5 predicted proteins | sample ArcticOcean_MG_C_6_FD_89690 | JGI IMG/M metagenome (GOLD analysis project Ga0115000, IMG submission 89690) | Marine microbial communities from western Arctic Ocean - ArcticOcean_MG_CB8_128 | ecosystem: Environmental > Aquatic > Marine > Oceanic | place: Arctic Ocean: Canada Basin | collected...
ACCGTTTCGAACGTGTGCATGGTGTCGTCTTCCGATTTAGTCATCGAAGGTACTCTAGATGTTGCGAAAGACGTGGTCTTCTTTACCGCTAACCGCGATGCGGCGTTGGATTCCATTGACGACGATAAAGAGAACATATTAAGTCGTTTTTGGAAGTGGCCCGTGAATGTCATTGTAGAACTAGTCCACATGCGATGGCGTTTGCGTAATGTTGCCATTGAAATGTACACTAAAGATGGTCGCTCGGTCTTTTTCGCCTTTGCGAACAAGAAATTGAGAGTTGAAGCGTCGGTGAAAATCGCTTCACTCGATGCCTCCATCGTCATTCTTGACCGACGACAAAAAAATCGCACGGCGCAACTGATGCAAAAGAGATGGAAAGAGCGCGAAATACCCACCTTTGATTACTTGATCGCTTTGAATAAACTCGCTGGACGAACGTATCACGATTTGTCGCAATATCCAGTGTTCCCGTGGATCTTGAGCGATTACGAGTCGGCGACGATTAATCTCGAGGATCCGAAAGTTTATCGAGATTTATCGTTACCCATAGGTGCTTTAAACCCAGTGCGTTTGAAACAGTTCATCGAGCGCTTTAAACAGCTTGAGAGCGACCCTGATGCGTCCATGCCTGCCTTTCATTACGGCTCGCACTACTCATCTGCAGCGGTTGTGTTGTACTTTTTGATTCGATTGGAACCATTTACGAATTTATCGAGGCAATTACAAGGCGGTAAGTTTGACCACTCGGATAGATTATTCTCCGATATTTCGCAAACCTGGAACGCGGTCCTTGAATCTACCGCAGACGTGAAAGAGTTGATCCCGGAGTTTTTCTACCTTCCGGAGTTTCTCGAAAATAGCAACTCGAACGTGTTTGGGAAGCGACAAGACGGCTCCTTAGTCGATACTGTCGTGCTCCCGAAATGGGCCAATGGCAGTACGCGGACATTTATTCAAACTATGCGAGATGCGTTAGAATCCGACCATGTTTCGCATACCATTCACGACTGGATTGATTTGGTCTTTGGCGCGTCGCAACTAGGCGCTCGCGCAAAATCGAAGAAGAATGTGTTTTATTATTTAACGTACGAAGGTGCGGTTGATTTAGACGCAATTGAAGATCCACAGGAACGCTTGGCGATTGAAACGCAAATCGTTAACTTTGGCCAAACGCCCGCGCAGGTGTTTAAACGACCACATCCAAGAAGAATTCCAAGATTGCGAAGGAAACGCGAGGCGTACGCTTCCGTATACGGAGCCTGCTTGAGAGTCTTCAACGGCGAAGACGATACCGACGACGAAAACGACGATAGGTCCTCCGAACCGTTGAAATTACAAGGTATATTCCAAGACGCGCAATTTGACGGCGCCGCCATTGTCCAACTATCTTACGACCGCGATAAACTCGTGGCGGTTTCCTCGAATCGTAAAATTTGGACCGCGAGAGTCGTTCGCGAAGGCCATAAACTCGATTTTGACTTCCAAGACCAAAACGCGAGAGTCTCTTTGGAACCAATTAACTCGGCGAACAGCAGCACGAAAGACCAACCGTGCAGATCTATCGCGAGAGACGCAAAAGTTCGTGAACAAATTATCGGTGGCGCTCGAATGCGTACGAAAGGCGATCGATCGTTTGAGGGTGAAATTCCGCTCAGCGCGAACGGGGTTACAACTCTCGATGGCGGCCGAGTCGCCGTTGTGTCTGGTTTTTGGGACGGAACGATACGTGCATACGCTGGCGATGAATTATGCGGGGAAATCGCCTGCTCGAAAGGCCACAGAGACATTGTCGAGTGTTTGGCGATGGACTTACTGCCGCACCCATCGAAACCGTGGAGATTAGATTTTGCCACGGACGGGGGGGGACACACGTTTTCTGGAGGGAGCATATCTGCGGTACAACACCGCGTGTTTGCACCAAACGTGAATAAATCGAACATGAAATATGGGTATTTAGTTTCCGGCGGCGCAGACGCCTCGGTCGGAGTCTGGGAAATCGTAAGCACGCCAAACGGTTTCGGATTACCGGTGTTACCCAAACTGCAAAAGTTTGGGCACTCAGACGCCATCGTCTCCGTAGCTGTCAACGCGTCGCTCGATATCGTCGTCAGTGGATCACTCGACGGAACTTGTCTTTTGCACGACTTGAACGGCATCGGGTCTGGCGGCTCCTCGAACTCAAACACGAACAAAGGCGATCGAAAGTTGAACGATTTCTTCGAGGAGGAACTTTTGAGTGACGCGGTACCGTTACCGTCGCCGTCGGACGACATCGACGGGAAGTATAAAGAAAAAGTATGCGTCCCAGTTTGGTGTTCGATCGCGTTCTCCACGGCGAAGATATTTGTCTTTTGGTCGATCGATCATCACGCGAACGCAACCGCCGGCGTCGCTCATCCTCCCAATGGCGGCGTCCTACGTTCCTACTCCACCAACGGCGCCCTCATCTCCTCCCTCGACGTCTCCCGAAAAGATGCCATCACCTCCTTCTCCTTATCCTCGGACGAAAAATGTATCTTTCTCGCCACCGCCAACGGTTTCGTCAGAGTCGTCGACGCCAAACAAACGCGACTCCAGGTCTTGCACTCGCTGAGAGCGTTTTCGAGCTTTAAAATCACCTCGGTGTGTGACGTCGGTAACTTGCTCTTTGCCGGTTTAGAAGACGGGAAGTTGTGCGTGTGGACGTAGTCGTTTAGAAATAAACGTCTTCTAGAAATAGTAGAAATCTAAGAAGAAATATAATGAATGCCACGCGACGCGCAAAATCTAAAGAGTTCTCGACCGACCAAAATCTAAAATCCCTCCTAATTGACTCCTTTTTGGACACATTTGAGCTCTGTTTGAATTTGTCGAATCGGCCCCAACGACCACACACAAAACACATATAAATAACACATATATAAATACATATATAAATATCTTTATGCCCGCCTCGAGAAGAGCAGGCAGTAAACAGAATCGCACCGATAAAAAGAGACATTCGTTGGACCATTTGTTGCCGTCTTATAAACCGTCTACTACTGCTGTAACGCATAAGAATTCGCCAAAGTCTCCCCGAATTTTGAGCAATAAAAGTCCAATTCAACAACAGAAAGCAAACGCGAAGTTTAAGAAGATGCCGACGAAGAAGAATCATCCTCCTCAAAAGCCGGCGGCGAGAACCTCTCGGAGAGGACAACCGCTCGACCCAGCCGTGGCGGCTTTTTTTGACCCGAAAACGAGCGTCACGGCGGAATTGTTAAGTCCAGGAGGCGGTGGTGCAGGAGGAGCAACTTTTTCCCTCAAGAAGAAGAAGAAGAGTAGTAGTAGTACTACTACGAAGAAGAACAACGACAAGAAGAACAAACCGTTGCAAGTGAAAAAGACGGTGGCGACGAAAGTGTTGGCCCCGCGGGGGGGAGCGCCTGCAAAGAAGAAGAAGACGCCGGCGAAGAGAGGAGGGAGAGCGGCGCCGGCGGCGAAGAAGACAGCCGTTCCAAAGGCGCCGCAGAACTCGACGCAGTACATCATGGCAGAAAGAAGACGGAAATCGAAGCCGGAAAGACCGATTAAGAGTTTGACGTCGCCGAGAGCGGAACGGCTGGCCAGTCCGGGCGTGCCGCCGAAGAGTAACTTGAACATGTTCGGGAGCATGATGCCGCAAGCGATGAAGGAAGACGAGGAGGAGATGGACGACGGAGAGGATTTGCAAGAGTTAATTGGGAATATTTTCAACGAAAAACCAGTCGTAGTTGCGGCAAAGAGAAAAGTTGGCAACACCAGTGGTCAAGGAGGGAAGAACACCAAGTCTAACGCGGAATCGAACTTATACGACGCGCAGAACACTTTGATCGAGTCGCAGGCGAAGAGAATTGGCGAGTTGCAAAACGAAATCATCCGGTTAAAGATGAAACTGAGAGACTTTGAGGACGAGAAGATGATGGCGGATTCCAACGCCAGTCAGCGTCTGATGGAACGCATGAAAGGCTTATTCAAGTTCTAAAAACGAAAAGTACAGTACTCAATCTACTACTTGTACCTCTACTGGTACCTAGTGATAGCTTTATTGTTATTTATTATTATCTAAATGAACCGTATTTCTTCAACACGGCTCGCGCCAAGTCGTCGCATCCGGACGCTCTGTATATCAAGCTCAAGTTATACGCCGCTTCGACGCTTAAATCTGCGTTTTTCGCAAGATCTTTGTTCGTTTTCACCAACTCGTCTTTAATCTCTAAACACTTCTCGTACAAAGGCTGCGCCAAGTACATCAAATTGACTTGGTGTAAAGCTCTCGCGGCGTTGTACGTCGCCTCCATAGGTGATACATCATTTCTTTGTTTCGCCATCGTATTTAACTGACAAATCGCACGCAAAACTCTTGCGTTCTTTTCAGAATCACCAACGCTTAAGTGCGTTTGTACTGCACCGTGAATTTGTGAGCACGCGATGCCTAAACGTACGTTCGGTTCGTTCGGCGCTAAACGCAACGCTTCTCTCGAATGCATGTTCGCCACCGCCCATTGATCGTTCCAGCCGTGGATGTATCCGGACGCTAACAACGCTGGAACTTTCTCGTTTACGGTCGTTTCAGAGTTAGTTGTGTCGAATTCGTTTCCTGGGAACGTGAATGCTTTTACCGCTTTTTTCGCTGTAGCTAAGACTTTCTTGGCGTTGGTGGTGTTACGACACCCGTCGCGCAAGACGATGTTCCACATTTCGAGAATGTCCGGGTACGCGGTTACAACTTTGTTCGCTTGCTCGGCCATGCCGAACGCGTTGCCTTCTAATTGTGAAAGTTTTGTTCGCATGTAACGAATCGCCACGGTTTGTTCTTTGGACAAACCTCGAGGAAAAGACAAACCAACGATTTTGTCCAATATCGAACGCGCTTCTTTCAAACCGCCGTCCAAGAGAAGCGCGTGTAAGACTTGCACGATCATCACGAACTGCGTCGGGTGGCTGAAACTCGCCGTAGAGTCTCTGTGTTTGTTCGAGATATCAATTTGGTCCATTATTTTCTTGATTTCTTCCTTGAAATCTTTCGCTTCTTTCTCGCGTTGCAATCGCTCCGCTTTGTCCTTTTCGGTCTCTCCTCCCTCGTCATCGACAACACTATTATTATTCGTCTCTTCGTTTTGTTCCTCCTGTGGTTGTACTTCGCGTTTTTCGGCGGCGATTTCTTCCGAAGTCTTCGTCTCTTCACCCCGTATTTCTCTTTCAATCTCCGCAACCTCTTCTTTCGTCAAGAATTTCTTATCGAGCTCCCGATTTCTTTCCAAACGTTTGTTCTCGAAGCCTCTAAACGCGCCTTTCGACAACGGGACGAGTTCTTCCTTCCTACTACCGCCTCCGTTCCGACCGCCCCATCCGGTCTTTTGCTTCTTCTTTTTCAGCACATCTTTACCTCCGGTTTTCTTTAAGTACGCGCTATTTCTCGCGTCCTCTATGTTTTGCAAGTGCTTCGCATCCGCTCGTAACTTTTGAATTTGCGCCTTAACGTCCAACGCTTCGTCCAATATTTGTTGGACCGTTGGTAACGACTCTCTTATAAAGTCATCCATATTTTGTAAAGATCGTCGTAATTCCGAAGCTCGTAATAAAACATTATCATCCGCGCGATCGTTTACCAGTTCTTCTAAAGATGGCAACATCTCTTTTGCCTTCTCTTCATCCTTCAACTCGTACAAGAAAATCTCCGTCAATTGTACTCTCGCCGCCGAGCTGTGTTTTCTCGTGTTGCAAATCTCTTCGTAAACTTGTTTCGCACCTTCCACACCCCTCGCTATTCGCGCACAATCGGCCATTTTCTCCCACACGTCTGCGCTATCACGTGTTTTGTCGTATATCAGAAGCGCTTTGTACACTTCCATGGCTTTGTGTTGATCGTTGCCGTGTTCTCGATGCGCGTGCGCCAATCGAAACAAATTTTCAGAGCTCAAATCCGGAAATGGAAACACGTTCTTCTCTCCTTTCTCTGCTCGAGGCGCAGCCTTCTCTATCGCGTCCATGATGACATCCGTACACATTCTCCCTACTCTTAACTTTGCTTCGCAATTCTTTTCGTATTTAATCGCGTCTTCGTCTGTTTTGTGTTGCTTGTAAATCCCGGAAAGCATAATCAATGCTCTAGCCTTCATCGCCTCGCAATTCAGCGGGAACGTTTTCATCTCCTTGTATGAAAAATGGCCTTTTTCTTCCCACACTCGACGACATAACTCCACGTATTCGACGACTATTTCCCACCAATCTAACTCGCTCACTAAATCAATCAAGAACAACATCGTTTTCATATCCACTCTCGCGGCGTTCTTTCTCGCGTACCCGCCTAAAACTTTCGCCGCGTTCGGCTTCAAGTTACACTCCATGCACAAACTCATGCACTTTATGTGCACATCGTACGGATCTATCAAAACATCTTTCGGTCCTAATGATTCTATAATTTGTTCGTACTGCGCAATCGCCTGTCTCTTCTCGCCAAACTCTTCGTACAAATCTGCGCTGTTCAACCTCAACAAATTCCTCTCCGCGTCGTCTAAAATCCCCTCCGAAGCTTTCACTGCTCTGCTCAAACAATATATCGCGTGCCGTCTGTTCTCCAATGTCAACGCCATATCCGCAATTCTCAACCACAACTCCACGTCTTTCTTACTCACGTGCGCCGCGATGGAATAAAAATCCATCGCCTTCGCCATGTCGCCCTTCTCTTCGTAAATCAAACCGAGCGTGTGATACGGACTCGCCTCGTGCGGAGCGACCGTAATGCACTCGTGACACTTCTCGATCGCCTCTTCCACGAAGTTCTGTACGTACAGCATGTTTGCTAATCCTAAAATTTTCTCCGCCTCTGCGCTCACTCGCATCTTCCTCGACACTCTCGTTCTCTTCACCCCGGGAAGGAACACTTTATTCTTCTGCCTGTGCATCGCCGTCATCGGTTTCATGCTCAAAAACGCTCTCGCCTCGGCCGTCATCCCAGTCGCCGCGTCCCCGTCGTCCATGGCTTTCAGCACGTCTCGCGTGGTGTATGTCATGTGCGCGTTTTGTAAAGCCGTTTTGCGTTGAATTTCCAAGTTCCTCTGCGTGAAGAGCAGCCGTTTTTTTTCCGCGATTTCTTCGTACGATAACGGTTTGTTCGGATCGTCTTTATTGTTGTTGTCCTCGTCGTTCGCGTCCTCTTCTTCTTCCTCCTCTTCCAAATATTCTTCGTCTTCGTCTTCTTCCTCCTCCTCGTTGTACTCGTCGTCCGGCGTCCAGCCGGTCGTGAAACGAAACATGATTTTTTTTGAATTGGTTTCGAGAAAAAAATGAAGATGTCTTTGTTTACATCGGGCTACATGTTTTAGTTCTATAAGTCTCTCTCCTTCTCTGCTATCTCTCCGTACGATGAATGTTTTAATAATATATAATTGGTTCTTTTCTTTTCTTTATGTTGTGTTTCAAAACAGTGCATTTCTGTTTCTCTGTTTTCTCTTCTTCTTCGACTGACCGCGCGCGCGAGCTCTTTTCTCTCTCTTTTTTAGTTTCCAGCGAGGTACTTTCTGTACTGTTTTCGTCGTCGCTCTTCCACTTGCTCTTGAGCGCGTCGTCTGTACGCTTTCAAGTCCGCGCATCGAGGCACCGGGCACTCGTGCGCGACGCAGCCTTTAGAGTGGACTTGTAATAACGTCCAGATTTTTCGGCACAAGTGGCATCCGCCAGCCGCTTTGGTTTGGCACTTCATCGCGTGTTGGAAGAGTTGTTTCACCTTGGCGCAGTTCGGGTTGTCGCACTTGGCGTTGGCACACGAGGAAGCGTGGACGAGTAAAGCCATGGTTCTTTCTATTTGTTGCTGTCTGGCTTGACGTTCCGCGTCGGTCATTTGTTGCTTTTCGCCTCGGCCTCGGCCTTGGCGTTGCAACGGGTGTTGATGACCAACACGCACGCGGCACTCTTCGCAAATATCAAAGTCAGCGCACTTTGTGCATCTGTAACCGGCACCGGCTTCGAGTTCGCGAGAGCAGACGTTACACGTAGCCACAAACGCTGGTGCGGATGGGTTATTCAAGTGGTACAACACCATCATCGTCGTGTGCTTCGCGCGACGCAACGAATCGAATTGGAAGTGGTTTCCTTGACACAACGAAAGAAACGCTTGTCGCGTATCGAAAAACTCGGATTGCATTGCTTTGTCCTCTTCCTCTTTGACTTTCTCTTCTTTCACGGCCGGCAACGGCGGGCACTTCTGGCACACCAACTCGCCTCTGCTTAAGAACTTCTTCTCCTCCCTGGGCATGACGGACTCGATCGAGTTGCACTCCTCGCACAAACGCAAAGGATCTTTCGGATTTTCCTCCTTCGGAACGTACAAGTTTTCCTCCGCGACGGTTTTGCGGCAGTTCGTACACTTTGGCGCCAAGTGCGCCAAGATGAAATCGTTGCGCATGGCGGAAATCGTCACGCCGAGTTTCTTCATCAACTCGGAGTCTAAATCACCATCGACAGACGCCGAGTAGACTTTTTTGTTTGCAGATTTTGCCGCTTTGCGCGCGTTGACTTTCGTGCCCGTCGTGAGCGTCTTCATTTGCTTCTTTTGCTCCTCTTGTTCTGCGATGATGCCTGGGATCCATTCTTCAGCAACGCCAGGAAAATAATCGCCATCAAAGTACGGATAATCTCTCGCCGATCGAACCTCTTGCAAAGAGCCACCTAAATTGTACTCGTCGTAAATGTTCGTCACCGAGTGCACGATGCCTTCATTGGCGGCGCCACGGAGCATCTTCATGTACCACTCGCGCAACTTGTCGCTTTTAGGGACTTTTTGCACCTTCGGGTGACAATACAAAATGTAATCGTCGCCTTGGAACGGTGGGCACGCCCAAATAAAACACGAGGTGAACCCTCTCTGTTTGGCGTAATCCAGGTAGCCAATCAAAATTTGATGGTACACGAACGTTCTCAGTGCCATCGGTTCGCCGATGCTCGCGACGATACCTTCCGGGCGGAAGTATTTCACCGAGTCCAAATAAGACAAGTAAATGCGTCGTTTGTTCGGATTCGGGCAATCCTCGCCGTACTCTTGGACGTAAATTGCCATCAAACACACGTCCACGCCCTCGATTTTTTGAAAGAGCAAAATGACTCTATTCTTGTACAAAAATTCTTCCGGGAAACCGTCCTTCTTGAACGCATCCATGAACCGCTGTTTCGTGTCGCACTTCTTGTCGGTTTGCGATACGACACGAATGGTTAAATCCTCCGCGGTTGGCACCGTTTCGACCGGTATGCCGAGATGTTTCGCTCTCGCGACACGCTCCTCTGCCAAAGCATCCAAGACGCGCTTCTCCAAATAGTCGCCCAAAACTGTCTTCGTCAACGTCTTGGCCGGTTGCATGGAGTTGGGACGTTCAGACGTTACCGTTCGCTCTTGCTTCTCGATTTGCGATAAAATGCACGTAGGGCACGTGAAATGCGCTTCGCCGTGGGTGTTCTTCCTCCCGTTAAACAAAACGCAAATTTGGTGATACCAATTGTTGCAGAAATCGCATTGGACCCACGGCTCTTCTAAATCGTCGTCGTTCTTCTTCTTAATCAAAGAGTTCTTCGGGAAGCGTTGGCCTTCGATATCGATGTGGCCTTGAATGGTATTATAACACGGATTACACCACGTGTCCTTACGCATCTCGCCTCTCGGAATGTTTGGGACGTGGTAGTACACTTGACCTCTCTTGATTCTTCCGACGCACGAGTAACAATACATCGGCGGTGGCTCAAACGTTAACCGTTCCACGCCGCAAGCGCGGCAGGAAGACTCCGTAGCGTTGGCAATTATCTTGTCGGCTTCTGCATCGCGTCGTCTCGCGGACATTGGCGCCACAATACCAGGTATTTTCTCTTTCCCTTCCGTCAGTCGTAAAGACGCCAAATGTGTTCGGATCTCCTCCGGCGTGAAACATTCCATCAACGACGTGCCTTCGCCTCCTGGTTTTCTATCCGCGTTTCCGGTCCCTTTCACCATCAACGGCGGAGGCATCAAATCAAACTGCGCTTGTGCCGCCTTGGCGGCCGCTTGTTCAGCTTTCGTCATCTTTTGTTTCTTCCCACCACCTTGCGCCGCCGCAGCCTGTTGCTGCGCGAGCATCGCTTGTTGTTGTTGTCGCTGTTTTAACATCGCCGACCGAACTGGGCCGCACACCGGACAACGCGGATCTTTGCAGTTTTGGTGGTGTTTCAACAACTCTCTGGACGCTAAACATCTCGGGTATTGGCACGTCGGTAACGTGCACTTCAAGACATGCTCCCATAAGTGCTTTGCCACGTGGCAGTGCGGCGTATACGGACACTTTCCTTCCGCCGCTTGACATTTCGACGCGTGACGAAGGAAGAGCAACCATCGCTGTTGCTTGACAATGTACGCTTTCTTGATTTGCTCGTCGGTTGATCCGGGCGGCGCGGATGCCCCCGGACGGATGTGTTGTTGCGTTTGTTGCGTTTGCTGTGCTTGCTGTGTCGCTTGCTGTGTCGCTTGTTGCTGTTCCGCCGCTAATCGAGCCGCAGCTTGCGCTTTCGTTTCTTTCTTCTTCTTCTTCCCGCCCGCTGCGGCTTGTTGCTGTTTGCTCGTCGCAGCGATCGCTTTCGCTCTCGCCACTTGCGCTTTCTTCTCAGCCGCAGTTAACGGTTTATTGCTAGTTGTAGTTTCTGGGTTAAACTGCGCCATTTGCGCTGCGGTTAATGGAACGCCGTTTGGTCCGAGCATCTGCATCGGCGCGTTGTTCCCGCCCGGCGACCCCGCTTCTTGACCTCTAATTAATCGCTGTCCATTTGCTAAGACGTTCCCAACCCCGTTGATGGGAACCATTTGCCCTGGTGGCGGCATACCACCACTCCCAATCAACGCACCAGGTGGCACCGCTCCGTTCATTCCCATACCGTTCGCGCTTCCAATCAACGCCGGGTTCGGTTGGCCGCCGTTCATAATCTGTTGTTGTTGCTGTTGCTGCTGCGCTTGCGCTTGTTGCTGCTGTTGTTGCATCTGCGCGGCTTTTGCTCCGGGCCTCGTCACCATAATCCTCGCTACGGCTTGTAACCTCGCCTCTAACGTATCTTTATCGCAATACTCCTCCTTCGTTCGCGCGCCTCGATACACCGCTTCTTCGAGACGCAACACAAAGTCCGGAAGCTTTTGTTGCCACTCTTTCGTCACGGACGGTTTGCGCTGTTGAAACAAACGTAATCTGTATTATTATACGTATTATCAAATGAAAGAGTCAATCATACACCTCGTCAGTTTAGGTTCTACTACCACAGTTCAAACGCGTTTTTTAACATCCAGTCGATGCGACGTTCGCGCGGCGAAAACAGCCTCAAAGAAGACTTTCACGCGTGTATTTGAAAAGAGTTTGGACCAAGAGAAAAACAAGAAAAAAAAACAATCTCGGTTCTTTTCGCCGCGCGACTACGATCAAATAAAACGAATAAAACCACGAACAACAAGAAAACGTACATGTGTTGAATCAAGATTTTCCGTTGTGGGATGTCCTCGTCGCTTTGCCACGTCCGCCATTGCCCGCCTTTTCGCGTCGCCTCGGTCCCATTGGATGCCATTTCCGATTACTATTCGCTTAAAGCGCTCGCTTCTCTTCCTTTATTTTTCTCTCTGTTTTTCTCTTTCAATTTTTTTTTTGTCTCTTCCTCTTCTTCTGTTCTTCTTTCGTGGCCCTTCTTTCGCCTTCGAAAATTTCTACCCTTTCGCCGGCGAATCTCACTCGACCGCGTAGTACTCTTCTCCGGTTGAACCGGTCTTTCCGAAGTTTCCTTCCGATCTTTTTGTCCCTTAACGGGGCAAACGCGATCTAGCCGATCAAATACCGGTGGATTTGATCGGTTTTTTACGACGTAAAGTGCTCAAAGAGGACGATGAATGGAACTCTGGTGCGCGGTGGAGATTGGGAGAGATTTTGATTTGTGTGTGTGTGCCTTGTGCCTCCAAGCGGCACAAGTTTTTGCAGGAAAACAGCTGAAATTTTTTTAAAAGATGGAAAACAAAGCGATGAAAACAAAGCGACGCTCTGTTGCTTTTCGTGCTTTCTGTGCTTTTTCTGTGCTTTCTCGTAAGCGCTCTTCTCTCTCTCCGACAAGAAGAAGAATCATCATCGCGCGAGATTATTCGCGTTCATCTCCTTCTTCTTCTTCTGCAGCTCGTCCTTTCCCTACTTTGTTGGGGAAGTTTTATTACTAAAGACGACACCACATACGCCTTATCTTTCGCAAAGAGGGTGTGTGTGTTTTGGTCGTTTTGCGCTCCTCTCTCGCGTATTTTCTTTTTGTTAAAACTTTCTTGTCAGTTTGATGTTTTGGCTTTGGCCTTTGGGCAGAGCTCTCTGTGCTCTCTTTTGCTCTGCGCTTTTTATCTCCATAATAATACTTTTCCCCTAACTCTATCTAAATGCGTAAACACATTAAAGTTTTTATCATCACCACACGCGTATAAAAATAGAAAGAAGAAGATGATGTTTTATGGAGTATCGTCTGTATCGTCTGTATCGTTCGTATCGTCGATGAGAAGGACAGCAGAGAACAACAACCACGGCAGAAGAGCAAGGACGACGGCGCAGAAGAAGAATTTGAGGAGGGAAGTCGTGTCGTCGTGTGGTGGGAGTTCGCGGTTGCGAGGAGAACGCAGGCGTAGAAGCGCCCACGCGAAAAGAAGAGAGAAGAAAATAGAGGATTTCTCCTCCTCGCCGCTGTGGGTCGCGAAAGCCGGGTCGTCGGCGAACGCCGAGTCTGAGTTTTACGCCGCCCAAGATGCTCGACACAAGGCGTTCCTCGTCGCCAACGAACTGAAAAAGAAGAAAAAAGTACCAAAAATTGTAAAGAGAACGGTTTCCGCGTTGGTTTTGGGCGTTTTGGCGGCGTTTTTCCTCGGGTTTGGAGGGTGGTTCTGGGTCGCTTTGATTGGTTTGTGCGCGTACGCGTCCGGGACGGAGTATTTCGAGTTGATGTCGAAAGTGAACGAGGAGCTGCCGCACCCGCCGCCGAGGTGGGCGGCAAAGTGGATAACCGCGTGTTCGGTGTTTTTGTGCGTAATCTTGCACGTCTCCGGGGGAAGATCGCTACCAGTGACGATGGCTATGGTTGCCGCGTTTTCCTGCGCGGTCGCGGCGTTAATTTCGAACGAAGAGTCGCACTTCATTGAATTCACGACGACGTTGTTTGGATTATTTTATTGCGGGTTTTTGCCTTCGTTTTGGATTAAACTGAGAGCGATGTCTGGGATTCCGTTGGCAATCGATCGAGCCGGTTCTATCGTTTCCAGTTGGCCATTGCAGCTAGGAGGACCGACGAGTTGGACTTTAGGCGTCTCCATCACGTTGATGACGGTGTTGTGCGTCGTCTCTGCGGACGTCGGGGCGTATTTCAGCGGTAAAAATTTTGGCAAAAAATTCTTCGGGAAGAAGTTGACGACGATTTCGCCGAATAAAACCATCGAAGGCGCCATTGGTGGTGGGATTTTTAGCATCGCGTGTTCCGGAATATGCTGGTATTTGTTGGGGATTCCCGAGGAGTTGTGGAGAACGTTAATTATCGGAGGCTTTATTTACGCGAGTTCAGTTTTCGGAGACTTGTTGCAATCGGTGATGAAGCGCAACGCCGGCGTAAAAGATTCCGGAAAGTTTATCCCCGGTCACGGCGGATTTTTGGACAGATTTGATTCGTACATGTTTACTGGCTCGGTGACGTATTACTTGACGCTCGCTTTAATAGTTGGATTGAATATTCGCCCGAAGTATTTCGGCGCGTAAACAGATTGTGTTTTTAATTATTACTCTTTGCGAAAGAAAAGTCATATCATACATATTCACAAGAACTATATTTTGCTATTTAATCTATTCTCTATTTATATGTGCTTACACGCGCCTACGATATATGTATAACCTAATTAAACTACTCTTTGCCTACAATTCTCGCTTCCTTAACACTATGTACGAGGTCGTTCCAAAATGCCATCGATCGAACGTCACCACGTCGCAAGTATCTCCTACGCTCTCCCTGACTATCTTTTCTATGTCCTTATTCCAAGCGCATCCCCACTTCTTTTCGTGCATATCAACGTGCGCGTCTAAGATATTCGAGAGCCAATAGTCGTGCACGCTTCCTTCTGGGGGACGTCCGTGTTCCAACATCAATATCTCGCCGTTTGGTTTCGTCACCCGCGCGAGTTCCTTCACAACCTTCCCTGGATTCGCCGTGGAGCAAAGTCCAAACGTCATCACGACGTAATCAAAACTGTTCGATTTATGTTTCATCCGCGTCGCGTCGTCTACTTCTGCTTTGATTTTAGTTGTTCCATCGTTACCTCGTCTCGAATAATGAAAAATTTTCTCGCTCGTTTCCTTCACCATCGCCGCCGACGCGTCCGTCAACACCACGCGCTTCAACATCTTCTCCCCAAACGGATACTTGTTCAAATTCCGGCCGGTTCCACACGCCGCTTCCAACACGTCTCCTTTATTTGCTCTCCGAACTAAACGAGATCGCAAGAAATCAATGCCGGTGAAAAACTCGTGAAAGTTCAATTCGTCGTCAAACGTTTTCGCCAGTTTGTCGTAAATTTCAACCGATGATGACGATGACGACGGTGTTGTTGTTGTTGAACGCTTCTTTTTTGTGCTCGCATCGTCGCGACAACAACAATTTCTCGAAGGTGGTCCGAGCGCGACGCCGTACCCGACGCACAGGCCTACCGATGCCGTCACCGTCGCCAATCCAGTCGTCAGAAACAGTCGAACAAAACTCATTTCATATTTTA
>Ga0115000_10002807_pt1 | contig 14762 bp, 29 predicted proteins | sample ArcticOcean_MG_C_6_FD_89690 | JGI IMG/M metagenome (GOLD analysis project Ga0115000, IMG submission 89690) | Marine microbial communities from western Arctic Ocean - ArcticOcean_MG_CB8_128 | ecosystem: Environmental > Aquatic > Marine > Oceanic | place: Arctic Ocean: Canada Basin | collected...
CCTCAATATAGTTACTGTCGTACCCTCGTCTTGAGACAAAGTCTTCCTTAATGTTGTGTAAACCTTTAATTCGTTTTTTTTTTTTTTCTGATTTATTAAATCTATTTTTCATACTTTAATGTTTTTAAATAAATACTTTCTTATTTTATCTTTTCTATATTATCTGATGGTCTATCTGATAAATCAATAAGTTCTTTATTGTCTACAGTCCATACATTATCAAAAATAGGAATCATATTTCTCATATTATCTTTAACTTTTTGGTGGTATTGTGCTACCATATCGTTTGGTAAACTTCTAGGTCTTTCGTCATTTCTCATTTGTGCTAATTCTAATGGTGTTCTTACGTAAACAAGTGTGGTATCAAACCCATTTTCTTTTGCTAGTGTATTTACATCTTTCATTACTTGTTCTTGTCCACCCCCCGCGTCATATACCACATTTACTGATTGGTTTCTTTCTTGTTCTAAAAACTGTTTAAGAAATTTAACTGTTTTGTTACGTGGGTCTGAAGTTGTGAATGTCATATCCAATATTTTTTGGTACCCTTCTGGTGTGGATATGTTTTCTTCCCAGTTACCCCCCCATAATTGTTTTGCTGTCATAACCCTTACCTGGTCAACATTAAAACTTTTAACATTATCTAAATTTATTAGATTTTTAGTGATAAAACTCTTACCAGCACCTGGTCCTCCAGCTATAACAACAAAATTATTGGTCGGGTTTCCAAAATTTACAACTTTTTCTTCCTTTAATAACTCTTCTTTTACTATTTTCTTGATTAGGTCTTTCATACCCCTATAAAACAAAAATTTGTTTAAATATTTGAAAACTTTCTACAATATTCCCAGAATCACGTTTTAGTAACTGTTCTGGAAAGGTATATGTACCATATCCTGCTTTTACGGGCCCCTTATTATCAATTAATAAGAAATTTCCTTTATTTTGGCCTTGTCCAACCAACACTAAGAAATCTACCGTATAATCTTTAGAATTTCCAACACCGTTTACAGTTACCATACCATTATCCTTGGATACTTCTCTAAATGGTTTGACTTGAAACGTCATTTCCGACCCATCATCATTGATTTTTATTAGGTCTATCCCTTTGAATACGTCTCTTTCGTCTCCAGGACACATTCTTAACCATTTACCTGGTCTTGTTTCTATATTTTTTAAATATTGTAAGGCATCTTCCTCATTTCTATCTCCAGGACCGGAACTTCTTTCTATAAGAGCTAAAACTTCTTTATGAAACTGTCCATTTTCACTCAAAAAATCATTTTTTATAGTGTCAGACGCCTCAAAAAGTACATCCATATCTATTTTACCGTTTTTTACTGGTTCTAACCCACTTTCTTCTAATTTATCTAGTATTAAACCTAATACAAATACATGGGCATCTACTTTATTAAGTGGTGACCATAAAATTTCATCATCTATATAGTTCACAACCCCAGCACGATAAGTTTTACAAGCCTCTGTTTCAATTTTTGTCCATCTATTTAGTGGTTCGTAGATAGATTGTAACAAATCAATCATAAATCTTGCGAATGCTCCACGATTAGAGTCCTTATAAATCTTTAAAGTGTTATTGAAATTATACATTCTACTATTTTATGCACATTTTACATTCTAGGATATTACCCCCTATGGTAAATGCGTCCATCAAATCTACATCTTTCAAGATTACTGTAAGGTCTTCTATTGTAGGTGTTGTGCCCTTACTCATAAATTTATTTATTGCAATAATAATAGTATTAGCTTTTTTCTTATACTTCTCTCCAATCGCTGCCTTCAAACAATCTTCACACCCTTCTGGTAATTTAGGTAATGTCTGTACCGCGTCCATTTCTTTAATAATGTAAGCCTTTTTATGTAACTCCCTAATTCTTTCTTTATCACCTTCTTCAGTCATATCCAAAAAATTTGTAATATCTTCAATACCTAAAGTTATTTCTTCGGAACCGTCTTGTAAGTTATCACCATCTATGAATGTTGTTTCTATTTCAATATCCACTGGTTCTGTAAAAGCCATTGGTTGGTTGTAGGAACCTGATGCACTCGCAGACGTTGCTTCATGTAACTTTTTTATTCTCTTTTTTTCTTCTTCGGTTAAAATAAATGAATTGTTTCCCATAATAGTTTTTTATATAAATACTTTCTAATATAGTTAAGTGTTTATTGATGGTTTGTTTTATTTTTAGTATATTTGTACTATAAAAAAATATTACTTATGACAGGATTAAACACACAGGAATTTATTAGGGAAGAGAAGGATGGTTCTACAACAACTACATACGCTATGAATAATAACGATGTTTTCAAAACACACAATAGTAAAGGTCCCGCTATTGTCAATAAAGAACAAAAAATAAAAGAGTATTATCTTTATGGTGTAAAAATGACCAAAGACGAGTGGGAGAAAGAAAGAAAATATAGTTAATCGTTATGGGAGCAAAAAAGAAAAAACCGACTAAGATTTCTACACACAAACGTAAAAAACAAAGTAGAAAAAATAGGCATAAAAATAAATAATAATGAGTAAGTCAGTAGAGATTATAGTAGGTGGGTCAGGCCACGAAATAACTCGTAGTAAGTTCACTTGTGAGGAATTAAATAAAATTAAGGATTACTGTATAAAAAATGATTACGATATTGAGTCGGTATTAACCAATGACCTTGAGGATATATTTGAAGACCGAGGTCAATGGTATGACTGTGACGACCTAGGACATTTCATGGGTGGAAATTTAAGTTGTAAACTCTATGTGACGGTAGACGATGAAGAATATGAGTTTGAAACTGGTGATGCAGAGATTGAGACCAGGTCCAAAGATTATCCCGAATTTAGTGGTGGTACCATGGTAAGTTTTATAACCTGGGAAAAAGGAACATTGGATACATGTGAATTTGAGATTGGGGATGATGATGAGTTTGATATAAAGAAATTAAAGTTGGTGGTAAATCAGATTGAGACTACAGATAGTTATTTCGACCTTATACAAGAATTAAGTTATGATGGGGAACCGTTAAACGGTGATGGATTTTCAGATACCTCTGGTAAAGCGTTTGATGTGGAAATAGATGATTGTGATGAAGATTAACTTATTTACAGTATTTTTGAAAATTGTTTGTTGCTGATTTTCCTATTGTCTTTGCTTCCCCTCCCATATTAATTAAATTATCTCTATTGGCTTTTGTTATCATCCAATAAGTATCCTTTTCTGGTTCTTCATTAATCACACCTTCGTTTAGATTGTTCATTTTATTTACAAATGATTTAGACGAGTTGGTTACATTTTCACTAGGTTTTAAAACAACCTCTTGTTTTGGGTATTGTCTATTATGTCCGATTTCTAAATTTTCATTCGCTTTCTTAATATTTTCTAACTTAAGTTTTTCTCTTCTATTCATAACTTGTTGTTTAGGACTACCTTCTTCTTTTTAGTATTGGTTTTCTTTTTATAGACTCCTTTCTTTGTTTCTTAATGTTTGAGTCTACTCCAATTACCTCACCAGGTTTACCGTCGTATGTGTCTCTTTTTTCTGTTTTGTTCGGTGCTCCCATATATGTACCTTTTTTACTTTCATTAAATTCAGTATCTTTTTCATCACGGTCTTCACGGTCTTCATCATAACCCATATCCTTTTTAAGTGCATCCAAATGTTTTTCTATCTCACCAATTCTATCTTTAGGTGCCATTTCTTCATCACGTTCTAGACCTTTTTCTTCTTTTTTGTCCTCACCTTCATCTTCACCATAGTTGTACGTTTCTTCACCTTCACTATCTTCTTCGATGTTTTCAGCTTCAAACATTTCTTTATACTTTGTGGTTGGTGTTCCCATTACACCGAAATTTTGCCCATTTCCGTTACCTAGATTTTCTTTAACTAGTTTTTGTATCAAGTTAACTAATTCCGATTCCTTCAATTTAATTTTTTTCATAATATTATTTTATTATAAATACATATGAACTTAAAAAAGTCTTTGTTAATATACGAACATAATGAATTAACCTAACAACTATTGGTTTTGGTGTGTATTTGCTACTTTGTATGATATGTGCTTGTAAGGACTTAAACAAAAACCGTTAAGGTTATGGGAGAAGCTGACGAATTAATAAATAACATATCAGAATGTAGACGTAAGTTGGCAAAGATACAAGATTGTTGTGTCCACACCAAAAAAGAAATAAAGTTTATAAATTTAAATGATGGTGTTAGGTGGGTCTGTAAAGACTGTAAAGGTTTACTTGGTTGGCCTACCGATTCTGAAATTAAAAAATGGGTTACTAAGTAACTTACGTTGATTGGTCTGGGAACCATTCGTCATCCCACTCATACGGTTCTATTCCCATTTTCTGTTATACTTGTTTCTCTGGTCAACCATAACGTATTCAACACTATCTTTTTTTCCACAGTGTGGACAATGCAATATTTCCAATTTATCTGCTTCATTAACCTTCCACTCTTCATTACATTTTTTATCCGAACATTTATAAATGTATGTGTGACGAATGAAAACTTTATGACTCATAGTGGATTATTTGGTTAATATTTTAAGTATGTCTTCTGTAGTTGCCTCTATTCTCTTATTACTATTATACATCCACTCTTTAATATTATCCATTGGTTCTTCGTTGATGGATTGTTTTGATTCCTCTATGGTGTGGTGTTCACCCATCTTACCTAGTAACTCAGTAACTCTTCTTAAAGCGATAGCGGGTGCTCCTTCTGATAGTAACCCCTGTATTTGTAAAAGAGTCTTTACTATTTCTTCTTTAGACATTTCTGAATCTTGTTTTTCAGCAAACTTTCTAAGTTTATCTAATGAACCATCCCCATAAAAATACTCTGGGTTTCCACCAGGTGTGTCCATACCAGCATCTTCATTAATATTGTGTAACCCCCTAATGTGGTTTTTTTCTTCTTCGTTTAAGTTAAATCTATTTTTCATATTATCTTGCTCTAGTTTTACAGTACTTTCTAAGTAATATCATTTCTTCTGTGTGACACTTTCCACAATTATACTTACCTACCCTTTTTTCTTGTTTAATTATTTCAGGACACATCCCATCTAGTTGTTTCATAAACTGGTCATGTGTCATTTCTGGTGAAATCTCAGTTTCATTTTCAGGAGCTACTGGAGGCATTCCGTCTGTAGGTAAACCCGACATACCTTGTTCCCCTAAGTCTCCAAGTATACCATTACCACCATTGGGGTCTTGTTCGTTAATAACTTGTATTCGATGTAAACCTCTAATTCTATTCTTTTCTTCTTCGTTTAAGTTAAATCTATTTTTCATATTATTTATTTATTTATTTATTATCCTCGACATCCCCAAGCTCGTCTACGGCCATAACTCGAATCAGCCATAGGACCCTTTCTTATTGATTTGGTAAATGCAGTAGCAGGAGCTCTAAGGATTTTCCATACCCAACCAAACATAAATCTTATAATTTTACATAGTGACACTTTGTCCATAGAATTAAATTTTTCTCTAATAGCCTCTTCGTCCATTCCCTTGAATTCTTTGTGTTGTCTAAAGGTCTCTTTCATGTTATCGTCTACGTTGTCCCAATTATCCACCATCTCCCCATCGAATGTCTCGGCAGCTTTTTCAAGGTCTATGTTAGTTGCGTCCATGCCTTCGTATAAAACTTCTGGAGATTCAGTTATGATTCCCATTAATTCTTTACTCCTAGTTAATTGTTCTTTTAAGATATCCATACTTTCTAGTGGTTTTTGTTTATTACGCTCTTTTTTTTCTAAAACGTATTTTAGGCAAGTGTATCACAAATCTAGGCCATTTGATTTTAGGAAAACTTAAAGATATAGCACGTAATATTCTTTTTTTACGTCTTCTACTTACCTTGTTAAAACCAGGACAGCTACCTCGACCTGAACAACCAGCAAAATGTTTACTTCTACTGAATATATTTTTAACCTGGTCTGTTAGGTCTTCCCATCTTTCCTCCAACCAAGAATCCTCATCGTCTGGTACATCAACTATTTCTTCATCTGTTATTTCGTCACCTACTATCTCTTCAACATCTGGTTCTGCATCTACAGGCTCTTCCAAAGATGATGTTACTTCCTCTGTATCTACATCATCTGGTAATGTTTGTTCGTTAATAACATTTATACCATGTAAACCTCTAATTCGGTTTTTTTCTTCTTCGTTTAAGTTAAATCTATTTTTCATATTATTATTTATTTATTTATTTATTTAATATAGTTTTATTATAAATATACAGGACTGTATAAAAGGGTGGTATAAAAGGGACGGGTCCCGGTTCCGCCGGTCCGACGAAGTCGGGTTCGGTTTCGGCCGGTGCTTAGATGCTATAGATTATTCATCATCCAAGTAGTCTATAACCCAAAATATGAACTTAAAGACTAAGAAGATGGATAAAGATAAGAAGATAAACGTTGTAATTGCCATATGGGTTTATTATTAAATAACCGAGACTATAGATTAAGCTGTCTCACATCTATAGTCGGATTCAATATATTGATTCCAACCCTCTCGACCATACTGTTCAGCCATATCAAACACCCTCCACATTAGATAACTAAAGAGAGTTTTGTTAACGATAATAACATAATAGTCAATCCCACCAACATTGTCCTCCTTCACATTGAGTCTAACCTTATCCTCAGGGACTCCGTGAACCTCACACCAAATTGTAAGGTCATCAATTAATTCATTGCAGTAGTCCTCATCGTTAAATATTATATCCATTGTTTTCATAATAATAAATATAGTAAAAAAGAATCACACTACAAAATTATGACCCGATTAAATTCCCTAATCGGGTCACCTTCGGTGTGTTGAAGGGTTTACCTGGAAATCCTCTATATAACATAACCCAGGGGTATTAATAGTATAAACAGCAAAAAAAAGAATAAAGGAAACATAAGTAATACCCCTATACCTTTTCCCACTTACCATTATTCAATAATATAAAGGTTCCTATATATACTTTATCCCATTGAGAAGGTTCAATTAAACTTAGGAATGAACTCTTATTTCCATTATCATATAAGTGATATGGTTCTCCCAGTATAGGTTGGAATGTATATGTTGATTTATACACTAAACTAGTCCATTCGTATTCATCAACTAATTTCTCATAACCACTCTTTAATTCATTCAACCTGGATTGGAAGTATCTGTCAGCCTTTATCGAATCACTTCTATCAACACTTAAGGGTTCAAACTTCTGTGAACCAACTGTAGTGGGGTATTGTTTTAGGTTAGCGTCAAACTTATCTGACTCTTCATTATAGACTATACTGTCTGGATATTCCTTTTTATTCATTGCTCCTTCCAAGTAATGTGGTTTACCCACAATCGTATGATGGATGTTAACCAAAGAAAGGCCCCAATAAAATAGGACTCCTCCTCAAAACAGTAGAACCCAATTACCAATAGGTAGATAGGAACTTCCATTATTGTAACTAGTTTTCTCATAGAATAATAATAGGTTTTATTCCCTATAAAGAATAGCTCAATTTATCTAAAATTTTTTATAGAAATTTTTTACAGGGGTATAGCAGCTAAAGTTTAAAAACGCTTTTATTTCGGGGATGGCTCTGACCCCCTTGTTAGGGCCGCTCAAACCCATAAGTAAGAGGGGATACGGACAGGGGGGGAGCCCCCCAGAAATGGGGGGGGTGTTATAGGGGGCTAAATGGTGTTTTTATGGGGGACCCCCTACAGGCTAAACTGTATATTTTGGGGGCTACCCCTGCAGGATAAATGGTGTTATATATAGGGAGGGTGGGGGCTTAATTGAATATATTATATATGGTCCCTCCCTTCCCCATGGGGATATTATATATAGGGGGGTGTATAATTATTGTGTCATTGTTATTGCTCTGTGTTTTTAGAATGGTTCTAAATAAGGAAAAGAGTACCCGGGTTATTTGGCCATGTCCCATGATTGTTGTATCTTTGCTTTGACACCCTCACGGGAATACGCTTACTTAGACTGAATAGATATTACGGTGAGTTACTAACAATCCAGACTAATAACTTTATCTTTGTATTATGGAACATTCCCCTGTGTGGCCCGTATACTATATTATGAAAAACATAACTAACATACCACTACGAAAGCTCCTTAGGAACAAAAGGTTTACCTCCACAGTGAAGAACTGGGGTAGTAAGACTACAACCTACAATTACCGTATCACTAATGTTAAAATGTCTTATGGTAAGGAGGACCCAACCACTACAACTGAAAACTGGAGAGCCACTATAGTTAATATTGTTTGTTCTGCATACACTACTCACAAGGTTAGAAAGAAAAAAACCCCTAAGGATGTTAACACTAACCCAGAAAACAATTTCGATAAAAGATATAGCCCTGTCAGACGAGATGCTATGGATAAGTATGGTGAGTGGGAATATAGTCTAAGAAGTTGGGGTAACCCTAAACAACCAAGACGAGATATCCGATATGCTTTGTTGAGTGATGGGTACACTGGTGGTAGAACTACCCATGAATTACGTAACTTCCTTAAACATATTGGTATTGCTGGTGACCTTAAGATTGGGACCATTAAGTTAGTACACACCCAAGAACTGTAACTACCCGAGGCCATGAGCCCTTTATAATAATTCCCTCTACGGTATTTCTGTAGGGGGTTTCTTTTTTATGTTGGGTTCTATTTCCCTTTAGTGCATACCATCCCTCCCACCCTGCAAAGGTACAACTTTTATTTTACATGGCCTAATTATTCCCATGACAATGTGACAATGTTAATAACCGGTACATAAACCCCGATTATGGTCCCCACTAAAAAAGTATAGTAATCCCGTGTGACAATGTGTCAGGGGGGATTTTGTTAATAACTTTTAGTGGATTTACTTGATTATGTCAGTATGTCAGGGACACGTCGCAAAGGGGTCAGAGTCTTTGGAGGCTTTTGAAGGTTATCTAAAACTATAGTTTATAGGTTATATAGTAAGAAACACCGTACAGAACGCCCCTATCGGTAATTATAGAAGTGTAATATAGTGGTAATAAGTGGATAAAAGTGGTAAATGGTATACGATAGATAGGGTAGTTAGGGGAACACACTAATTTAGGGGTTGTCTAAGGGCTCTAAAATAGTCCTCAGTATACCTCATATCCTCTCTAAAAGACTATCTTTTCTTAGTAATATAAGGAGTCGGGGAGACAAGAGTAAACCCTTCAACGGACACCGTATGGTGTCATTATATTATGGGTTTATGTACTAAAATTAAATGTGTCATATAGACAGTCCCTTAATTATGGGACCTTATAGGGTATGACCGTCTACACACCCTTACATTTATAGTGTTTTTAACTGCAACCCCTTGCAGGGGTTAAATTGTAAACCTATATATACGGGTGATTAGGAATGGATATTAAACTTATACTCATTTACCCACTATATTATATGTTATTAGATATAATTGTGGGGTATATACGAGTATTATATGTATATCCATATAGTGTCATTTAAATGGTCCCTTATTAATGGAATATTATATGGGAATTCGAATGTTTAAGTGAGGGGAACGTAGTGGACCGAACGATTAACCCTGGAACGAAGTGTAGGGGGGAATAAACATGAGGATTTACAGATGATATTTCATACTATGACTGTAACATGTTTTCATAGTTTATCTTATCTATTAATTGTTCTCTCATCTTATTAGTGAGTGTAACTTTTATATTGGAGTATTTCTTCTTTATACTTCTACTACCCCATGTGATGTGTGCCTCAGTTAAATCTAAACAATTCTTTAAGTATTGGATGTTCTTCTCGATGATGTTGATTATGTTGGTGAGGTCTTTTGTCATAGTATTATAGGTATTAAGGTTAGTACTCTTTGTCTATATTAGTATACGAAAATTAACCGGAAATGTTCCTATTTTACCCTACTGTTCTCCCCTAAACAGGTCTCGGTATATAGCATTGATTGTGTTGTAGTCTACTGGGTATTCCATAAACTCTATGTCATTATTAACCAGTAATTCTCTTAGTTCTTTATCTACTCTCTTTGACTCTTCTAAATCTTGGAATCTCCCGTCTTTTTGGTAACCGGCATCGTTCCGATGTAACAATATGTTTATGTTATCGTACTTCTTGAATAGGTCTATGATAAAGGTATCGAAACTATCCCCGTACAGATTCTCTGGGTAACCATCTCCGTACTTTCCTTTATATACCAGGCCGAAAAGGATTGGGCTATCTATAATAATATACTCTACCTGACCATATAGTCTTGAAATGTTTCTGTGTTGATTGGCAGTGATGTATAATTGGTCTCTGATTGCACTATGATTCTTTTCCCACGCTATGACCTTAGGAAACTCTGATGTGAGTTCTACGGACATACCATTACGTTTCATTATGTGATATAGACCAGCGGCTTGGGTTGATTTTCCTATTCCTGGTCCACCGAATAGGTTAATAATTTTTGTTTTTATCATTTAACAGCAGGATGGTCCACATTGAGGTGTGGTTGGTTGGTTTGGGTTTTTTCTTACATTTTCCATATCATACCCAGAAAGAAATGTTTTCTGTTGTTTGGAGTCTACTTTTCTATCTTGTGTCACCCCACATTTATCTGGGGCAAGACAGTTTGTTTTTTTTGAGTTTAGAATATAGGTTAATGAACTGGTGGGGTCTATGTTTAATGAATAACTACCTATTGTATTTGTTTGATATTCCATCTCTACTTCCAGTTCTGGTTGTTTAAATAGCCCTTCATTTTTAATTATCATTTCTATAAGTCGTTGTGGTGTTAATCTATGGTCAAAGTCGTCTGCTGTCCATATTTGGAATGTAATCCATTGTTCTGTTCTTACAGTTCCCCCACAATCTACAAAATGTTTCATTTTTAGTCCCATCTCTGTTATGTGAAAATATGGTGGTATTATTGTCCCATCTTCTAATTTGAATAATAGCGGTTGGGTTGGGTTAACAAGTCCAAGCATTAATCTTTCTTTGAATTCTTTTAATTTCATTATTTATAATTTTTTGTCTATTTGAGTGCAGGTGTAGAACCCTAAAACAAACCCAGTACCGAACATTACTATTAATCCTATTATTCCCATGTCGTAATTGCATTTTTGGGTACATTATTATGTTCTGAAGATTGTTGTGGTGATTCAGATTCTACACACGACATTATACTGAATAATGTCACAATAGTTACACCTAAGTACCCTATAAATGTAAAGGTTTCTGAGTCTTTATGTTGTTGAGTGGTTTTGCCTTGATTTTTCACTAATTGAATAGTCTTTTTACCTCTTCATCAATTCGGCTAAGTTTTGATTTTAAAATATTCACCTTACCTTGGTTTGTTTTGTCGTACTCCTGACTACTTAAACTGTGTAAAGTTTCTTCTAGTGGTAGTTTTGGTATTAAGTTTATTTGTCTTTCTACAACTTTATATTCGTTTAACAACCAATCGTATCTTTTAGCTTTTTCTTCTTGATTCATATCTTTAATTATTTAATTTAATTTTATTCCTAATTATAACTATTAGTTTGTTGGAAATCAAGTAACTTAATTCCATAGTTCATCTAGTAGTGATTTCTGGTCTTTAGGTAGTTTATCGTACCATTCTTTAAGTTCGTCACCACCCACATTTAACACCTCTTCCCAATCTACTTCTTCCTCTTTTGGTTTATTTTTTTCCACTAAGTAAATATTTCTTATCTTACTACCTAGTTCACTGTCGTTTGGTGTGTTATCTATAATTGTTGATAACCATTTTTCTATTTTTTTCATAAAAACCCTAAGTCTAATTTTGCTTCTTCACTCATAAAACTCCTATCCCATGGTGGGTCAAATGTAACCTCCACATCACATTTTACAACACTATCCAATTTTTCTACAGCTTCTGTAATATCCACAGGTAAACTTTCAATAGCGGGACAGTTTGGGCTGGTTACTGTCATTTCCACATTCACGAAAAAATCACTATCTACGTTTAAAGATTTTTTAATATTAATAAAGTATATTAAACCTAACTCGTATATATCAACTGGTAGTTCAGGGTCATATACGGTTTTTAAGGCCATTATTACTTGTTCTTCTACTATTTTTTCAGGCGTCATTTGTTTGTTCTTTACATTTATCACTTATATAATCTTTACATGGGTCTTGTAAAAAATAATTTAGAGTAAGTTCGTCACCAGCTGGAATGTCTATTGTGGTTTTCATTTTTAAATATCCGTCACACTCATACAATGTACAGTTTGGGTTTTCTGAGTCGTGGTTTACAAACGCAGCTAATGGTGTTCTAATGTAATTAGAATGAAAATCTCCACTATCATTCTTTATATGACTTATACCAAACTTCCTATCTTTTTCTATAAATTCTGTCGTAAAAAGACCATTCCCTTCTATAGTGGACATACCAACATACAATTCGTTAGGTAAGGGTCTATACTTATTACATTTAATATTATCTTCCATTTTCTTGTATTTCGTCAAATTTAACATCCCAAGCTGTTTTTTCTATAGGGCTTAATCCTTCATACCACCCTTGAAAATCACAAGCTCTTACTTCTTTATATTTCTCCCATATTGCAGTTTTTATTTGTTCTACAATTAGATTATTATTCATAAACATTAATGGTCTATTCATTATCATATTTCTTTATTATTTAATTTATTCCACAAATCATACTCATGTATACCCAAAGGATGTTTAAGTTTAGTCCTTGTGTTGAAGTAGTGTTCTGCGTATTTTTCTGATTTATATTTAGCGTAATCCTCCATAACTTCCACAATCTCATCCGTTAGTTCTGGTGGTAGACAATAGTTACCACATTTTACCCTTATACCATACCCATCGTCTTTAATGTCCGTTGGGGATTGTAATCCTTTATCCATTATTATATCCTCTTCATCTATATCGTACCTATCGTGTTTATTTCTGAGTCTCATTTTTTTAATTATTAATCTAATAAAGTCATATAAGCCTTACTATTATTCTTTTTGAACCACTCCAGACCTTTTCGTAGGTCGGCAACCATTTGGGTATCGTACTTCATACTCATTTCCAGTACTATTTGTGCTCCCATGATAAAATCGTACATTGATAGTTCTTCCGCGGTTAATTTATATTCTTCTCCTGAAAACCTATTAGTAACTTTGTCTCCCGTGTCATATAATTCCCCATCGAACCATTCTGGTAATTTACTTTTTATCATTTTTTATTTTTTTTATCAAAGTCATTCATATTTTTCATGAACTTCTTTTGACTTTCTATTCTTTGACCTTCAGCTAAAATATACCTACCTAAGGTGATTACAAATACCATTACAAATATACACACCACTACTTCCATATTATACCTCTACAATGTTTTTAGCTGCGGGTCCTTTAGGTCCATCTTCCACCTCAAATGTTACTGCTTGCCCTTCTTTTAATTTTTTATACCCTTCCGTTTGAATTTCTCCAAAATGAGCGAAATAATCTGTTTCATTGTTTCCGGCTATGAATCCATATCCTTTGTCGGCGTTAAACCATTTTACTGTTCCTTCCATACTGTTACTTTTTTGTTTTTGTTAATTAATTTATTTTGATTTATTATTGTTTACTCAATTTATTTTATTTTTCACTAATCCTAGTTGTACCATACTCACCACTCGCGGATGCTGCCCTATTTGGTGTGGTGTCCTCTTTTGACTCACAAACACATAGTTTTTGGTTGGCCACCAAAGACGAGGCTTTTAATAAACTATCGAAAGTTCCAGCATCAGACCACCAAGATTCTAACATTTGGCAGGTCATTAGCCCGTCTCTCACATAAAAATTATTCACATCTGTAATTTCTAATTCACCTCTATCCGACGCTGTAAGATTTTTAATATAATTAAATACATTACTATCATAGACGTAGAGTCCTGTAACACATAAATTAGATTTAGGATATTTAGGTTTTTCCACAATAGAAATAACCTTACATTCACTACCTTTTTCTAATTCTGCTACACCAAATCTTTGTGGGTCGTGTACTTCTTTTAAGAATATCCTTGCTCCACTTTCAAAATCTTCTAAATTGATTTCGTCGTCAAATATATTATCACCTAAACATACCGCTACATTAGATACTCCTACGAATCTTTCTGTAAGAGCTAAAGCGTGGGCAATACCACCCGCGTCGTCTTGAATCTCATATGAAAGTTTTAGTCCCATCTCTCTACCACTACCTAAAAGATTAAGTATGTCACCACAATGTTCTCTTCCGGAGACAATCATAATATCTTTACATCCCATTTTTTTAAGTGTTTCTAACGGATAATAAATCATTGGTTTATCGTAAACTGGTAATAGGTGTTTATTAGTTACTTTGGTTAGAGGATATAACCGACTACCAGTCCCACCAGCTAATATAACCCCCTTTAATCTTTTTGCCATTTATTTTATTATTTTATTTATTTCTTCATATTTCTTATGCACTCGTTCAGCAATTGGGATTGGTTGTCCATCGTCATCAACTCTAACAAATGTAATCTTTGTTTTTAGTATCACCTTTTGGTTTCCAGTATATACGTTATGTTTTCTGGCCTCCATTCTTAATGTAATACTAGTAGTTCCAATACTATCTACCTCACCAAATATTTTAACTAAACTACCTTTCCTTGCTGGTAACTTAAATTCACATTTATCGATTGATACCGTAACAACACTAGGTGTGTCACAAATCTGCATTGCGAATGAAGCTGCTGATTCATCTAAAACATACAATAACCTA
>Ga0115000_10002808_pt1 | contig 14759 bp, 18 predicted proteins | sample ArcticOcean_MG_C_6_FD_89690 | JGI IMG/M metagenome (GOLD analysis project Ga0115000, IMG submission 89690) | Marine microbial communities from western Arctic Ocean - ArcticOcean_MG_CB8_128 | ecosystem: Environmental > Aquatic > Marine > Oceanic | place: Arctic Ocean: Canada Basin | collected...
ATACTAATTTGTAATCTTTCAAAAAACCTACTGAAAGCAATTTAGCATTAGGACACCTCAATTTCATTTGTGTACGATTTAAATTTGAACCATACGCAAAATAAATTTTACGATGTCGGTTATAATATTGATACTGTTTATGATTCATTAGTATCTTCATTATTTCCTCCTCTTAAATTAAATGTTACACCTCTATCTTCAAGCACTTTTCTCATTGCTCTATCGTAAGAAGTGTTTCCAGTTATGTTTCTTATGAAGTGAGAAATTCTTTTTCCTAAAAATTCTGTACTTCTTTCAGAACCCTCTATTTCAAATCCTCCATAAGTTTTCATTCTGTTTTTAGTTGATTTAAATAGTTGAGATACTTTTCTAAAGAATAATCTATCTCGACCATTATCTCTTGTTTCATCTTTTTTTGCTACTGATGGTCCGAAACCATAAGCAATTACAAACTGATTTAAAAATATAATCCAGTTCATAATTTTTTTATATTCAAGAGTGCCTGAGTGTTGTCTAAATTCTAACGTTCCATATCTTGAATCTATTTTTACGTTAGAAAATTTATCTCCAAAACCTGCTACTTTTAATTTAGCTAAGTTTTTAGCTTTTTTGATTTTTTTGATACACTCATTGATTACAACTGATTTATAATGTTCTTGTAAAGTTGCGTAAGTATGACCATGAGAACCACCAGTTACATGATTATAAGATATTTGTCTTCTACCATCCCCACTTCCACAATATCTTGAACCAACGCCAGTTCCATATCTTCTTGAAACTGGGTGCATCATATCAATAACATCTTCATTAACTAAATAAGCAATCAAGATTTTTTTCTTTTGCTTAAATGTCATATCATTTGTATCAATGTGAACGTGCTGACCACAAGTTCTGTTTACTTTGCCTGACTCATCTAAATAATCGTAAACTTTTTTAAGTCTACCAATTTCAGATAATTTGATTGGAGGCGATTTAAGTTCTAAACCTCTATGATTCCTTACAGAAACAGAACTGTCATAAGCTAAAATCCATTTAGTATCACTATGTCCAGTATCATAAGTGCTAGTTTGAATAGAAAGTTGTTCGCCAGTTCTCATTTCAAATTCATGTTTAAAACTTTCATCAGTTATTTGACGATTTAAACCGAACTCAATTTCAACTCCGAATGTTCTCGCTGTTTTTATTGTGTCTGTTGTCATTTGTTTCTCCTATTTAAGTTATACCTCTACATAGTACCTTATCCACTCCCAGTTGCAATAGTTATTTAGATACTGTGGATAAGGGTTATTCGGTCAATTTACAGGAATTTCTTAAAACAGGGCAAAAACATAGCTTTAGATAGCCCATATCCTAACGCACACAATAATTATAAGCTTTGTGGTACTCTGATACCCATCTATAATTCTGTTTAAATTAAAGACAGTCCAGTAGATATACGTTATAAATGAAATAGCAATAATTATTGTTCTAGAGAGTAAGCCCCCATATATGCCGAGAGGACTAGGGGGCTTATTTAATTATGAAAAAAGCACCAACAAAAAAAGAGAAAGAACATATGTCCAAAGTTGCCGATCAGGGTTGCTTTGTTTGTGGAGGCATTGCTTCAATACATCATATTAGACCAAAGGGTACTGGGATGGGTAGAAGATCAAGTCATTATGAAACAATCCCTTTATGCTACGAACATCATCAAGGCAATCATTCAATTCATAATCGTAAGATAGAGTTTGAGAAAAAATATGGTACTGAAAAAGAAATATTAAAAATTGTATTAAGTAGAATTACTTAATGATAGTAGATGGAATACCAGTAACATGTTCCTTAATTTTAGCTTCTGCCTTTTTAAGTTCTTCATTAACTTTATCTAAATCCATTAAAGTATTCTCATATTTTTGAGTAGTTCTTTTTAATGCACTATCTTTTGCTTTACAGTTAGTCTGCAATTCAGCAACTTCATCTTTTAAAATTCTGATTTGTTCTTTATACTCTGCTGATAAATCTTTGTAATCTGCTTTTTCTGACATATTATTTTTTCTTGTTTCGATTTAAAACTTTATCAGTCATCTTGGTAGAGAAAGTTGCTGTAAAAACAATGATAACTAGATACCATACTGAGTCAGGTAAGTCGTTTATAATTCTTACCCATTCTTCAAATCTTTCTCTTGTAGTTTCAAACCAACCCGTACTTAAAATTGAAATTAGCCAGACAAGTAAAATCTCATCTTTCCAACTTTTGTCCTGACTCTTAATTCTAGCAACATCAACTTCTTTACAAGCGAGAATTTCAGCTTCACGAATAGTTTTAACTTTTTCTTCTTTATGTTTAAAATGACTTATTGCTTTGTTAGCAATCATTTTAGTTAATGGATTTTTTAATAAAGCTAAAAACATAATTTATCCTATGTATGTATATTCCCCTAAATTGTTTTGTTCTAAATATTCTGGAACATTAAAACTTGGACATTCTTTTTTACTATCTACTTGATAATGACCTATAATCTTAAAAATCTTATATTTTTTAATTAGATTTAATAACAATGCTTTTAATGATACCCATTGATCTTCTGTAAAATTATTAGACCAACCACCATTTTTATCAGAACCACCAATCATACAAATTGCTACTGACCTATCATTAACTTTAGGTGCGTGTGCGCCTTGCATTTCTTCAGGACGTGCTGGTTCTATCGTTCCACTACGAGTTATAATGTGATGATAACCTACGTCATCCCAACCATTATCTTTAACGTGCCACTCTCTTATTTTTTCTACGCCAATATCCATCTCTGCTGGAGTTGCCGAGCAATGTATTACAATAGTGTCTGTTGTTTCTCTTTTATCCATACATATTTTCTAGTGTTGTCATTGATATTGTACTGACATCTTGAATATGATTATCAAATATTGTGATTTCGCACAATCCCCAAAACCATCCAGTAGTTGATAGTTTTGCATAGCTTTCTACATGATGTTGAGGCAACGCACAACCTGCATTAACAACTCTAACATATTTTGATTTACCTATCTTGGCACATCTAGCATCATTAAATTTATGCGTATGGCCGAACACAACATCAAAGACACTATTTTGTCCGATGTTTCTTTCAACATTAACACCACCAAACTCCCTACCCATCGTGTTGAAAGGAACGTGAGTGAACCCTACACCATCTATAAAATAATATTCCCCATATTCACTCGCTGTCCAACCATACTTCTTCAAAGTTTTTAACAACTTATTCTTTCCCATGTTATAGTATTCAGGATTATTATCTTCCCATTTCCACAATCTGTTTTCGTGATTGCCAAGAGTAACGTGTTTAATAGCTTTGGTTTTGCCTATACCTTTATTTAATTCATATAATGCACTATCAAATGATTCTATGTCTTCTAAAAATGTTCCTTTATTTTTTCTTGCTTGCATCGTTGCATTATCTATATGCCAACAGCAACTATCTAAACTTAAAAAATCGCCAATCTGTATAACGTATTCAGGTTTAATTTTCCTAATATGTTTTCCTATCCAAAGAAATCTGCTTTTGGGAACTTTAGGAGAATCATGAGCATCCCCTATAACTAAAACTTTAGTTGTCTTCATAAATTCTATCTATCATAGGTTGTTTATAATTACAATCTATCTTTGACCTATGAACCAGCCAACAGCGATTGCAATAAAATAACCTATAACAATAATAACTTTTAATCCACCTTTGCCCATATTTGCATAAGCAGATAATTTTTTTTGTTCATCTTTAATTGAACATAGCTCTTTTTTTATATGACCTAATTCTGTTTTAATCTTTGCTATTTCTATATGTTGATTTGGTTTAGGCATCTGTTTTTTTCTTTTGCGTATAAGTTTCAGGAACACATATAAATTTAGTAAATAAATTATATTGATTAATTTGATCTTTACCTAAATCTCTTATTACTCTTAAAGAATGAGAATAACCATATACAGTACAGCTATATTGATCTGCAAATTTAACTCTATCAGTTTTAATTTGTTGACAATTTAAAGGAGTTGAAGTTGAAGCAGAACATAACCACATTAAAATTATAAATTTTTCCATAACATAAATTATTATCTAGCAGTACAAGGTACGCCGTTTGAATTGACGAAAGGTGCTTCTGCGAAAGCAATAAAAATATATGTGCCAGAACCATTATGATCGTTGTCTGCGTGGCGAAATTTAAAGCCATTAGAAAGTAGGTCAATTCTTATAGTTGTACCAGCGCCTTCTAAACTTTCGTGGTGTGCAAATAATGGAATATTTCCAGTAGAACCATTAAATCCATTACGTTTATTATCCCAAAGATACCAACCACCTGTTCCACCAGATGCACGTTTAGTCATCACGTAAGCAGGTTTGAATCCGAGGTGTATAAATTTTCCGTCTACATTTGAATTTCCAAAATAGCTGCCAAATTTGCTAAATCCTTGCACACTTCTCCAAGCATACAAAATCATTGTACTATCCACTTCACTTACACCTTGTGTATTTCCTAAAGTAACTACTGAACTTGATGGTGCTGTGTCATTTAAAAAACTTAAATCATCATATCTAGCTGTAGTATCACTCATAATTAAAACATAATCTTCTGGCGAAGCTGAGTCTGTACCTTTGTGATATACTGCTGGTTTTTCGGCAGAGTTCATATTTTTTATAATAAAATATTCAGGCACAGCCGATAATGAATGTGCTACAGTTCTTCCACTTGTGTGATTTCCAACATAACTTACCATATCAAATCCAGCAGTAGCACTTTCTTTCCAACACCACGCAACATATTTTTCTGTGTTGGTATTAACTTTATCATTACCATCGATTCTAAAACCATCACTTTGAAAAGCATCTAAAGTATCTGCATCTGTTGTTTCTGATTCATTAACATTAGGTCGCCAATGTTTAGTAGCACCTCTTACAGAATCAAAAACCATATGAGCATCTGCTGAAGTTTCAGCATCTCTATTTTTTATCCAGACCATATCAGGTTGCATATCAGTATCGCTAGGCAAAGTAATTACATGGTCAGCACCCCCATTTCCAGTATATTTAACACATTGAAAATATGCTGTTGGGTCATCTATTGTTGTATAAGCCATTATCCATACTCCGCTAAATTTTTAGTACATATTGCAAAATATCCACTTGGTACTGCGTATTCAAAATTTCCATGACTATCACTATCTGCGTTACCTGATGAAACTGTAAATGCTGGTGAACCACCAAAATTATATTCCATTGTTGAACCACCATCAGTTTTATTATCACTCCAAGCAAAAAAGTAATTTCCTGTTGATGTAGTTGAAGCCGCTACTATTGTTTCGCCACCACTTCCAGCTGATGGATCGCCACCACTTTGCCAAGAACCATTGACAGAAAAATAAATTTTATTATTATCGAGGTCTAAAGCACAGCCAAGAATATCTCCTACTGAAAAATTTGCACCCCAACCAACTGTTGTACTGGTATCTAAAACTAATGCTCCATTACTACCTGAGTAACAAGTAGAACCTGAAAAAGCCATAGTTTCATTTGCTTCTTTTGCTGGTCTGCTACTAATACCCCATTTTAATTGCACATAACCAGCTTGAACTTTAGCTTCAACATACCACTTACCACTAGATACTCCGATTGTTGAAGTAATCATAGAATAGCCAGAAGACGTACTTACTGTCTTACAATTTCCTTCACTAAATGTTCCACCAAAAAAAAAGTTATCTAAAGGATTCATCGTACAAAAATTATTTGTTGGGGTATCCGTTGCTTGATCTACTGCGGCTAAATTTGTTGGCGTCCAATTATTAGAACCATTCGCATCATTACCTAAAGAACTACTATCTTCAAAATCAAGATAAAAACCTGTAGTACCAAAGGTTAAACCAGATACATCTTTAGGTTTCCAAATTGTCGGACTATCTTCATCATATTCTCCAAAAGAAGTTGCGTCAGTTACAGCAGTTCCATCAAGAAATACTATTTCTGCAAGGTATCCATCAAAATAAGTTGACTCACTATTACCAATAATCATAGGATGAGCAGTCGCCCAAGTAGTAGCCAAATCTTCTGATGGGTTTGTATCTGTTGAAAATGAAGTTTCTTCTACGCCATTTATAAATAATCGCATACGATTTCCAGCAGTTGCATCACCAGAATTCCAGACAAAAATAATATTATACCACGCACTACAATCCCTGAACACTCTATTAGTTGTTAAGTTTCCTGTGTCTGAACTTGCATTCCATTGTTTAAAAGTTAATGTATCGCCAGAATTAAAAGTACCAATAGTTCCATAAGCAGATGATTGAAACCTACTCCATAAAGGTTGTGCTGTTCCTAAAACTCCTCTTTTAACCCACATAGAAATAGTCCATGTAGTTCCATTTGAATCTCTAGTACCTCCAGTTTCTGTAAAAGTTCTTGTTAATTTTGGGCTATCTCCATCATTAAATCTTATTGAATTATCTACTGCATATCCACCAGCAGATAAAGTTTGTCCACCTAATCCTACTATTGGAATAGTCATTGATTATATCTCCAATGTTGGTAACTCGCCTAATGGTCTGGATTGCACACCATCTGTTATAGTGTATTTATATAAAGTTTCAAGAGCTGGAGTATTTGAAGCGTTTGTAATTTGTGTTTCCATAGTTGCTTGTTTGGTTCTAACTGAATTTCTATGAGTTGATATTGCACTAGGAATAGCAGTAGATTTTTCTGTTTTTCTAGTAATATACCAATCTGTTTTAGCTAATTCATTAGCAACTGTTAATTTTAAATCTTTAATTAAATTATATTTTAATCCTCTAGTTTTTATATCTCCAACTTCTAAACCCTCATCTTCATCTAAATCATCTATATCTGCTTGTGTCCAAGTAATATCTTCGTGTTCTTTTGGTGTAGCAGTTCCATAACTACTCGTTACTTCGCTACCATCAAAGTCATAAGAAACATTTGTGTTGATGTACCATTGTTCATCTTTCCTATTAGAATTATCATGGACTATTTCATAAATTCCTTTTGCTTCTTTTTCTTCTACTGTCCATAAAGAAAATATCTTTGGAGAATATTTAACATCATCAATAGTTAATCTTGCAGGATTAACTATTATTTTTGTTATTTCATCGTTTATTACTATTGCCCACATATTTAATCCTATGAAGTTGCCATGTTTAAATTTCTACCCATTTCTTGCCAGACAGCACCATTGTATCTAAAGACATGATGATCGTGTTTTGTTGATACAGCAGTTTCAGTTGGTTCGGTACTTGCCGCAAATTCAAAAACTGTATTCCACCCAATAGAATGAGTACCACCATATTTTATATTTAAAGAAATAAATGCTCCTGTTGCTGGATTAGTAGGTGCAGAGAAAGTCGTATTTTCTGTTGTTAAATGATATGCGTTAGGTGCCGCTTGTGAATCCCAAGCTGTTGCATTTGAAGAAGATGATAATGCTACTTGTGGATAATCTGCTCTGTCGTTTATATTTATAATTCCTGTTCCATTACAAGTTAAATCTATATCTCCATTAGCCGCATCAGTAATTTGAATTGCAGATGAAGCTGTTCCACCATTTGTATTTAAAATTAAATCAGTTGCTCCACCTGTCGTTACAGTTAAAGTTCCAGCACCATTTGAAGTTAAAATTGCCGCCGCCGCACTATCTCCAACCTTTACAGTATCTCCAGCAAGAACAACATCTCCAGTTCCTTTTGGAGTTATATTAATATCAACATTTGTTTCAGTACCAGACGCAGATAAAGTAGGCCCAGCACCAGCCGCCGCATTTGCTATTGTAAATTCATTAACAGCACTTCCTGTTTCTGAAAATTTTAATAATTCTAAAGTTCCATCGCCTATTGCATTTCCATTAACATCTAACATACCACCTAATTGAGGAGAACTATCTCCACTTAAATCAGCAGTAACAGTATTGTCTAACCAATTAACTGTATTTGCTGAATAGTTAAAAGTAGCAAGTGAAATTTGATCTGAACCATCATAAAATTTTAATGTTGGTGTTGTTGCATTAGTTGTGTCTAACCATAGACTTCCAGCCGCTTTACTGCCTGGGGCAGAAGTACCAGCGTTTAAAGTATTTGAAGCATTTAAAATTGTATTTAGTTCGGTACGAAACGCACTAAACCCAATATTGCTTAATGTATAATCTGAAACTTGACTCATATTTTATTTCCATTCATTGTTTATAATATAATTATTATGACTTCAAGCCATATCCTTTAGCCACATAATCAAACGTCCTATTTAATGCCCCAGCACCACTTCCACCAGAACCATAAAAGGTTATTGTAAATCCAGTTTTTGTTTTGCTTGTAATAGTATAATAATCTCCTGATACCATATTTTGTGCCGCTATTCCAACTGCTGGGCTTGCGTAAAATGCGTTAGTATAAGTAATCGCTTTAGCACCAGCAAGACTTGCAACATCTTCTTCACTTTCCAGTCTTTTTTCTAAAGCTACTTTGATTTGCATGCTTGTTACTTCTGGTCTAGCTTTATTATCAGCACTTGTCAATTTTAGCTTAAATTTAAAATATCTTCCTTTAACTGTCGCTTGTTGTGAAATATCGTTGTAAGTTGTAATAGCACCAAGAGAGCTTTCACTTGAACCTACTTGGAGAAAAGCATCACATTTTGAGGGAGCAGTTCCATCAAAAGGACCATGAGCCTCATCAAAAGTAGAAGCTCCACGACCACTATCAAATAAATCCCAAAGGTCATTAACTGATAAAGCAATAGTTGCTTGGAAAGTTGCGTCATAAACTGCGTCAAGAGATATTGTATTATTACCAATGTATTCTCCTGATGATTCTATATTTGCTAAATAATAAGTTGGATTAGCTGTTGAATCTGTTGGTCCACTATCTATTAATCCAGTTGCTGAATCTATATTTCCTACTGCTGAATCCCAAAGTAATATTGTATCTAAAGTCGCTATAAAATTATTATCTGAATTTTGTCCTCTAACACAATCTCCATCAAAAGTTCCCCCCCAATTTTGTCCTGTAATAGCACTAACAGTTTCTTCATTCAAAGTATCAATAGCAACATAGTGTTCAAGTCCTGAAATGTTTGTATAAACGATTGCTTCGTTATCTGATTCATTTGCTAATTTATCAACAGCTTTAATAAGAAATGCACCAGTCTTAGCATTAACAGTTACACTATTTGACTTTCTTCTAACAACTTGTGTTAAGTTTGTTGATGAGTTCCAACCAGCACCACTCGTTACATCTTGATACCTAATAGAATAATAAGAAACATCAAGGTCTGTTACACTTGGCCAAGATAACTGCATTTGATTTGAACCAACCATTGATACTGATAAAGCTGATACATCACTTGGAGTATCAGTTGCACCAACAGTTGTTCTTGTTGCTGTTACATAGCTTGAAGAAATACCCATGCTACTAATTGCTTTTACTCTTACTGTATATTCTATTCCATCAACAACATTTAATTGATGATAGTTTAATACTGTTCCTTTTGATATGACTTTAAAATCGCTTTCAGTAGTTTTTTTAGTTTCAACTTGATAGTATTGAACAAACTTATCTGTACTTGCACCCACTACAATATTTAATCTAGTTAATACAACTCCATCTGAATATTCTACAAGCTCATCAGTTAGAGTAATACTAGCTGGAGGTTGAACAGTTGTAACGCTAGGTAAATTAGTATCAGGAATAGTGGCTACTTGGTTTTGTGTAGTAAAAGTATAATATGATGATTGATACTCTGACATTTGTAATTCAGTTGTTAAATCTGCATTAATTTGCATACCTTGTATTCTAAATGTTTTTGCTGAAAAACTAGGAGTGCTGTGCGTTATATTAACTAACTCTCCAACCATTAAATCCATACCAGTTGAATCACATCTTAACGCTAAATTAAGATTGTTTCTTGAACGTCTACAAATAACTTCTGCTAACTCTTGTGCTTGATAAGGACTTGTAATAGTAGGAAAATCATATCTTCCCTCTAGTAAAAAACCTGAGTCTGCTGTTTTCATAGTTGCATGTCTGTCAGCACTTGTTAAACCAGAGTCATCTAATGGTGGCCATTGAGCTTCATCAGATTGATAGTTCTTTTCAGGATTAACAAACGTACAAATCACACGATTAAATCTAGAATTTTTATCCATGCTGGACAACTTTAATCCACCTATGATATTATCCTCAGTTAAAGTTATACTAGCTGAACCAGTTGTTTCTGATAAAGCTTTATATTGTCCATTGGCATAATTAAGATAACCTCTAAAACCTGAAACCATTGTTTTTAAATTATCAAGACACTTTTGTTTAGTATCTATAACAGCATTCATATCTAATAAATCTATTGTTGTAGAACCATAAGCTGTTACATCTGTATCGCAAACGTCAGCCGCAGTTTGCCAATCTGCATAATCTCCATCAAAATAACTGTTTGCAATACCCAAACCAAATCTAGAATTACGCATATAATCTAACGTGCAAAGAACTGGATTGTTTGACCATGCCCAAGTTGATTCTGTGTCCTCTCTATGAGAACCTGTACCTCCTGTGTTCGTTCCATCTAAATTAGGATCATAAACTTTTCTACCTTTAATAACTGCATGAACAGTTGGTATTCCCATATAAGCATCATTGTGCCATTTAATTTTTAAAGCAATATAACTAATACCTCTCAATCTATGATTAGATGTCCAATTAGTTAATCCACCGACTGTTGTATTATATGTTTGGTCATCACGACCATCATACCAAGTAACTGTAAGTAAAGAGGCACTATCTTTATAATAATTTGAATCAGAACTATTAACTGTTCTTTCTGTTCCATGTGTTAATGCTCCTGTCCATGTAACTAGTTTATCATCAATAAAAATTTTTTCGCAAGATTCGCACTTACCCTCTGCAAGAGCAATAACCATATAAAGAAATTCATTATCTGTTCCTGATGTTTCTATAAAAGCTCCTATCCCTCCAACTTTACGTTCTCCATAAATAATAGGTATTGGAGCATTTGCTGATGTTTTGTTGACTAAAACTCCTTTGGCATTTTGTTCAGGAACATTATCCATGTTAGGAGAATCAGGTATGTCAGGTTTTTTTAACCAAGCAATAACCATCATTCCAACTTGAATAGCTGTTATCCAACCACCAATGTTCCAACCTTTCATCCTGCCCATAGCTTTTACAATCTGTGGTGCATATTTTGTTGCGGCATTAACAACGGAACTGATTGCTCCACTAATACTAAAGAAAGATTTAATTCCTGTTTCGTTTATAGGTTTTCCATATCCACCTAATTTTTTTAATATTTTTTCTTCTTGTTTATTAATGTAGGCAATAAACTCGCCTTTAGGTGCATACCTATTTAATATTTTTTTTGCTACTTTAACTAAAAATTTATCAAACCAATTAAACATTATGCTCTACCCCATTTAATATCTCTGACTGTTAATGCTGAAAATTCTAATCCTTTATCTCCTGAAAAATGTCTTTGTTGTGATGTATCAGATGTTGATCTACCATTTATTTTTTCAAAGTTTCCAAAATGATTAGTAGCTGTAATTCCTAAAGTAGCAGTAGAACCACCATCATCAATAGAAAAATCTGCTAAACTTCCATGAAATAATAAGAAAGGGTCTGCTACCAATGCACCACTACTGATAACTCCTCTCCATACTTTTACATCAACTCCAAGAACATCATTATTTAAAACAACAGATACCAATGATTGGTCTACTGCTGAAAAAATTATATCAATAGAGTTTTTAATAGGAGTATTTGATTCAGGAACATGACCTACACCTAAAAGAATACCATCTGCATTATATGATTGAGAAGAACCCTCAACATCACTTGTTAATGTAAATGAATTGTCTGTTTTTCTTACTGGCGTTCCGAACCCAATATAAACTAAATGGCAAAAACTTGGAGTTCCTGCTAAAGCTGTTTTTACGTCTGATGTTAAACCTCGTGTCATTTTTCTAATATTAATTTTTTAATTGATTTTTCGCCCATATAAATTTCTGTTTCTGCTTCAGATTTAATACATTGATACTGCACAGTTTTATTATATACTCTCATGGCAATCCTTTTTCCTTTAAGACACTCACTCATTGAAGTCTGTATTCTATGTTCTTTAATCTCGCCATTTACTATCATCAATAAAGCTACAACTGTTTCTAACATTTAATGTCCATTTCCATTACCATTACTTCTTACTTTGTCTTTAAGCACTTCTATGGCTTCTAAAATTTTATCTACGTCTTTTTGTAATCTATTTATATTTACTGCGTTATGTCTTGATTCTTTAATTTCTAATTGTATGTATTCAACATCTCCTAATAAACTTTCAATTAATAAAAATTGTTCGCTATCTGCTGGAAGTGAACCTAGTTCTCCTCTTGGCCATTTAATAGAAAACTCAACTGCTTGGTCTAAATCTTTTTTCATTAAAACATTATCATTCTCTATTGAATTGATACGTTCAATGACTCCAAAATATGCCCATACACCTACTGCAACTGCCGCCAAAATTGAAAGCAAGTTTCTCATTGGCATACTTATTGCTGTGTTATCTGATACTTTCATTTTTTCTTTCTTCCCATATAATGTTTTGAGGGTTCGTAATCCCATCGTTTACCATGATGACCTCTAACGTCAGCATACCATATTCTTAATCTTGCAATTATTTTTCTAACTGGTCTTGGCATTAAAATGCCTCACAAACATCAAACTCATAATTATATAAATCATTAATTCCTAAATTATAAGTTTGAACTGTGCCTGTTAAATAAACAGTAAAAGCAACATCATCATAAGTAACAGTTGAATCATTTGCTAACGCTGTTATCAAAGGAGGTTCAATAGTTACAGTTGCCGCATTACTAGATGGAGTAACATCAGCAACAACCATATAAACTTTAGTATGACTAGCAAACGAAACAAAATCTCCTGCTTTCAATGAACCAGCAGAATCAGCATTAAATCCATCAATGGCTATTGTATTATCTCCAACAGCATGAATACCATTAACAGAAATAGTAGTTGTTTCAGAACCTAATGCGTCTTTAATTTTTGGAGGTTTAATTGTAAATGTTTCTTTAGCCCCTCTTTGTTTTGTAATAAAAGCAAGGACAGGAGCAAATTCTGCTCTAGTTAAATTCTGATAACCCACAGTAAATTTCCATCTTTGATTATCAATTTTTCTAGCAAATCTTCTTCCACTATCAGAAACACTTATAAGAGTATTACTTTCATCTTGAAAATTCATTGCATTGAATACTGGTGCTATGGGTAAAAGTCCACTCATTAAATTAAATTACTCTTTCCTTGTTGACTCATTGCACTATTAATCATTCCGACAATCGTACCTCTTTCATTAGCAAGTAATTGTTGAAATCCAGAAGTATCAACTGCATTAATAGTAAAATTAACATTTACGTTTTTACCATTTCCATTGGGAGAAATGTACCCTGATTGACCAGGAATAAACATTTCAGGACCACGTTCTCCAACCCTATATGCTGTACCCTCACTAACTGGACCACCTCCAGCTTTACCTGAATAATTTGTTGCTTTAATTGCTGAAACTTTTGCATAACCTAAAGCTAAACTAGTTGCCGCTAAAGCATAATTTAAAGGTGGTGGATAACCACTATTCAATGCTTTGTTAAATGAACCTATTGCATCTATGATAGCTTCTGAAATCTTCCATGCTTTGAATGTTTGGAATGCCCTTTTAGATGAAGTGCTTAAAATCGCTAAAGTATCTCCAGTATCTTTTTTTAAATTTTTAATACCCAATTCGCGCATTTCTCTATCTCTTTTTTCTTGCAATCTTTTTTGTGTCATAATGCGTTTGAACTTATCCATTTCAGCACGTTCGTACATTGCATTTTGTTCTTCTAAAAATAACTTATCTTTTTCTATTGATTCTTTTGCCCACTTTTCTTGAATTGCGGCTAAATGTTCTCTACTAAATATATCAGCACCATCTTGCTTACCTTGTTCAATTATTTTTTGTTGTTCTCCTCGTAATTCTTTTAATTTATTAAAGATTAAAACAATTCCAGCGGCAACCAAAGCGGCTGAGGCAAATATTAGATTTTTTTTAGTAGCACTATTGAAAGCTAACATTCCTGTTCTTGCGCCCCATAATGATTTTGTCATTAAACCTATGGCAACGGCCACGTTTCCAAAGAACATAACTAATTTAAAAGCAATAATTACTTTTATTGCATTTATTAATAATCCAAAATTATCAAAAAGAATGACAACTGCTCTTGCAGATGTCTCAACAGCATCAGCCAAACCCTTACCAAGTGAGTGTGCAATGTTATCTATTTTTGATTTATGTTCATCTAAAAAAGTATTTAAGTTTCCAAATTTCTTTTTAAGTTCAGTAAAAAAAGATGACTCAACAGTTTCCATTTGAAACGTAAACCATTTATCTCCTAACATTGAAAGAACACCAGTAAATGTATTAGCCATTTCTCCTGCCGCCTTTCCAAACTCTCCACCCTCGCCAAATAAATCAAAGAACCTTTTTTTAGTTTCTTCAATCGTAACTTTAGCACCTGCTTTAAATCCTAATAAAGCAGTAACACCTCTATCTCTAAATAAATCGGCTGCACCTATACCAGCACCAAATGATCTTTGTATTTGCTCTGCTGTTGTTCTAAAATCTAGACCAGTAACTGCCGCAACGTTACCAGTTAATTCTAACATTTTCTGTAACTCG
>Ga0115000_10002811_pt1 | contig 14752 bp, 12 predicted proteins | sample ArcticOcean_MG_C_6_FD_89690 | JGI IMG/M metagenome (GOLD analysis project Ga0115000, IMG submission 89690) | Marine microbial communities from western Arctic Ocean - ArcticOcean_MG_CB8_128 | ecosystem: Environmental > Aquatic > Marine > Oceanic | place: Arctic Ocean: Canada Basin | collected...
ACAACAAATACAACAACAGCAAACGAATTAGTAGCTAGAAACTTTTCGATTTTAGTAATATAAGCGCATATAGTAAAAAAATAAATTAAATGGAGTTGGGACTAATAATAATGAGTTATGAAGCCGCTGCTTTCTTCTTTCGCGCCTTCCATTCCGCGTAGCTTTCGTTCGCTTTTGGCGTTTCCGCACTTTCGCGCAACGTGAACTGTCGAGAAAAAGATGGCGACGAAACATAAACCTTCGTTTTGCTGTTATCTGTGGATGAAGGCACCGAAGAAGCAAGATTTCCCAACGTCGACGACGTGTTGTTGTTCTCCTCCTGGTTCATAGATCGTTGTTGCAAGAAGCTCGAGCCACCTTCTTTCATGACTTTAACATAGAGCTCTTGTTTTGATTTTATCTTTTGAGAAAACATTCGTAAAATTTGCCTTAAGCGCACCGAAGCTATGATGACTTGAATTGGCCCTCCTTCGTACGGTTCGTCGTTTTCATCTCTTTTCCCGTCTCCTTCGCCTTCGTTGTCGTCATCGTCGTCATCATCTTCATCAATTTCCTCGCCGTGAGCAAACGTAAAACGCTCTAGTAGAATAGCCACGAATAAGTTGCCAAAAAGGAATATCGATAGAACGACGTAGATCACGAAGAAGAACGCACTGGCAATATCCGGGGAACATTTTGGCCCAGAACCCGGCTCCGGTGCATCAACCGAGAAGCAGTCTTCCTTCACGTACAAGTCGTTAAAGAAACCTTGCCAATTCCCTGAAAACGCGATGAAGAGCGCCGTAAACGCGCGCTGAAAGTTGCTAAAATTCGAGTACTCGCCAATGGCTTTATTACCATCGAAAGGACCGGTATCGTTTCCAAACAAAGATACGCCAAGGCACGCGAATATGAAAATTACCAACAACGATAACGCGGAGACGTTAATCACTCCGGGTATGGCAGAGACTGCGGTAAGCACGAGCGTTCTCAAACCTTTGAAAACCTGTATTACTTTCAAAAGCCTGAAGAAACGAACCATTCGAATAATATTTGACGGGAGAATACCCGGTAAAATAGCGCCAAGCCCACCGCTCCACGCGACGACAAAGTCAATCTTATTCCACATGGACTCCCAATACAAGTACCATCCCATACCAATGATGAGAAAAAGAGATTCCAAGCAATACCAAACAGTAAATATATACCCAGCGTACGATTGGAAATCCATCTCAGCTTGGCTTCCGTTCGCGCGATATGCAATCAACACAAACATATTCAGCACGATCATGGTGATTGAAAGTTTATCGAACCAATCCGTTGCGATAATTGAGTGAACTTTCTTGCGCATCGGGTTCTTCGGAACAGTTTTTCGCCAGCGATTCGTGTGCACGCGATTTGCAATCAACATGGCTTGTTGCCACTCTCGCTGCTTCTCTGTCGTTAAAGTGACGCCGGCGCTCGCCAAGGTTGTAAAATTATCAACTAATGCACTCACAAAAAGGTTCGCCCACAACATCATGGCAAATAGGATTGAAAAGACGAAAAATGCAGCGGCACCTTTGTTCGCGTCTCGTTCTGGCGCCGTATCGTCACCGGTAGAATCCATGGCTACATACATGATATCTTGCCAATTATCGCCGGTGGAAATGATGAATATTGTGATAATAGCTTGGCCGATGTTATCGAAATTGAAGCGGTTAGCTCGCCACACACCACCCTGTTCGAGACACGCTGCTTTGTCTAAGTTACTCTTATCAGTGAGCGGGTCTTTTGTATCCTCGCCGCCAGCTAACGTGCACGAAGCCATTTGTCCGAGAAATAGTTCCATACCTGTGATGCCTAAAACAATCATCATCCCAAAGCCAATTATGCACACATATTTAATGGCAGGAAGAGATTGTAGGATCACGGTGATGACCAATTTCAAACCCGGGAGCCTTTGAATCGTTCTCAACGGTCTCAATACGCGCAAAATACGAAGCGTTTTGACAGGAATCGCGTCTCCGACCGCGTACGTGACTAAAGATGAAAGCACGACGAAGCAATCGAGGCGGTTGAAGCCTGTCTTTAAATACGCACCGGGACCTTTCCAGATGCCATAGCCGATCATTTTTAACACCATTTCCAAGGTGAAAATAGCGTTAAAAATGATATCAATCAAGTTGTAAGCGTCGTCAACTTTCGTGCCTGCAACAGGCCATCTTTGCGTGTTCGTCGCCATCATCGCCGAAGAGGCAATAATCAAGAGTAAAATGAGCGTATCAAACCAGAAATTCGTAGCAATTTTCAGGCATCTCCATCGAAAAGAACTCCAGCCAGTGACTGGATCAATTGCAAGATATTTACGTATTTGTTGACAGTTATCTTCGCAAACATCGCGCATTTGCGGGCTCATCAATCTTTCCGGCGCGCGCATAAAGATTGGTTTTACAAAATCCGGATTCATCTTTTCCTGATCAAACTTAACCCAAATATCGTCTGAATCCATCACGTTACAACGCAAGGACATAGCGCGCGGTATCGTTCTTACATTTTCGAGTTTTTCGCTCAAGTGCTCGCGTGCGATTTTCAGTTCTTCCTTCGCTTGCTTTACTCTTCTTTCGCGATAACACGTTAATCGTTTTCGGGCGCGCACCACGTGACCTGGTCTCAAAGACTTTTGGATTTTCAGACTCTCCTCGGTATGGTGCTCGAATCCGATCGAGACGAGCCATTGACGGACAACGGCAACTTCTTGGACCGAACGCTGTACTCTTGATTCGTTATCGTCTTGACCAAAATCTGCAGCTGACAATTTTTCTTTCTTCGCCTTGGCTCTTCTCTTCGCAGCGTAATAATGCTCCCCGTTTTCATCGTCGTCGGTGGAATTTTCTTCTTCGACAAACGTCTTCCCGAGCGTGGACTGGGAAGTCGCGCGCTTTCGAATTTCTTCGATGACACTTTTCGAGCCTTCCTCGTGAAATTCACCTTCTTCTATTAAAAACGTCTCCGACGCGATCGCGTCAATCAGAATACCGAGAATCAACGCCAAGACGGCGGTGGTGATGAAACACCAGATTATCATATAAATGCCGGCGGCGATATTCGTTACTTTCATAGAGCTCCAAGCTACTTCAAATGTATTCTCACCAGTTGACACTGCAAATAAGGTTATCAAAGCTGATCCAAAGTTTTTGAAACTCAAGCGCTCTTCGTCGAAACTTTCTCTCGCCGCGAACAGTTGCACTCCGAGAATCGCGAAAATTGCCAAGAACATGAGCCACACGAGTAAAAACACCCACATGTTTTGTGTCGCCGAAATCGCAGAGTTTGCGATTTTCGAAAATTCCGCGTTATTTCGCACGATTTTGAGCGTTCTTAAAATACGAAACACGCGGAATACTCTGAGAAAAGATAAATCGACTGGTGTACCGCCTTCTTCATCGCCTCCTGAATTTGACATCCCGTAGGTCAACGAGAAATCGATGATGCTCACGAGCACTACAAACCCATCCAATTTGTTCCAGTTATTCTTCCAGTATCGCACTACTCCTAATCCAATGTGTTTGAGTACGAATTCAAAGAGAAAGATGCCCGAACACGTGAGGTCTATGATCAATTCGACATCCTTGAACGAATCGGTTTTATCCACGTGATTAGCGCACATCAATCCCGTGTTCACGAGAATTGTAAACGTGATAAAGTTTTGGAAGATTGGATGATTGGTTAAATCTAAAATCATCTGCCTCGGTTTGTGCGCGCACGCGTGTTCTAGTTGAGGGTACGCTTCCTCCGGCTCCAGAGATTTCTCGTGCGCCTCTCGCAACTCTTCCATCTCTTTCTCGTGCGCTTCCGGATCATCGTCTTCTTCGACTTCACCCAACGTAGCGCAAATGACCGCGGTAAATAACTGAAACACGAAGAACCCACCTAGAACGGCGACGGCGCAAAAATACGACATGGCGGGAACGTACCCCGCCGTGTTCGCGACTGGCCACGCGAGTTCGTTCCAACCGTCAATTGTAATCACGTGAAGAACGATAAACATCCCGCGAGCAAAATTGTCGAAATTCAAGTAATTATATAACGGTGAAACGCCAGAATCGCAGCAATACACGTTTGATTCGACGCCATCGAGCAGAGTTGCGTTTTTTACAAGCGTGTCGACATCACTGTTCAAACACAAGTCCTCGTCGCCGGGTACGCCGCCATCTTCATAGCGCGATATGCTCACACCGTCTACAGTTTTGAAATTTGACACGAGAAATGAACATCTTTCTTTCGGGTCACCTCCTAAATTTGCAACGTCGTAATAGTTGCGTCCGCTCATAATCGTGCCAAAAAGCATGACGCCCATAACCGTGGCTAAAATGACGAACCACAGAAGCAAGAGTACTACGTCTATCATCATCGGTAAGGCTTTTTCTGCGGTATCCATCACCATTCTTCCCGCTTTATACTTACTCAGCGCTTTGAGCGGTTGGAAACATTTCATTAATCTCAACGTCGTGATCCATCCGCCTCCGTCTAAAATGACGTCCAAGATACCGGTGATGACGATGAACAAATCAAACACGTTCCAATACGACCACATGTACGAGTCTGGTCCGTTGAGTAAGAATCCGTACGCTACTATTTTAACGATAGCTTCCAAGCCGAACAAAATTAAGAACGCGTTTCCTAACCAAAACGTGACATCTTTTGGAATGTGTGGCTTCGTTCCGTACATTTCCACCCCTCTGTCTGGAGTATCCAACGCGACAATGACGCCGTTCAAAATCACGACGAATAAAATCACGCGCGAAAAGTATATCGAGTTTGCAACTTTTCTGCACATTTTCCGAACCGGATTCGAGGCTTGTAAAAAGCCGAGAGATCGGTCAAAGTTGAGTTTGTTCGACCTGTTGTTATTATATGTATGTATATATATACAAGTGTGTGTAAAGAAGAAGACAATGTGAGTTGAATGGTGAGCTAAGCCATGTAAACACCGAGAACAAACACCGCGTGAACGTAGGTTTTCATTTTTTTCGTCCGTTTGTTTGTTTGTTTTTTCGGGAAGAATTGGTGAAAAGCTAATTTAACAATGCGCGTGTCTGACGATGAAGAAAGACGATGGGAAGACACTTCGAGCGCAACTGGACGGCGAGACAGAGAGAACAAAAGAATAAACACGCTATGAAAACGCACACTGTTTCTTTGATGGACGTTTTCTTCTTCTTCTTCTTCTTTCCCGACGACGACGATGGGGACTTGTTGTTGTTGTTGTTGTTTTTCCCTTCCTCATCGGCGAAACCTTCGTTTAAAGTGTATCCTCCTCCCTTTTTATCTTTCGTCGTCTTCTTTCCCTCGTATCGTCCGTCGTCGTCGTAAGAGTACGATCTGTTTTTGTCATCATCACTCGACGATGATGGCGTCGTCGCTGACATCTTTTACTATTATTAATAAATAATTAAAGACGACGCGAGGATGATGAAGATGGGCTTTGGATGTGAAGAAGAGTGAGGAGAGAATTTTGATTTGGTTGTGGACTCCAACATTCAACAGGAGTGTTCAAGGACACACCACACTTTAATTCAGAAGTTTTTTTTCATTAGTATTATACGTCGTCGTCTCATCGCTAAGATGATGATAGAACGACTACACGCAACGAAGCAATCACACGCACACCTCCCCGCGTTATTTTTGCGCAAACATCCGTTCCGTCCTTTGCTTTTTCGTTCTCGCGCTTTGTTTTCGTCGTCGAGAAAACGAAGCACCGTTAGAGCGGAAAAAGTAGTTGAAACAAAAAGCAGTGATGATGATGAAAAGAGTAAATACGATGAACAGAAAAGGAAACGATTGAATCACATGCCGTGGTTGTACGGCATCGAGAAGCATAAAACGTTCGCCAAGCAGTGGCAGAAAGAGGTGCAGGAAAAGCTTATGGAATTGGAGACCGTAGAGTTTATAGGAGACGACACGTTCATGGCCGACGTGAATGTGAACGTCTTTGCCGAGAGAGGAAGAAAAATTTTGTTTCATAATAACTGTCGCATAGCAGCGAACGTATATTTACACGGGCCCATAGAAGTAGGGGAAAACGTTTCGATCAATCAGCACTGTCACATGGAAGGACCCATCTGGATAGGAAAAGATTCACGGATAGGCCCGTCGACTTCTATTTTCGCTTTCGACCATAACTTCGACGAGTCGGAAACACTCATTCGTTCACAGAAAGTAAAATCAGAAGGAGTACACATTGGAGAGGACGTGTGGATAGGCGCAAACGTTTCAATCGTCGATGGTGTGACTATAGGCGCACACTCCGTCGTCGGCATTGCATCAGTTGTTACGAAGAATATTCCAGAGTATGAGGTATGGGCAGGCAATCCGTGTAAAAAAATAGGCGAACGCAAGCGACCCCCCCTCGGGAATGAAAAAGAGTACTCGTAGCTTTACAGAAGATACATTACCATGGTACATCTAATATCAATACATATTCTAATCTAAACTAGCCTAAAAATTCTTCTACCGACGCTTTCGGCTCGGCGTACAAGAAATCTTCGTCATCCGCATCGAAGGAAGCAAAGGCAATACTTGAGAGCTCGTTTTCTAAATCCTCACGAAATTTTTTGTCTCGCGTGATGATGTTGAGCTCTTGAAATTGACCAAACGAGCGCTGTCGCATGTTGCAACTCCCTAAAGAAGCGATGCCTACGTCTGGATTCGTCGTACTTATCGCCACGAAAGCTTTGGCGTGTAACATTTCCGGTAACAATTTGATCGACAGTCGAGGCGCGGACGTTTTCGATCTCAATTTAATCAACTCGTGAACTTTTTTCAATTTTGCCAACGCTTTTCTGTTCGCGTCGTGATACACGTTCGGGAAACACGGCATTAAGATTGTCACGTTCGCGTTTCGGTCGATGATTTTGCGAATCATCGCAACTCCGGAGGAATCTAAGTACGCTATAGAAAACGTGTAATCGTCAAACTGTCTATCGTTCAAAATCTTCTCGAACGACTTCTTGACGCCAAACGTGCCCGGGAAATTTTTTATTCGTGGAAACGCCCACGCTAAAGGACAAAAACCGGTTGGATTGTTCGAGACAAACTTGGTGATGGTACTTTGAATTTCCTCTTTATTCTTTGCATCTTTCTTTCCGTTTGGCCACCACAACTTCTCAAACAACTTTGACGTCGACAACGACGACAAAGAAGGAGTAAAAGAAGCACCAGAGGATACTGAACTTTCCAACGCTTCGACGAGCGTTTGGCCTTGGACGAGAACCGTGAAATCGCGCCAATTCTCAAATCGATCTCCAATGTTAATGCCACCTAACATTCCGGTGTACTCGCCATTATTCTTTCGTTTAAACGTCGCGTACTTCGCATGCGTTGGAATCGTGCTCTCTAAAAGCTCAAACTCGTTCGCGTTGTTCCGCTCTTTTTCCAACTCTCGCAACTTTTCGACCAAAGTCGTCGACTGTTCACACCACCTTGTGAACTTTGACACAGCGGAACCGTCAACTTTTACGCGAACCGATACGCCTCGATTACACGCGTTCGATAAACTTTCAATTACTTTTTCGGTCGATTTACCGTGCTCAAACACGTAAACGCTAAGTTGAATCTCATCTCCTCTGTTCGTGTCGTTTATTTCTCGGGTCAAGTTTTCGATGCTTCTCGAATACCCGCTGACGAGTGTAATTTTATTTTTCGTGTTGGTGTTGTTTTTCATCACGGTCAACTCCTTCTCGAACTCGCGCGCAACCACCGAGGATTGGATTTCACGCGTCTCTTCACCTCTTAAGCGCTTCCCTTCTTCGTTTGGAGAGACAGACGTCTTCTCAATCGCGAACGATGATGTTGATGATGATGATGATGACAAAACTCCGTTTACGCTTCTTCGGTTCAAACTTCTTTGAAGAAGATGCCTCTCAAAATTAGCGCCTCTATTTTTTCTTCCATTCCATTTCCCATCGATCGCGGATGAGAAAGTTACCGACGACGACGACGAGAAGGATATAGAACACATCATCGTCTTTCAACGCGCGAACCGATCGGGTCTCTCTCTGTGTGTGTGAGAGTTACAGAGAGAGAGAGATTTTGGGTTCGTTTTTTGGCGTCTTTAAAAAGTGATTAATATCTTTGCTTTTTGGGGGATCCAGGTGGTAAAGATTCTGTTTTTTTCCTTCTTTTCTTTTTCGTACTCGCGGCAAAAATACTAATTTAGCGTCGTATATCGCATTCTTATCAAAACAAAAATCTGGGTAAGCTAAAAGATGGGAAATCGAAGAACGATACGCTCGACGCAGGTTCTTCTTCCGCGACTGCAGTGGGTGGAGTAGTGGACGGAGGAGTCACCTTCGTCGGTGTCGTTGCTACTGTTGCAGCTCTCGGACTCGTCCCGTTTTTACTGGCTACTACCGTTGGTTTCACCGGCGGCGTCGCCGATAATTTTAAGGCGACTGTCGCCGTTTCCAATTTCCCGGAAGTATCCGGTCGAAACGTGTGGAACTCGTTTTCAAAAATCTTTTCCACGCCAGGGTAATGCACCTCAGCCTTGTCAATCAGTCTGCGCAACTCGCGCACGTGATCTAACGTTTCCTCGTATCGTTCGGATGTCTTCTCCACTAAGAATATCACCTCGCGTTCTCTCGTGTAATTTTTCTCCGCCGCCTCGTACGACTCGATGGCGTGCATCTCTTTCAACTGTTCGATTTCAAATTCGTGTTCTAACTTCATTCGATTCGCGCGATCTCTATAAAACTCGATTTCCTCCGTCAATTTCTCCGTCGTCGTTTCGATTTCTTCCGTTAACGTTTGTTTCATCAACTCGAACGTTTCCTCGCGTTCGGTTTCGATTCTATTCAACTCGCTCAAATATTTCTCTTTCAGTTCGAGCAAGTCTTCTTCGTGCACTTTGTTAATGTCCGCTTTGAACTCTTCCACGTGTTGTTCCTTTTCTAACATTTTCTTCATGTCTCTTTTTTCTGTCTCTTGTATTTGTTTCAGAAGCAATTCGATTCTTGTTTCGTTCCTTTTCAGTTTCTCATTGGCTTCGTCCAACTCTTTTCTCAAAGCGTCCATCTCTTGTACTTTTTCTTTAAACTCCATCGCTTTCTTATACGTCTTCTCTTCCGCATCTATGGTTTCTTTGAGCTCTTCCTCTGTCTTTTGTAACTCCATTTGTAACTGCTCCACCATCTCTTCCGCGTCTAATCTCATTTTGGTTTCCTCGTCGAGCAATTCTTTCAAAGAGTCGAGCTCGTCTCTTAACTCCGACAATCGGTTCCCGATCGGTCGGACGTTTTCGCAGTTGGCTTCATCGTCTTCACCGGAGAAGTCTGATTTCGTTGAAGTCATCGCTGTTGTTGTTATTGTTGTTGCTGTATTTGGAGAGATGTTTAGCACTGTTTGTTTATGTATTATATTTCTGTTATCACAAGAATTGATTACAGCAGCAACAACTGCGTGATGTCTTTGTGGGGTCCAAGTGTGTGTTGTCCCCAAAAAGTCGGTTGTTGTGTGTGTGACATAACTCAATATAACTGTTTTCGCCGCCAAAGAGAAAAGCACACACACTGCTCTGTTGTGCTTAAAATATAATGCGCGCGCCCTTTCGTTAACAGACAAATAACAACAACAAGAAGAAGAAGAAAATGGAAAAGAAACTAGAGTACGAGGCGTTACCGCAGAGAGGACCGAGAAGGAGGAAGAAGAAGAAGAAGAAGAATGTTGAGAATGTCGAGAACGATGACGATGAAGACGAAGACGAAGAAAACGAGAAGAAGAGAGCGAAAACAAACGACAAACCCATGAAGAAGAATGTGGTGGTGATGATGATGAACACCACCAACGAGGGCGAATATGATGGGGATGCTAATGATGGGGATAAGAGGACGAGAACGGGCGCGAATGCAACAACAACAACAACAGCGTGTTTTCTTTCGACAGAACCAATCGTGAGCTACGACACCACCGCTGCGACTAAAAATCAATACGAATATAAAGACCACACGGCGGATATTCAAATCAAAAGCTGGGGCGACTCCATCACCACCGCGTTCGCTTGGTCAGCTCTGGGAATGTTCGACTACATGACGCCACTTCATAATATATCGGAAACGCCGAAAGTGTATAGAAAATTTGAGTGCTCCGCGCACGACTTGAAGTCGCTCTTATTCGCATTCTTGGACGAGTTGTTGTTCGTGTTCCACACGGAGAGTTTAGTGTGCACGAAAATCCAAATCAACGAGTTTAGAGAAAATAAAGGAAATCTAGGAGAAGAAGTAAATCGATGGACGATTGAAGGTATCGTCGCGGGAGATTTGTTCGTCGATGGCGTGCACGAACAAGGCACGGAAGTCAAGGCGATTACGTATTCGGAAATGCAAATTCACGTCGCAGAGGATGGTTCAACGGAGGTGTACGTGATAGTAGATATATAAGAAATAATACTCGTAATTGCACTCATTGCGGTAGTTCGTAGTAAATAATCGTCTTCACCTTCTTTAAGCGACGATGCTTGGCATGACTTTTGCTTCTATGACTGCGACGATGCGTTTCAACCAATCGATTTTGCTTTCCTTTTCGAGAGGGAATAAATGGTTACCGCATTGTAAAATTTCGAGCGCAAACGCGCCGGTTGTCATCGTTTCCCATTTTTCGACCATACTTTTTGCGATCATTCTGTCGTTCGTGCCATGAAACGCAGTCACGTCTGAGGTGAACGTCTTCTCCTTCAAATCGTTCTCGTAGCTATCAAAGAGACAAAAATCCGCGCGCATGAGCGGATGGTAAATCTTCCAGATGCCAGTAAACACCACTTCTTGAACGTCCCATCGACGACATTCGTCTTGAAACTCTCGTTCGGATAAGTGTTTATTCATGCGCCAAGGCTTGTCTTTGTCCTCAATCGTCGGCGCTGGGAAGTTTGAAAGGAAAAAATGTAGCGGCTCATTGACGCCGTATGTGCTTTTCAAAACGTCCACGAGTTGCACCGCAAGCCAGCATCCCACGGAATGACCGACGACGACGTACGGCACGTCTCGCAATTCGTTCGCGAGCGTTGGTGCAATTTCTCGAATGACCGTTTGTATTTTCGGCTCGTCCCACGGTTCGTTACGTCTGGATCCTCTTCCCGGTAATTGCACCGACAACAACTCCGCTTTGTAGTTCTTACAAAACGTCAACAGAGGAGACACGATTCGTCGCTCCCCCAAGCCTTCGTTCGTGAACAAGTCCTCCGCATTCCCCGCGTTGGCGAAACAAATCACTCTCAGATTTGGTCTCTCCGGAGCTCTGATTTGTGTACCACTTCTCTGTAATCCAGGGAAGAGTTTCTTGAACGTGACTTCATCCCTTTGTTGATCATCATCACGCATCATATTCTTATGCTTGATTTTTTTTTTCTGAAAAATTGGCGTTACTTTACTTTTAACTTTGAGACGACGATTTGCTTTTGGAAAAAAGGAAAAAAAAATTGACGACACATCTTCTCATCGCGTCATCCTGCATCTTCACCATGTTAATCATCCTCTCCCCTGCGAAGACGTTAACCGTCCCGAAATCGCTCGCGAAGAGTTTGAAGACATCCACGCCATCCATGCAGAAAATGATGGAGATTTTATTGAGCGAACTGAGGAAAATGAGCGCCAATCAACTCGCGTCTACTTTGGAAGTCTCGACTGCGATTGCTAACACGAATTTGGAGAGATACAAAGTTTGGGAAAAGCAAACGGAATACCCGTGCGGGTTCGCTTTTGATGGCCCAGCCTACAAAGGATTATCGTGCTCTTCGTTGAACGAGAAAGAGCTGAATTATTTACAGACTCATTTGCGGATCGTCGATCCTTTGTACGGTTTATTGAAACCGTTAGATTTGATAAAACAATACAGACTAGAGATGAAGACGAAAGGGTTGAAAGCAACCAAAGATACGAAAGGCGGGTTAGCTGCGTTTTGGTCGAAAGAAATGACCGAGAGCTTGATTAGAGATTTGGACGAGCAAGAACGAACGAGTAGTAGCAAAAGTAGCGATAGTAAAAAAGAGCAGCGTTTTATTCTCAACGTGGCCTCTCAGGAGTATTCAAAGGTTCTGGACAGAAAGTTGCTCGAAGAGAACAACGTGGAAGTTTTCGACATGGTCATCGAAGGTTCGACGTTCGACGCCAAGTTTGGTCGAGGCTGTGCCGCGCGATATTGCGCGAAAGTAAATGCAAAAACCAGGGATGATTTGAAGAACTTCACTGGGAGTGATTTGGACGGAAGCAAAACGTGGAAACTGAACGAGAAATCCGCCAAGACCGTGGAAGGAAAATCCATGTGCTTTTCCTTTTCGAAGAACGATTCAGGAGGTCCGGCGCTCAAGAAGCAAAAGAAGTAATACTTTTATGTATTTGTGAAATCAACGCGCGGCAAACTGATGTTCATACAAAATCTAATTCTCGTTGTCGCTCTGAGCCATTCACTGCGTTACACATCCACTCTACGGCTTCTTTTATGCCTACTCCGGTAAACGCGCTCGCACCCATCACTCTCTTCGCAATCGGCGTCGCCGAAGCGTCTTCTTTCTTCTTTTTCTTCTTCTTAGTATTATCGAGGATACCATTCTTCGTGAGCGATGTCGTTGTTGTCCCGTCTGTTCTTCCATCTTTACTAGTGGTATCGTTGCTATTACTATTCAAAGCGCTGTGTTCAAACGCCGTTTTCACCATCGTCAATCCTTCTGGTCCGCTCTCGTCTATTTTATTCGCCACAATCAACACCGGCGCGTTTTGCAAATCTGTGTTCGCCAACATTCGATTGCACACCACTCTCGCATCGTCTATTCTCGTCTCGTCCGTAGAGTCGACGAGGAAAAAAATCCCGTGCGATTCTCGATAATACTTCAACCAAATCGGTCTCAATCTTTCCAAGCCTCCTAAATCCCAAAACGTCCACTGGACGCCCAGAAAGTCTTCTATTTTCGCGACGTTTAAACCGACGGTTGGTTTGATGTGTTCTTTTGGAATCGGTTGCAAATCGCTAAACATTTCCTTCATTTTCTCCAACATGGAGGTTTTCCCGGACGAGTCTAAACCTACGATTAAAATCCGCATCTCCGGTTTCGAAAACGTCCACCCTTCGCACAAGCCGTGTATGAGATAGGTAAACATTATTATTATTTTATGCTGTGTTATGCGCTTGTTTTTATGGTGTGTTTTGCTAAAACGGGAATCCGAAAAAGGGGGGAAAACGAAAAAGAGGACAACACTTATGGCATGCACTCCTGTACAAACTTCTGGCTATTGGTTATTATCAGATTATGGGGTCAGCGCTCTTTTTCGTTGTTGAACTCTCCATCATCATAAAAAACAAAACTCTTGTCCCACCCGCCGGCACTATTCTCTATTCTCCATCAGATAGACAGAGAGAGAGAGATACACACGGCAGTTTCGAACTCGATCGGCTCGCGCGAAAACAGTACTACAGCTGGCAAAACGTTCGAATCATCTCACCGAGCGCGGCAAAAAGAGAGAAAGAAAGAAAATTTAGTAAAAAAGAGATAGAGAGAAGAGAGCGATGACTTTTTCTTCTTCTTCTTCTTCTTCGACAATGCCTTTGACGAGCTGCACGAGAACGTCTTCCTCGGCGACAATAAGTAACAGACGGACGCCAAAATGCTCGGCTTCTTCTTCTTCTTCTTCGTCGTCGTCGTCGTTTACGATGACGAACAACAAAAACAGAAACGTTATTAGAAGAAGAAATGAAAGGACAAAAAGCACGAGAAAAACGAACGCCACGGGAGCAGCAGCAGCAGCTTCTGCGATTGAAGAAGAAGAGGAGGCAAAAAATACAACAGAGCAAGTCCCTACTTGGGCCGCGAGAGAATTCACAGAGGAAGGGAGGGTGTTCACGGAAACATTTCCTATTCGTTTCGATGAAGTTGGTCCGAATAAGTTGGCAGATATGGGTACCATGGCGAGAATATCCCAGGAGTGCGCGTGCAACCATGCCCAAGGTTTGTGGGGCCGCTCGCAGTCTATGCCAGAAGACATGCGCAAGGTGGACATGGCGTGGGTCTGCACGCGATTACATTTGGACATCTTTGAATATCCGAAATGGGGCGATCAAGTCGTCGTAAAGACGTGGTTTGAGTCGCAAGGTAGAGTAGCTGCCCGAAGAGACTGGGATTTGGTCAACAACGAAACAGAAAAACGCGTGGGTAAGGCTACGAGTCAATGGATAGCGTTTAATTTGAAAACGCGAAGAATGGGTCGAATTCCATCGCAAGTCGTCGAGGATTTTCAATTACAACAGTGGTGCGACGAACCAATCATGGGAAGCGAATACGAAGTAGAAAAGTTGCCAGATGCGAGAGATATTGGCGCGATAGAAGGATCGCAGTGCTCGGTCCCGGTAGTGCATTACACGAGAAGAAGTGATTTAGATATGAATGGACACGTGAATAACTGCATCTACACGGAATGGTTGTTAGAGTCGGTGCCGCAATCGTACCGGGACGAGTACGAGTTGAAAGAGTTGATCATCGAGTTCAAAGCAGAGTGTAATTTTGGGGACGTTATCGAAGCCGTGTGTTGCGAAGAGCCCGCTTCAAACGTTGGAGACAGCGTTTTTTTGGCGCACACGTTGACGAAAAAGAGCGACGAAAAACAAACCGAAGTCGTGAGAGCGCGAACGATATGGGCAAAGCGATGAAAAATGAGTAATAATAGGTAAACGTCCCACTTAATAATATGGTTTTATCTTCCACCTTCCTTTCTCCCTTTTATATGGTAGCAATAATAACAAGCTTAACGAG
>Ga0115000_10002812_pt1 | contig 14751 bp, 14 predicted proteins | sample ArcticOcean_MG_C_6_FD_89690 | JGI IMG/M metagenome (GOLD analysis project Ga0115000, IMG submission 89690) | Marine microbial communities from western Arctic Ocean - ArcticOcean_MG_CB8_128 | ecosystem: Environmental > Aquatic > Marine > Oceanic | place: Arctic Ocean: Canada Basin | collected...
CGTTTCCCAATACCTTGAGAGCGAAATCCACCGACTCGCTCGCGACCGCCACGTACGTCCAGTTATCGCAGATATTGATCTTTCCGACTTGATCTCCCTTCAAACCGTTCTCTCCGGTCAAGGCGCCCAAAAGATTTCCAGCGCGGAACTTCTGACGCTTGCCCAGCCTGACATTCAAAGTAGCCATTGGGGCCTTCGCGATCGGCGAATCCAGAGCCTTCTTCGAAGGCAAGGGCTCATCTCGAATTTCGCTACCGCCATTAGCTTCTAGCGCGTCCAGCACGGAACGATCCCTTGGCCCATACAAAGAACAAGCCATACCTTTGCTTCCGGCCCGGCCCGTTCGCCCGATCCGATGCACATGCGTTTCGGCATCCCGAGAGAGGCGGTAATTGATAACGGCATCCACCGTATCGATATCGAGCCCCCGCGCCGCCACCTCCGTCGCCACCAACACAGACACGCTCTTGTTTGAAAAGCGGACCAGCGTTTCATCCCGCTCGCTTTGTTCCAAATCCCCATGCAGCGCCAAGGCGCTAAACCCCAAGCGATTCAGTTCATCGCGTACTGACTGCGTCTCCAATTTTCTATTACAAAATATCAAACTCGACTCCGGACGATGCTCTTGCAACAAAAGCCGCAATGCCATCAAACGAGCCGGGTCGTCGTCGCCGACTTTATAGAAATGCTGCCGAATACTGCCGCTATCATGCGTCGACTCCACCTGCGCCATCACCGGATCAACCATGACCTTCTCCGCAATCGACTGAATCGCTCGCGGATAGGTCGCGCTGAACAACAAAGTCTGCCGACCCTCCGGCGTCTTCGCCACAATCGCATCCACCTCTTCCTGAAACCCCATTTCCAACATTCGATCCCCTTCGTCGAGAACGAGAACACGCAAAGACCCCAAATTCAATGACCCCGTCCGCAAGTGTTTGGCGATGCGTCCCGGCGTCCCCACCACCACATGGGCTCCGTGCCCCAAGGAACTGACCTGAGGACGATACGGCATTCCGCCACAAAGCGTCAGAACCTTAACGTTCGGGCACATTCGAGCGAGCCGTCGCAGCGCTTTGGATACCTGATCCGCCAATTCCCGAGTTGGACACAGGACCAGGGCTTGCACCCGAGTATTCCTCACATTCAGTTGCTCCAAGATGCCCAAGCCAAACGCCGCCGTCTTTCCAGAGCCCGTCTTGGCCTGTCCGATCACATCCTTGCCGGCCAAGATAGGCGGCAAGCTCTGAGCCTGAATCGGAGGCATTTTCACATAACCCAGAGACTCGATATTGTTCAGCAGCTCAGGCTGCAGTTTAAGAGAAGAGAATTTCGTCGCGCTCACAATAGTGTTCCAGTCCCGCAACAGATAAGCTCCTCCACGCGCATATCAACAATCTTCCAGAACGTAACCGCGAAAGTCGAAATTTCTCGATGTGACAAACCCATCGCCTCTACACACCTCTAGAACAATGGACGGCATCATAGCGGCCTGTCCAATCTCTCGCGCAGCAAATAGGGAGCTACGGGTGCGATTATAAGTGTCACCTCCGCTCCTCGTTACGGATACGGTAAACGCAGCGGCGGGCGCCCGTCTGCATGTGCTCCGTCCGCTCGATTACTTCGCCCTCTTCCAAGATTGCCCGGAAGACCTCAAGCTCGGCGTCACAGAGCTTGGAGCAGGCGGTAGCCGCTGCGCAAATGGGGCAGTGGTTCTGAATCAGGACGAATGAGTCGTCGGGCTGGCGCTGCACTTCCGCCATGTAGCCTTCTTCGTTACGTAGGGAGATTAACGTATCCAACCGATTCTGAAGCGAGGTGCGAGCCGGGATGCGGGATCGGTAGTTCTCAATTTGCTGGCGCGTGCTTTGCAACACGACGCGCTTGACGCCTTCCTCGCCGAAGGTCTGTTCGACCGCGTTGAGTAAATTCACGGTCAAGCCCGCGTGCGCGTCGGGAAAATGGGACTCGGCGCCCGGCGTCAGAGACCACATTTTGGCCGGCCGGCCGATGGGGCGTTGCTCTTCATTATAGGTCACCAGTTTTTGCGCACGCAGCGCGTAGAGGTGTTGTCGGACGCCCATGGCAGAGATGCCCAATTGCACGGCCAAGGCTTCGGAATCGCTCGGCCCCTGCTGCTTAAGCAGGTGCACGATCGCTTGCCGACTGGGAACACGATCCGGTTTCTTGCGGGCCGCCGCGCGTTTTTTCATGGGGCAAATCTTACGGCCCGCCATGGCCAAGGCCAGTCAAATCGAGCAATTCTTTACTAAAGAAATAACTTTAATAAATCGCTTGACGAGCCTCAGGCACACTCTACTATTTTCCAAAAAAAGAACTTTATAAAGTCGGAAGCACGCAGACGGAATCCAATCGAAGGACCGGCACGCAACACCGAGATGACGTGAGCTAGAGTGCATGAAACGAAAGAGAATCTATGGCGGACATTGAAGATAAATACGCAGAAAACGTGACAGGAAAATTTTACGTCGATGAGCAGTGCATTGACTGCGACCTATGCCGGGAAACTGCACCCGCCAATTACACCCGTAGCGACGATGGCGGCTACTCCTTTGTATTCAAGCAACCGACCACCCCGGAGGAGGAAGAGCTTTGCATGGAAGCCATGGAAGGATGCCCGGTCGAAGCGATTGGGGACAACGGCGAAGACGAAGTGTGACCGATTTACCGGAAGGAAGCGACCGCGAGGTTACGACCGACCTTAACCAGAAACCCAAACCAAACCGCAAAAAATCATTGAATACACCAATCAAAATACCCACCATCACGGCCTACTTGAAAACGTCCTGCGGCTGGAGCCAGGGCGTGAGCTCCATTATGCGCAAATACAATCTGGCTTACGAAGATCGCGATATCATCGAAAACCCGTTGTTCCGCACGGAGATAGTAGAAAGGAGCGGGCAGAGCCTTTCGCCTTGTGTCGAGGTCGATGGACACTTGCTGGTTGATGTCAGTGGGGACGAAGTGGAAGCCTACCTGCTCAAGGCGGGACTGTCGCCACTGACCGCTGCCGTCGCCGATGCGCCGACCGACCGGTCTTGCGACGCGCATCACCCAGGGTAACGCCTGACCAGAGCCAGAGGTTTCGGCTCGTCAGCAACCATCAAACCAACTCAATCATTACAATGCGCACGTCAACAGACACCATCGAAGAAGCAGTCATCCGCGAAATCCAAATATTTTTTGGCAAGTGAGATCTCCCAAAGCAAATAACGCGGGACCGAATGAGGTAGAACGACTGCTTGGTTGCGCTCGATAGTATATCCATTCAGTGTCAGCCTGCGGATATTAAACAACAACGAGGTGCGGCTTTGAGTCCAGTGATCCAGGCTTTTGCCCCCCTCCAACCCCAAACTCCACTCTCTTATGAAAATCACTCCTAAAAACCCTCCTGCGCCCGCCAAACCGCTGCACAAAAACGAAGTGCTGAAAGCCGGGAGCAATTCCCTCCGCGGCCACATCCTTCACGATATCGAGGACAACTCGACGGGCAGCGTCACCGAGGACAGCGCTCAACTCCTGCGATTCCACGGCATCTACCCGCAGGACGACCGCGACCTCCGTAAACAGCGTCGCAAGGAGGGCCAGGAAAAGGCGTTTTCCTTCATGGCGCGCATCCGCGTGCCCGGCGGCGTCTGCACACCCAAGCAGTGGCTCGCGCTCGACGCCCTCGCCGACTCGCACACCAACGGCACACTCAAACTCACCACGCGCCAAGCGTTCCAACTGCACGGTATCCTCAAGGGGAACCTCCGCCCCTTGATCCACGAGATCAACCGCACACTCCTCGACACGCTAGCCGCGTGCGGCGACGTCAACCGCAACGTGATGTGCAACCCGAATCCAGAGCTCTCGTCGCTGCACGCCGAGACGCTCCGCCTCGCGAAGGCCATCAGTGACCACCTCTCGCCGCGCACTCGCGCCTACCACGAAATCTGGATCGACGACGACCTCGTCGCCGGCGGCGAGCCTGACCACGAGCCGCTCTACGGCCCCACTTACTTGCCGCGGAAATTCAAAACCGTCATCGCTATTCCGCCGAGCAACGATGTGGACATTTACGCGCACGACCTCGGTTTCATCGCCATTGCGAACGCGTCCGGCCAACTCTCCGGCTTCAACGTCACCGTCGGCGGCGGCCAGGGCATGTCGCACAACCAGGAGCAAACCTATGCGCGCCTCGCCGATGCGCTCGGCTTCTGCCGCCCTGATCAGGTGGTGGAGGTCGCCGAAAAAGTAATGCTCGTGCAGCGCGACTACGGCGACCGCACCGACCGCAAGCACGCGCGCCTCAAATACACGATTGCGGACCGGGGAGTGGACTGGTTCCGCACCGAGGTCGAGCAGCGGCTCGATTACAAGCTCGAGGCGGCCCGGCCGTTCGAGTTCACGCACACGGGCGACCGCTACGGCTGGGTCGAAGGCGAGAACGGCACGAGCCACTTCACGCTCTTCATCCCAAGCGGCCGCGTCAAAGATACGCCCGATTACCCGCTCAAGACCGCGCTCCGCGAAATCGCCCGCGCTCACCGCGGCGACTTCCGCCTCACGGCCAACCAGAACCTCATCATCGCGAGCGTCGCGCCCGCCGATCGCCCGCGCATCGAGGAACTGCTGCGCCAATCCAAGCTCGACCGTGCCAACTCCGCCTCTGGCCTCGCCCTTAACGCCCTGTCGTGTGTGGCGCTGCCGACCTGCGGCCTGGCCCTCGCCGAGGGCGAGCGTTACCTGCCGGAGCTCGTCGCGCAGCTTGAGTCCGAGATGGAGGCCGCCGGCTTGCGCGACGACGCCATCACGCTCCGCATCACCGGCTGCCCCAACGGCTGCTGCCGCCCGTGGCTCGGAGAAATCGGCTTCGTCGGTCGTTCGCCGGGCAAATACAACGTTTATCTCGGCGCCGCGTTCAACGGCTCGCGTCTGAACATTCTCTACAAGCCCTCCGTGCTCACGACCGAAATCGTGCCGCTGCTCGGCCCGATCATCCGCCACTACGCCATCGAACGCACTCCCGGCGAGCGCTTCGGCGACTTCGTGGTTCGCATCGGCTACGTGACGCCGACCGGCACACCGGCGGATTTCCACGACAAGGCAAAAAAACGGGCCGCCACCAGTACGTAGGACGCGGATCTTACTGATTTCTATTTTTAAAACGCGATGGACACCACTCGTAAACCCTCTTGGATTCGGGTCAATTTTCCTGTCGGCTCAGCCTACCAGGCGACCCTCCATATGGTGAAGGAGCACAAGCTGCACACTATCTGCCAGAGCGCAGGTTGCCCGAACATCGGCGAATGCAGGTCTCGCGGCACCGCCACGCTCATGATTCTGGGCGAAATCTGCACGCGCTCGTGCAATTTCTGCGCGGTCAAGACCAGGCGCCCGACGGAGCTCGACCTCGGCGAGGAGCAGCTGGATTTTTGGGGGAGGGGTTTTAAGTTCACCCATTATCAAGGCCGGTTTCACACGCCGCTCTTCAGCCCTCAACTCTCTTTCAGCACCTTGGCGCCGTAATGAGGCACAATCTCTTTGAGGTGGCCTTGCACGATTGCGCCGATCGTTTCGGCGGAGAGCGTGCCTTTGTGCAGCTCGAAAATTGCGACGAGGAGCGCGAGCTCGATATCCCCTTTTTTAGGACTGGTCGCTTTCAGCTCCGCCAGAATTTCGAGCGCCTTCTTTTCGGCTTTTTTATACTCGTTAAAATTTTGCTCAATCAGCGTAGGCATCGGTTAAAGGGGCTCCACAATTACTCCCATCGTCAAGCGTCTAATGAAGTTACCTCGCTTTTCTGGACAGTAATGACCATTTTACGAAACCGACGAGAGCCAGCCATAGAGCCATACCAACAGAACCGAAAAAGCTCTATGAACGAGACTTCTTATCTTTCGAGGCAAGGACCAGCCTAGCGTTTCCGCAGCTTCAGGTTGCGGTATTTCACCGCGTCGCCGTGAGCCTGGAGGACGATGTGTCCTTCGGAAAGAGAACCGAATCCCAGGTACTTGTTGAATTTGCTGTTGGCAACCCGCTCCTTGAAATCATCGCTGCCAGTATTGTAAGAGCCCACCTTGGCTCCGTTGTGGTAAACCGACACCTTCGTTCCTTTCGCCACGATGCGGGCTTCATTCCAGGCGCCACGGTCGCGGAACGACTCCGTCTTCGCCGGGTAAAGCGAGTAAATAGCGCCGGCCGCATGGGTCAGTTCGACGGTGGTCGTTTCGTTCGTCTTCTTGTTCTTATGAAACTCGTTGTCGAGAACCTGGATCTCAACAGCGGAATGCCAGACTTTTTCGTTGTCTTCCGATGCCCGGAAGAGAATTCCGCTGTTACCTCCCTCGGAGATTTGCCATTCAACCACGAGTTCAAAGTCGCCGTACTCTTTCTTCGTAAGAAGATCGGTCATTCCCTCCGCCGGCGCTAGAACTAGGCAGCCGTCTTTCACGACCCACCCCGGAGGCGTAGCGTCGAGCTTATAACCGCGCCACCCCTCGAAGCTCTCCCCATCGAAAAGAAGCCTCCAGCCATCGGTCTTTTCTTTATTGGTGAGACGGTTGTTAGCCGGCTCAGCCCAGGAAAAGGCGATCGACAGGAACACAACAATGAAAGCAAGGGATATTTTCATGGATCCGATCTTAGACGCCCGTCGAAGCATGTCACTCCCAATTTATCGGAGTCATTCGGCGGCACAGCACCCATGGCACGCCGTATTGAGCAGCGCGAAAGAATGAGGCAACCAAACCACGGTATGAATAACTGGATACGACGAAATCCAGCCTTCAGCCAATCGTTCACGAATATCCGAAAAGGCCTGTCATCGGAACCATTGAATTTCCGATCAACAATGTCTTTACTTCAAATTATTCAACCAAACCTCAGCAAGTTTGGGCCAGGTTTCTCCCGCTGCATTCCCCTTTCTCATTCCATATCCATGACCACCTTCCGGTAACAGGTGGACTTCAACTGCTATTTTTGCATCTCGCAAAGCTCCTGCATATACCAAGGCACTATTAGCATGTCTGTCATCGGTTGTGGCAAAAATAAATGTCGGAGGAGTTTTATCAGATATGGTTAATTCTGGAGTCAAGGATCTGTTTTCTCCTCTGTCCAAACCAGCCGGATAAATCAACATTGTAAAGTTGGGCTGTGATGATAGATCATCCATAGCATCTATCTTCAAGTATGTCTGTTCGGTGAATCGCGTGCTCAGGTGTGCGGATAAACTAGCCCCAGCCGAAAATCCGATTACACCCACTGCATCAACATCTAGCTTCCATTTATTGGCTCCATTCCTCACGATCCTTATGGCTCTTTGGATGTCCATGAATGCTCCTTCATACTTTTTCGGCACTCGATATTGCAACACGAAGGCCGTATAGCCCAAGCTATTTAACCACTCCGCAATTTCATAACCTTCTTTGTCCACTGCCAATATACTATATCCACCTCCGGGACATACTATCACACTAGAGCCATTCTTTTTTGATTCTTCTGGCTCGTAAACTATAAGTGCCGGATTGGTGATATCTGTAATTCTGATGACATTTCCTGAAGTATTGTCGGTCTGAACGGGATCATGTTTTGCTTCCGTTTCACCCGGAACCTGGCCTGGCCATAGATAAATAGTCTTATTCCCTTGGGCAAGGGTTTGACCGGCAACAAATAGTGAAGCGACTATTGCTAAGATATTTTTCATTGGTGCTGAATTAGAATTTATATTCAATGTCGTTCATTATGCGCTTAATTCTCTTTTCCTGGAAAACCCACCCAAAATCCCTTGAACCCAATCGAAACAATTGAATTTTCTATCAACTTGCGAGCGAATTGAGAGAGGCTTTCCGGCAGTGGAATGCTCAACTGCCTAACCCGTGCAAGGCCACCTGCAGGGTCACCACCGAGTACAACGGAGACAAGATCGAATGGGATACCTGAAGGAGAAGATACCAGATTCGCGTGTGCAGCGCATGATGGAGACTCTTTTCAGCGATTTATCGGATAGTTGTCAGTCAAAACGAAGCCGCAACCGTTCAGCAAGCGCAACCGTCAAACTAAAATATGCGAATGAAATTCAACATACTGAATCAACTCGCTGCCATATCGTTTTTCGTCATTTCTATTACTTTGCTGACAATGCCCGCGCTTGCGGCGCCTGCGAAGTCAACAATGTTCAATATCGAAGAGATTCTTGACGAAAGCACGCTGGATATAAAGATCCTGCAGGACTGGCATGTGGACGAGGGCTCCATGGAGGTCTATGGTATGGTCGGAAACGTATGTTTCGTACTGGGCGCGGTGCTGCTTGGCTGCGTGTTCGTACCGGCTACTAAAATCGCGCCGGCATCGATCAATGTATTGGCTGCCGCAATTCTGCTTGTATTGGGTTGGTTGTTACGTCGTATGGCTCGATAGCTTTAGCTGAATCGACTGACACAACGCCAGCAAGGTATTTAAGATTGAAAATCGAAAATCGAAAAATTTGAGAACGCCGCAAATGGCGGGGTATTAAACCCGTACCGAATCAAAAGTAGCGTAGGCATCTTGCCTGTAAAAAAACAGGTTGAAAGCCTGCGCATTTTTCACTGGGCTAATCGTTCGGCAACGGTTCGAATTGCGAGCCCTACTTTCTCGGTATACGCTTCGGTCATGGCTTCATTGAGCGGCATATGAATACAGTCTTCGAGGAATTCCTCGGCCACGGGGCATTTCACTTTTCGGTAGTCCATATCGGTCAAACCGAAGTCGCGGATAGGCCAGGTGCCTGCGTAGAAATTGTGGTTTTGGAACAAGTCGTAGCGATAGACGGGATCGGGAATGTAACCGTCTTCCGCGTTGACGCCTTCCGCTTGCAGGGCGGCTGCGAAGGTAGAGCGAGTCACTCCGAAAACGTCGAGGTCGAGACGAAAGATGTAGTTGTAAAACGAATGCGTATCTTCGAACTGAATCTTTGTGCGAATAATCCCAGGAATATTCTCGAGTAGCGAGTGGAGCAGCATGCCCGTTCGATGCCGACGCTCAACGATATCGTCGTGTTTGCCCAGCTGGGCGGTGCAGATTGCCGAGAGGGGCTCGCTCATCCGGTAGTTTAAAGCGAGCTCGTCGGGGTTCCGGATTCCGGTGACACGGTTGTAGCACTTGTCGCCCCATTTCGAGAGGTTGAGGCCGTACTCATCATCGTTGGCGGCGACCATGCCTCCGTCTCCGCAGGAAAGGTGCTTGAAGTCATTGAAGGAATAGCAGGAAAGGTCACCTTTTAGGCCGACGAGTTCGCCCTGGTAGCGAGCTCCCCACGCTTGAGCGCAATCTTCAACGACCACGAGCTGATTCTCTCGAGCGATCGTCATTATCGAATCCATGTCACAGGGGTTGCCGCACAGATGAACGGGCAGGATTGCTCGTGTTTTTGGCGTGATAGCTCGCCGGATGGATCTAGGATCAATATTGTAGGAGTCCGGGTCGATATCGACGAAGACCGGCACCAGCTGCTGATGGAGGATACCGAGGACCGAGCCCATATCGGTAATGCAGGGAACGATGATTTCATCGCCCGGTTGAAATTTAAGCGAGGCGAACGCGATGTGAATGGAGGCGGTTCCTGAGGAGCAGGGGAAAAGATGCTTCAAGGGATAGTTCTGTCGAAAGGCATCGTAGAGGGCCTCGGTTTGCGGTCCCTTCCAGTAGAACAGCGACTGCTGACGCATGGCCTGCGTGAGCAGCTCGATCTCGGCGTCGCCCCAGCGTTGCGGCAGGGGAAATGGTTCGTTGACGATGGGTTCGGATGAAGTCTGTTTCATGAGCGGAAATTTGCTTGGGTGGATGCATTGAATGGCATAAGTTCTCTATTAAAGTCTCCTTCGCTTCCATCGCAAAGCGTTTTTACGGTAGAATAAATTGGCCCTGCGCACGAGGACGGATGCGTTTTAGATTATTGCCCATGCTATTGATCGCGGCCGCCGATTTTTACGTTTACCTTTTATGACGGCAATCGATTTAGAGGCATTGCTTTAAAGGCTGTAAGAAAGCTAAACCCTTCCCCAATGACTGTTTCCTATACCCGCCGAGATCTTCTAAAACTACTGGCTGCATCACCTGCGCTGACACTCGCTGCGAGTGGCGATGAGATGGCTTTAAAGACGCCAGCGAAACCCTCTGGATCGGGTCCGAGGTTGTTCTTCTCAGCGGAAGACCTTCCGCGATTGCGTCGCAACTTTTCGAAAAACGCTCGATTTAAGGAACTTAGAGATACCTTGCTTGGACGTGACCGCGATGCGGAGCGAGTTTACCTTCGGTCCGAGGTAAATCTGTTTGGGCATCGTAGCGATATTCGCCGCGTGGGCGAAATGGCTCAGGAAATGGCTTTTCTCTATCTGATGACTGGGGACCAAGATGCGGCCGCGCTTTCGGTGGAATGCGTCCGCACGCTCATGCGTTTTCCCTATTGGGATTTTTTCATGGAGGGAGGCGATCACGTTGTCGGTGTGCAGCGAGCTCCGGCTTGCGCGATCGCGGTATCCTGCTCAATTGATTGGCTCGGAGATTACGTGACTTCCGCAGAACGCCAGTCATGGCTGACTGTTCTCGGAAAGCGTGGGTGCGAACCATGTTATGTTGGCCTCAACAATGTTCGCCATCCGCGCGAGACTATTGGCTGGTCCATCAATCCGGAAAGCGATTATTATTCGGAACGTTCGGAGTTTCCCAACGACAGCACTCGCCGTCCGGAAATCACCCAAAAGATCAACCTTCGGGCGGCGCCAGCGGGAGGATTGGCGATTGGAGCAGCTGCGATCGGGGCATGGGGCGAAAAGAATTCGGAGATGGAACGTTGGCTCGAAATGGCGATTTTCAGCCTGAAGGTTTTCGAGGATGTCTACCTGCCCGATGGCTCTTACGGAGAAGGGGTCCATTATGCGAATTATTCGTCCGAGTGCATTTTCATGGCCTTTGAAGCCCTGAAGCAGACTGGGGTAATGAACCTGGACTCGAGCATCAATTGGAGCGGCCATGTTCAATTCATGCTCAATATGAGCATGCCCACGAAAGGGAAGCCCTACGAGGTGGTTAACATTGGCGATAACGGCCGGTATCGCGATGCTGCGAGGAGCGCCCGACCGGAATATCGATCGGCCCTTCCATACTGGACGGCCCGTAAGTTCAGAGATGGGGCGGCTCAGTGGTTTGGCGATCATCTTGGAGCTCAACACAGCTTATGGTCGTTGATCTTTTTCGATGAAACGGTGGCGGCGATTCAGCCTCTCGAAACGCTCAAGGTGTGGTACTCCGACCTGGATTGGGTGGTGGCTCGAAGCGGACGACCTGGGCGGATGCTCTCGGGGCTGGGCGCATCCGTGTTTTCGATGGAGGCTCAACGCTGGATCAAGGAGAACTCGATCGCGCGGTATCGAACCTGGAATGGTGGATACAAGAACGCGCTGCTCATGGTTGGGCCTGCGATTTGATGATCGAAACTCATGACACGCTGGTTACGACTCCGGCGATTCTTCGCTTTCTCGAAGCTGCCCCTAATGGGACGGCGTTACTCTGGGACGCTTTCCATACGTGGGTCAAAGGGAAAGAGCTGCTTGTCGATACGTGGGATGCGATTGGCGAAGTAACGGCGCACATTCACGTGAAAGACGGTATCATAGGCTCGGGGGCCGAGCGGACCGCGAGACATACCCTGCCGGGGCAAGGCCATTTTCCGATGAAGGCCTTACTCGATAAATTGAGGAGCACTGAATATGCAGGTCCGCTAAGCTTGGAGTGGGGACGAAAGTGGCACAGGTATTTGCCTTTGCTGGATGAGGCGCTTGAAACGGCAGAGGCTACACGTTGGTGGTAGCGTTCTATTAGCTGAAACCGTTAGCCCTGGCCCCTGAGGCTTTCGAATTGGACAACCAAAGATTATTGCCCACAGATTTACACACATATTGATTGAATTTCTAAGAGACTGATTAAGAAGTCGGAATTTGCTCCTCTGCCTAATTGTAGGAGCGGGTTTACCCCGGGATAATACGTGTCTATACCAAAAAATGAAAAATCGCGGGATAAACCCGCTCCTACGCTGAATAACACAAAAAATATAATGTATGATTGATATTCCAACAGAGGGGCAAAACCAGGAACCTTTGATCCGGGCTTTGCGTCTCGATGATCTGGAACGCTGCCTTGCTCTATCGACCGAGGCTGGATGGAATCAGAACGAGAACGACTGGCGCTTGCTTTTGCGGCTATGCGGCGGCTATGGGATCGATGTTCCCAACTATGGATTGGCTGGCACGACTATGGCGTGGGAGCTTGGAGAACGGAACGCGTGGGTCAATATGGTCCTCGTCGCGAAAGCTTATCGTGGCCGAGGGTTTGCTCGAAAATTGATGACCGCGTGTCTCGGCGATTTAGCGAGTGTCCAGCGACTTGCCATGCTAGACGCCACGGACTTGGGTATCAACGTGTATTCAAAACTTGGTTTCTCGGGAGACGACCGCATCGCGCGTTTGTATCGCGAACCGGAAACTGAATCGGTCGCTCCGAGCGCTTCGTCCGCCGATGGGCTTTTAATGAAGCCGATGCGATCGGAAGATCTTGGTCGTGTTGCAAACCTAGACCTGAGGGTGGTCGGAATTGACCGGGGGGAAGTTCTCGCCGATTTCTATCGCCGCAAACCGAAGGCTGCTTGGGTCGCTCAAGACGTATCGGGATCGTTGCGTAGCTTCGTCCTTGGACGCGATGGACGTATCGCCACGCAGATCGGGCCGATTGTTGCAGAAACTCAAATGGTAGCTGAGGCCTTGTTGGCACGCTCGTTAAGCCAGATAGCGGGTCCTGTTATCGTTGATGCGCCGATGGTGAATACCGAATGGATTGAAGCGCTGAAACGCTTCGGCTTCGCGCCTCAGCGCGCTTTTCTTCGGATGGGGATCGATGGGACCGCTTTAGCGACCGACTGGTCTCGCGCCTATGCTATTAGTGGTCCGGATTTAGGCTAAATTGGGAGGCTGGGATTATTGAGAACCTAGATCGCTGGGGACGTTCTCAAGCCAAGATCAGAGATCGAAGCGCATACCGTCTTCGGCGACGAGCGTTTCGCCGTCGGGATGTAGGGAACGTACTGTTTCGGCCATCTTTTCAGAGACATCAGAATCCCTTGAAAAACTTTCGATGACGAGATGTTTTAGGACTACTTTCTTCACCCCGGCTTCGCGGGCAATCCATCCCACGTCTTCTCGCGTCATGTGCCATCCTCCCCAGGCTTGCGTGTCATAAAATTCCTTGGTCCCCGAACATTCAACCAGCATGAAATCGGCATCCCGGCAGAAATCGATCAAACGCGGATCCGGCTCGGAGTCGCTTGTAATCACAATCTTACTACTGGGCGTTGTGATTCGGTAATTGTAGTTGAGCAGCCCAGCGTGTTTAGTGGCGAGCGATTCTATGATGAAGGAATCCGTTTCGCGAACGAGTCCTTCTTTTGCGATCTCATGCGTATCCCAATCCAAGCCATCCCAGCTCTTGCCATGAGCGATGCGGCTTTTGATGTCATTGGCATAGGCTTGGCGAACTCCGTTTTCCAAAAACGCATCTATCCCCTTTGGGCCGAAGATGGGCATGTGTCGACTCCTTCCATTGTTCCAGGACAAGAGTAATAAGAGAGGCAAATCACAAATGTGATCGAAATGCAGATGGGTAATATACGTTTCGGAAATCGATTCCACCAGTATCCCAAATCACGAAAGATTGTGCACTGTGCAGCGACCGCAATCGAAAAGTAGGTTTTGGTCGTCAATCGTCACTAAGTAACACGGTCCACCGCGCATGGGATGAGCGCGAACGGCGCCGCTTCCAGCGACTAAAACCGAAGGGGAAGACGGTTTATTCATGGTAAGGAAATTTTTGAGTTCCAGAATTGGTTGATCGGGATATCGACGAATGCCAACCAAAGAATGATTGACCGCCCGCCCGCAAAGCGGGCTCAAGGTCGCAAAGGAAAAAAGAGATCCTCTTAGAACTCGGTAAACAGATGAACACAGCCCTTTGCCATCTTCACTGCCAAAAACACGATTTTGACGGATAGGAGTACGGAATTTCTAACTTGATAAGCCAGAATCCAGCCCTCAATCTTCCCACGAATAGTTCCCGAGTGAGCGAGAAGACGAGACATCGGAACAATTGAATTTCCTATCAACCCAAACAACATCACCCTCATGAAAAAATTCACACGTCGTCAATTCATCCAAACTTCAACTGCTGCCGGCGTAGGGATACTCGGCGCACCGGCCATCCTCAGCGCTGCAAACAAAGGTGACAAGCTGCGTGTCGCCTTCATCGGCACGGGGGGGATCAACCGGCGCCACATCTCCGACACAATCGACCACGGTGATATCTGCGGGGCGTATTGCGATGTCGATACCAGCCAGTACGGCAACATCGGCGAAGGCATTGCCCAGCTTGAAACGGACGGCAACGCTTCACTCGCGAAACTATGGAAAGCGGCTAAGCCCTTCCAAGACTACCGCGAGATGTTCGATAAGGCGGCAAACAGTTTCGATGCGGTCATGATCGGCGTGCCCGACCATAGCCACTACCCTGCAACAGTTATGGCGCTCGAGCACGGCAAACACGTTTTCACGCAAAAGCCACTGACCCACACTATCTGGGAGGCGCGCCAGCTAAGCGTGGCCTGCGATCGCTATAAACTGGCGACACAGATGGGTAACCACGGACACGCCAACGAAGGCAACCGCC
>Ga0115000_10002814_pt1 | contig 14745 bp, 9 predicted proteins | sample ArcticOcean_MG_C_6_FD_89690 | JGI IMG/M metagenome (GOLD analysis project Ga0115000, IMG submission 89690) | Marine microbial communities from western Arctic Ocean - ArcticOcean_MG_CB8_128 | ecosystem: Environmental > Aquatic > Marine > Oceanic | place: Arctic Ocean: Canada Basin | collected...
AATTACATTTCCTTGAGTTGGTTTAGCCAACAATCCATTTTCTGCTAATTTAAGGCAAACATCCCATGCTGTTTTTTTACTTTTTAAGTCAATAACTATAGCATTTAATAATCCCTTACCTCTAACTATTGATATAATATTTGAATCAATGGCATTCAATTCCTTTCTTAAAATAACACCAAGGTTTTCTGCTTTTTCGGCTAGATTCTCATCTTCAACTACCCTCAATGCTGCCATCGCAACAGCGCATGCTATTGGATTACCTCCATATGTTGAACCATGTTGTCCCGGTTGAATAACATCCATAATATTATTATTTGCTAAGACACATGAAACAGGATATACACCTCCGGACATTGCTTTACCTAATATTAAAACATCTGCCTTTACGCCCTCATGATCACAAGCTAATAATTTACCAGTTCGAGCTATTCCACTTTGAACTTCATCAGCGATAAATAATACATTGTTTTTATCACACAAGGCTCTAGCTTTTGTTAAATAACCTTCTTTTGGAACAAATACACCAGCCTCACCCTGAATAGGTTCCACTAAAAATGCTGCTACATTAGAATCTGACAGTTCTTTTTCTAAAGCCTGAATATTATCATATGGTATTGATATAATTCCTGGAGTAAACGGGCCGAAATTTTCTGTAGCATCGGGATCATTAGAAGCCGAAAGTATTGTAATAGTTCTTCCATGGAAGTTGTTTTCACAAACAATAATCTTTGCTTGATTACTAGCTATTCCTTTAACTTCGTATCCCCATTTTCTAGCAATCTTAATTGCTGTCTCAACTGCTTCAGCACCCGTATTCATTGGAAGAACTTTATCGAAACCGAAATAGTTAGTAACAAACTCAGAGAACTCCACAAACTTATTATTATGAAAAGCTCTTGAAGTAAGCGACAAAGTAGCGGCTTGATCTAAAAGTGCTTCTATTATTTTAGGATGTGAATGCCCTTGATTTACTGCAGAATAAGCTGACAAAAAATCAAAATACCTTTTTCCTTCAACATCCCAGACATAAACACCTTCTCCTTTTTTCAATACAATAGGTAATGGATGATAGTTGTGCGCACTAAATTTATTTTCTTTTTCAATTAATTGCTGAGATAGTGTTGCCATTTTATAACTTTGCAACAAATGTAAAAATAATGATAGTCTTCTATCATTTCTTTTTAGATATTTAGAAAAAAAATATGCTTTTTAAAAAAACAGCTTACATATTATTACTAATTATTTTAGGGACAGGATGTTCCGCTCAAGATACTCATCTAACTAAAACACCAATAAAAGTGGATTCAACAAATTACAAAAAATTATCAGACGAAGAAACGAGAGTTATTATAAATAAAGGGACTGAATATCCATATTCTGGAACCTATAATGATTTTAAAGATGATGGTGTTTTCAACTGCAAACAGTGTAATACACCGCTATTTAAATCTAGCAGTAAGTTTAATAGCAAAAGTGGTTGGCCAAGTTTTGATAATGCGATAGCAGGAAATGTAAAGGAATTATTAGATAGTGATGGAAGAAGATCAGAAATAATCTGTAATACTTGCAATGGACACTTAGGTCATGTTTTTAGAGGTGAAAACTTCACAGAATCTAATAAGCGCCATTGTGTAAATTCAATATCTCTTTCTTTCGAACCTACAAGTAAAATAAAACAAGACACAGCAATTTTCGCCAGTGGGTGTTTTTGGGGAACCGAATATCATCTTCAAAAATTTGATGGTGATATCGATAGCAAACCTGGTTACATTGGTGGTTCAATAAAAAACCCTAGTTATAAACAAGTCTGTTCAGGAACAACTGGTCATGCTGAAGCTGTAAGAGTTATTTACAACCCTGATTTGGTTTCTTATGAAACAATTGCAAAACTATACTTTGAAACACATGACCCATCTCAAGTTGACAGACAAGGTCCAGATATAGGGACACAGTACAGAACAGAAATTTTTTATACATCTCCTGAGCAAAAGGAAACGAGCGAAAAACTAATTAATATACTGAAAGAAAAAGGTATTGATGTGGTTACTAAAGTTACACCTGCTAGTACGTTTTGGGTTGCTGAAGAATATCATCAAAACTATTATTTGAAGACAGGAAAACAACCTTATTGTCACATTTATTCTAAAAAATTCTAATAAGCTAATAAGTCTTCGATTTCCTGCTTTAATTTATTATTTGCTAAAAACTTTTTTTCAAGTTGTTTAGCAAAAGGTATTGGTATGTCCATACTTCCTACACGCTTAACTGGAGCATCTAAGTATTCAAAACAATTCGTATGAATCAAAGATGAAATTTCAGCTCCTATACCCCCTGTTAAATTATCTTCGTGTAAAACGAGTGCTTTACCCACTTCTTTCACTGCATCATAAATTAATTTTTCATCTAATGGAAGTAATGTTTTAAGATCGAGTACTCCTATTCTACCTCCATATTCTTTTGCTAAATCTAAAGCCCAATGAACGCCCATTCCATAGGTTATAATAACCAGATCACTCCCTGACTTAATTAAACTTCCTTTTCCTATTTCTTGAGTGTAATAGTCTGTTGATACATCCCCTTTCAAACTTCTATAAAGTACTTTATGTTCAAAAAACAAAATAGGATTGGGGTCATTCAATGCTGCGCATAGTAATCCTTTGGCATCCACTGGGTTTGAAGGATAAATAATTTTTAATCCCGGGACATGAAAAAACCAAGCCTCATTACTTTGAGAATGAAATGGTCCACCTCCAGATCCTGCTCCTGTTGGCATTCTAATAACAACATCTGCATTTTGGCCCCAACGCCAAAAAGATTTAGCTAAATTATTTACAATTTGATTAAAACCACATGTTACAAAATCGGCAAATTGCATCTCAACCATACTCTTCCTATTCAAAATACTTAAACCTAACGCAGTTCCTATAATTGCAGACTCGCATAATGGTGTATTTCTAACTCTATCTGCTCCAAATTCCGCCAAAAATCCTTCAGTTACTTTAAAAACTCCTCCATAATCAGCAATATCTTGCCCCATCAATATCAAATCAGAATGTTTCTGCATACTCTGCCATAACCCTTCCTTGATCGAATCTATAAATCTGATGTTCTCAGTTGTATTACTTGCTAAAATTATTGGGGATAAATCTTCTTTAAATACTTGATTTATGGACTCCTCAAAAGGCATATCTAGCTCTTCTGAAACTGTTCTTAAACTCTTTTCAATATTTGAAATAATGTCAGATTTTGTTTCAGTAATAAAGACATCATCAATGATATATTTTGTTTTTAGATAGTTTTCGTAATTAGTAACTGGATCTTTCTGAATCCAAGAATCAATAATTTCTTTTGGCACATATTTATTACCTGTTGCCTCCTCATGCCCTCTTACTCTAAACGTTTTACAGTCTAACAAAATTGGTCTTGGATTCTCCCTTATAGATTTTACAACTTGAGAAGTTTTTGCAAACACATCTAAAATATTATTACCGTCTACAGTGTAAGATTCAATCCCGTATCCATTCGCTTTATCAGTGAAATCATCATTTTTAACTTGTTGATTCGTTGGGGTTGATAATCCATAGCCATTATTTTCCACAACAAAAACAACAGGTAAACTCCAAACAGCAGCAACATTTAATGCTTCATGAAATTCTCCTTCACTCGCTCCACCATCTCCGGTAAAAACAAGTGTTGCTCTATTCGATTTATTCAACTTCTCTCCTAATGCAATACCATCAGCAACAGATAATTGCGCCCCCAAATGGGAAATCATACCAATAATATTAAATTCGTTTGTCCCAAAATGAAATGATCGATCTCGTCCGTTTGTAAATCCTGATTTTTTGCCTTGCCACTGTGCAAATAGTCTTTCGTAAGGAACTGACCTAGTTGTAAAAATACCCAGATTTCGATGCATTGTCAAAATATATTCATCATGCATCAATGCAGATGCGCAACCAACACTAATTGCCTCTTGCCCAATTCCTGAAAACCATTTAGAAATTTTCCCCTGTCGTAATAAAACCAACATTTTTTCCTCTATTAAACGAGGCTCTAATAATGAAACATAAAGTTGTTTTAAAACTTCAGGCTTTAAAGGATAATCATCGTAATTGAACATATAAAACAATTTATATTCAATTTTACTAAGAACATTTAAATTGGTTCGATTTTTTTGAATCTCTTTGTTAACAATTTTTTGTGATATTATTGAGAATAAAATTTCAAATTGATTAATTTGGAAGTAATGAAAAGAAGATCATTTTTTATTAAAGGTACCTTAGGTACTATCGGATTAAGTTTACTACCCAATATTACTTGGGCTAAAGAAAGTGAAACCAATAAAAAAATTAATTTCATTCACAATTTAGTTGAGTATGGAAGGGAATACTTAAAACTTGATTTAAAAAATAATTTCTTTATTGAATGGGCAGAAGATGAAGACATCAACTATTTTCTATATGTTTCAAGTACAACTAAAATAGAAGCACCCAAAAATGTAAAAAACTACTTGTACTTGGGTAATAATAAAGAACTTGCTCAAAAAACGCAACACGACTATATCGAAAAAGGTTATCACACCTTATTATATGTGAGATCAGGAAAGCATCAACCGAAATTAACAAACACTTTATTAAGTTATAGTAATGAGGCTATTGCTTTTAATACTTATCATGAAGCGGCACATGCTCATTTAAAAAAACATGCTAAAATCCCTATCAAACTAGAAGAAGCGGCTTGTGACGTGATGGGAACTTTTGGGTCTATATCCTATGCTGACAAAAATACTGATTTAGATAAAAAAAATATTGAGAAGCAAAATTCAGTTTTCGAAAAATCGAATGCAGAAATTAATAAATACGCATTATTGATTTCTGACAACGTAGAAAACAATAAAAAAATTCATGAAAAACTTGAAATAAAATTATTTAAGCTATTTAAGGATTCAGATACTTTCTTTAAGAACAGATTTATTCATCCTGTGAATAATGCCTATTTACTGATGATGCTAAACTACTGTTCTCAGTATGATTTAATGAAAAAAGTTGCAATAAAAGATGTTTATATCAGTAACTTTATTCATACTTTAGAAAAAATTTCTAGAAACGAAGAGAATGCAATTAAACAATTAAAAGACAAGTTACTTTCTAGTGAATAAAACTGATAAAAATTTTCATGTCTACAAATCTTCTGCTGGTTCAGGAAAAACTTACACTTTAGTTAGGGAGTATCTTTCGATCGCTTTAGAAAGCAACAGCAGTAGTAGATATAGAAGTATACTTGCGATTACTTTCACCAATAAAGCAGCTTCAGAAATGAAGGAAAGGGTAACAAAGTACTTAAAGTTATTTGTTGATCCAAGTAAGATTTCAGGTGGTGAAAAAGAAATGTTTTTCTTTTTATGTGAAACTTTGGAAATTGATGAACAGGAATTAAGTAAGCGTGCTTTTAAGACGTTACAATCTATTCTTCACAATTACTCTGATTTTAATATTACAACTATAGATAAATTTATTCTTAGAATTATTCGATCCTTCTCGTTCGATTTACAATTACCATACAACTTCGAGGTAGAACTTGATGGTGATGGTTTATTAAATATGGCAATTAATAATTTGATTGCCGAAACAGGAAAAGATAAAAAACTAACTGCATTCTTAGTTAATTATATTAAACAATTAGCAGACAGTGACGAAAGTTGGGATATTCAAAGAAGTTTATTGGACATTGCTAAACTTACTTTAAATGAAAATTCTGAAGGCAATATCAAGCGGCTTAAAGAATTAAATCTTGAACATTTTGTCAAAGTTAAAGCCGAAACACATAAAGAAGTAAAATCTTACGAAGATTATATTTGGGGACGATTATCCCAAGGAAAAGATTTAATACAACAAAAAGGATTAGGAGCTGATAATTTTAAAGGAAAATCTAAAGGAAGTGTTTGGAGCTATTTCAATCAAAAAAATATTGCAGCGACTTATATTGAACCTCCAAAACCTGGTACAGTTAAGAATTTTGATGTAGAAGATTGGACGCATAAGGATAGTGACGAAAGCATTGAGAACGTGCAACCTACGTTATTTAAATTCTATCAAGAAATTGAGAATTATAGAGAGAAAGAAAGCTCAAAATATATTGTTTTTAAAAACATCCATAAACAGCTATTTCAATTGGGTTTGTTAAATGAAATTGAGAAACAAGTTTTAATCATTAAAGAGGAAAAGAATTTTATTCATATATCTGAATTCAACAAAAAAGTAGCGGAAATTGTTATTGAACAACCCATACCGTTTGTGTATGAAAGAATTGGTGAAAAATTTAATAATTACCTAATTGATGAATTTCAAGATACTTCAATCTTACAATGGCAAAACCTGCTTCCTCTCGTTGAAAACAGCTTAGCATACAATAATAAAAATTTAATTGTTGGTGATACAAAGCAAGCCATTTATAGATGGAGAGGTGGTGATGTTGACCAATTTGCCTATTTACCAGAAACACCACATTTTTCAGACAATCCTATTATTCAGGAAAGAACACAAACTTTAAAACGACAATTTGCTTCGTTCAATCTTAATAAAAACTTTAGATCACTTCCTAATGTTATCGGATTTAACAATTTGTTTTTCGAACAATTGTTACCGACACTTCCGTTTGATTTTGCTGATTATTATGATGATTTTATTCAATTCCCTGGAGGTTCAAAAGAAGGTGGTTATGCCGAAATATCTATTGTAGATAAAGAGGATTATCAAGAAAGTACTTTCAACGAGCTATTATTAACAATTAAGAATTGTTTAGCTAGAGGATTCCAATTAAAAGACATTGCTATCTTAGCTAGAAAAAACAAGTTACTCACAGTAATTGCTAAATTCCTAACCAACAATGGAATTCCCGTAATTTCAAGTGAAAGCTTAAACCTAGAGCAATCCGCAGAGGTAAATTTTATTATCTATATGTTCAGAATCATTTCGTTCCCAAATGATATCGAAGCATTTTTGAAAGCTTGTAATTTCCTAAAGGAGCAAGCGCCTGTAGATTATTTTGATATGTTTTCAAAAAAGGAAGCAATCGAAAATAAATTTGTTAAATACCTTAAATTAAAACTTAATATAAACCTTCCAAAAATCTCAGGATTATCACTATACGAGTCTTTTGAAGAGATTATTTATACTTTTAAAATAGATAAAAATTCGCCTTTTATACAAACGTTTTTAGACGTTGCAAACAAACATTCAAAGGACAGTAATTCTAGTGAATTTATTACTTTTTGGAATGAAAAGAAACATAAGCTATTCATTGCTTCACCTGAAAACATTAATGCTGTAAACCTACTAACGGTGCACAAATCTAAAGGTCTTGAATTCCCTGTTGTATTGATGCCTTTTGCAAATAATAAAACAATGAAAGATAGTTTGTTCTGGATTAATACAGACAAGCTTGATGTAAACTTACCAACTTCTCTAGCGAGTAGAAACAAAGCGCTTGAGAAAACCCAGTATGCAGATAACTTAACTTTAGAGGATAAGAAATCTTTACTTGATGATTTAAATGTTGTTTACGTTGGAGTAACAAGAGCAGTTGAAGAACTCTATATTTTCATTAAAGAAGTAAGCAAACCTGAGGAGGTTAATTCTGTAGAGAAATTCTTTTTTCCTGTTCTTGATAAATTAACGGAGGACAATCAATCTTTCTCATTTGGTGAAAAAGTAATAAAACCAAAATCTACGCACGAAGATGTTACTTTTAATAGCGGGCCTCCGCATATCACTTCTCCTTGGAGGGATAAAATTAAAATAAGTTTCAGCGCTCCAACAATTTGGAATGTTCCAGAAAACTCAGAAGAGTCTTTTGATATGAGAGATCCGAGAAAATTTGGTAACCTCATCCACTCTATTTTTGCTAAGATTGATAATAAGATGGTCCTGGACACTACTTTGTCCGAAATGGAAAGTGATGGTTTGATTGAAAGTGAGGACACTCAAGTTTTGAAGAAATTAGTGATCGAAACATTAAAACTAGCGCCTCTTAAAGATGTCTGGGAAAATGGAAAACACATCATAGAAAAAGAAATAATTATACCTGACGGGACTTCTTATCGCCCAGATCGAGTTATTAAAATGGAAAACAAAACTTATTTAATTGATTTTAAAACTGGTAGTCCAAAAAATGGTGATAAAAAGCAAATTAAATATTATGAAAAGCTTTTACAAACACTTCACTTCAATAATATTAGTAGTCATTTAATTTACACAGAGGAAAGGAATTCAGTTGCTGTTTAATTAAAAACACTTTTTATTAAAGTTTAATTCAAGTCACGAAAGCGAGTTTTTTGTTAAAAAATAATTTTTCAATTTGTAATATAGTAGATTGAACTAAGCCTATCAATGCTTTTGATCTATAACAAATCTACTCTTAAAATAAATTGGGCATGAATGAATATTTAATTGCATGTTTTTATTTGGCAGCTCCCTTTGAACGAATCTTTTTTCCGGAAATTTGATAAAAATCATACTACTTACAACTAAAGTAATTTACATCAGAAATTGTAATTAAAACATTTATCCATTAGCACATAATTCGATTCTTTCTGGGTTTGCAAAAAATAAATTTCACCATCTATCACTTCAGCTAAATATTGTACTTAATATTTAAATATAAGTACACATAGCTTATATTTATTCCAATCTAATGCTATTAATATCTAAAAATAACATAAAGACTATTGCATCTTAACCACTTTGAGAATAAAATCTACCTCTAGCAACCTCAGTATTAATTTTTGTTTTAATAAAGTCTTTAAGTTTTGCAGAAATTACAATTTTTCATAGATACAATTATAATTTACTGAATTTTAGTCAACCTAAAATATAGGCACAAAAAAAGCCCTAAGTAAAACTTAGGGCTCCAATTTATTTATTAAAGTAATTCGATTTATTTGAAATACTTCATTGTTCCGATGTTGTTTAATTCACCAAAAGCTTGTTTTAATCTATCGTTAAAAGAAACCTCAGCATGTCTTAACCATACACGAGGGTCGTAATACTTTTTATTTGGAGAATCAACGCCATCAGGACTTCCAATTTGAGACTGTAAGAAATCTTTCTTATCCTCATAATAACCTCTAATTCCATCCCAGAATGCCCACTGTAAATCAGTATCGATATTCATTTTAATAGAACCGTAAGAAATAGCTTCTTCGATTTCTGCAGCAGAAGAACCAGAACCACCATGAAAAACAAAATCAACAGGCTTATCACCTAAGTTATATTTATTTTCTAAGAATTTCTGAGAGTTATCTAATATTTTTGGAGTTAATTTAACGTTACCAGGCTTATAAACACCATGTACATTCCCAAAAGCAGCAGCAACAGTAAATTTATTTGAAACTTTCATCAACTCTTCGTAAGCATAAGCTACTTCTTCCGGTTGAGTATATAATTTAGATTCATCAACATCAGAGTTGTCAACACCATCTTCTTCACCTCCTGTAATTCCTAATTCGATTTCTAAAGTCATACCCATTTTAGACATTCTATCTAAATACCTCTTACAAATCTCCATATTTTCTTCTAAAGATTCTTCAGAAAGGTCAATCATATGAGAAGAAAACAATGGAACACCGTGTGCTTTATAAAAATCCTCACCTGCATCCAACAAACCGTCGATCCAAGGTAATAATTTCTTTGCAGCATGATCAGTATGTAAAATTGCAGTAGCACCGTACTTGTCAGCCATGTTCCAAACATGTTGAGCACCAGCAACACCTCCAGCAATAGCACTTTTTTGACCTTCGTTACTTAATCCTTTACCAGCAACAAACTGAGCACCACCATTAGAAAACTGAACAATAACTGGAGAATCAACCTCAGCTGCAGTTTCCAATACACCGTTAATACTATTAGAACTAACAACGTTAACTCCTGGAAGAGCAAATTTGTTTGCCTTAGCAACTCTGAATATTTCTTGTACTCCATCTCCAGTAATTACACCAGATCCAATTTTAGTAGCAGTTTCACTCATCTTATCTATTTGTTTTGAATTAAAGGACAAAAGTAATAAATTATCATTTAAATGTCGAGGATTCTAACAATTGATTACTTTTACAACAAATGTGGAGTAAAGAAGAAGCTAGAAAAAAGAGGATTAGGTTTTTCACTAATTTTGGTGTTTACATGAAGAAACATGCCAAATTTACTGAACAAAAAATTAGGTGGGTAAACTATCGAACAGGTGTTAGCGCAATACGCTTTAAAATTGAAGCTGATAGCAAAACTACCCGTGTAGTTATTGATATTGTAAACAGTGATATTGGTTTAATGGAACTGTTCTATGAACAATTCACCGAATTTAAAACGATGCTTGAAGCTAATATGGACGAATTAATCTGGGAAAAGAACTATTACAACGCTACTGGTCAACTTAGTATGAGAATTTATACGGAAACAAGTTTGTACAGTATGAATAACGAGGAACATTGGGGAGACTTATTTAGGTTTTATGAAAAAAACATGCTTGCTCTTCATGAATTCTGGGACAACTCAAAAGACATATTTATTGATTTAGAAAATTAAAATTCAACATTTTGTTTAAACTTAGTCATAAATACAAACAACATTCTGGACCTTTATACGCAGTTGAGTTCAGTGAGAAATTAAACTTATTATTCACCGGGGGTGGAGATAAAGTTGTAGCAACTTGGGATCTAGACAAACAAGAGAATACGCCTTTTAGCGTTAAAACAGATTCAGCGATTCTTAATTTAAAATTAATAAACGACCAGCATATATTTATCGGATTATTTAACGGAAACTTCCATATAATTGATATTAATACAAGAGCAGAAATAAAATTTTTCCCTTATCATAAATCAGGAGTGTTCAGCTCTACAATAGTAAAAGAACACAATCTTTTATTTGTAGGATCAGGTGATGGAACGATTTCCATTTGGGATACTATTGAATATAAATTGTTACAGAACTATAAAATTAGCGAAGGAAAGATAAGAGCTATTCAGCAAGTTAATGATACTGTTTATATAGGAACTTCGGAAGGAGATTTAATAAAAATAGATTGTGATAATGTTTCTCTCGCAACAAAAGTAATGGTGCATACCTCTTCTATTTATTGTTTAGCAAAACATCAAGAAAAAAATGCTTTATTAATTGGTGATAAGGATGCGCATGTTTCTGTTTATGATGTATTAAAAAATAAAATTACGATTTCTATTCCAGGGCACAACTGGCCAATATATAGTATTGAATGGATAAGTAATGACTTTTTCGCGACTTGCAGTAGAGATAAGATTGTTAAGATTTGGGATGCTAAAAACCTTGAAGTACTACAGCGATTATCTTTCCCTAAACATAAAGGCCATATTAACTCAATTAATAATTTGAAATATTGCACTTCTAGAAAACAATTGATTTCTATTGGAGATGATAAGCAAATTTGTGTTTGGGAAGAAATTTAATAAAAAACTCTCAATTACAGAAAACCCCATCGTAAGTGAACTTATTATATTTTCTCGAAATCTATATGGAAATGATCATCATGAAGATCATTTACTTTTTTAGATAATTGCTTTGCAAAATAAACATTTCTTGCCTTCAATTTCTTTCCTGATGGCGTTTTTAATAGATTACCTAACAGCTCAATTTTAAGTATCACTTTTTTTATTTTCCAACCTTGTGAAATGGCAGCTTCATTGAATGCCAAAATTTCCTTTGCTGCGCTTTCAAAATTTATATATACCCCTCCTGAATTCTCATATAGTCCAGCATCATTTGCAGTCAAAAAATAATGTGAAACACCTTTATTATCTAACGAATAATTAATCTTCCCGTCTTTAATTTTAGGCAACATAAAATCTACACTTGTTCCCTTTTGGTGTGTTTTATGAGGCCAAATCGGTCCCCCATGTTCATGGGAAATTTCCATTATTTGAAACTGCTGATCTGGCACTATATTTTCTAAACTCGCCAAAGCATCAAGTAAAATATCTTTTACTTCAGAATTCACAAAAGCACGCCCTTTTAAATAACTTTTTTCTGCAAAATAATTATAGTTATTACCTTTGGGAGGAAACAAAACAGCATTACTTAATTTCCCGTTACTTACTGTCCCTTTAGATATTGAACGAAGGGAATCTTGATTGTGGTTATCGTAATACGTTTGCATTGGAGATTTTGGAGTTTTAACTTTAGAAACTTCTATGTTTTGAATACCTTCAATCGTAGGTTCTTTTTTCTCTATACAGGCAAAAAACAAAATTGATAAAACAGGAAGAATATATCTCATATATACTTCAACGTAATAGATTATATTTATTTCATTAAACACAAACCTCTTAACATTTCTTAAGAGGTTATTTTAAATTATGAGGAAGCACATTTCCCGAAATCACAAATAGAACTTCAATTTCAGGGACTTTAATAGGAAAATCATCCTTAACAATTTTTATTTTAATTCCAATTTTACTTACATCAGAGTTATTAATCCATCGCTTATTTTTTGATGGTCTCATCTTGTAAAAGAAATTCTTAACATATGACTTGTAAGTATAGGGCGGAACTTTTTTCCGAACAATAGCAGAATCTTCTATTTGCTTTTTTGTACCAAAAAAATATGCGTCCTCCTCTTCTATTAAGGTATACGCTCTTCCATTACTATTTAGAGCAGGCAACAAGGCATATCCCGTTTTAAACCAAGAATTAAAGAAATCATAATTTCTAGAAATTTGATAAAACTGCCGCTTTAACTTCTGCTTACGCTTATAAATGCTTTTATTAGTATAATTTCTAGAAAAATAATCAACTACACTATCAAGAGAAGAATCTGAAGAAATTAACTTTCTATTCCTCTTAATACGATTTTCGTTAATTACATCAATAATTGTTTGCTTTAACAATACAACATCAATATTTAAAGGATTCAATATAGCCGAGTTATCCGTACGCTTAAATGAGCATAATACAACAATAAAAAATATGCATAAATAATTCTTCAAGACTACTCAAGTGTTAGTTTTTGTAAATCATCCAATGAAATCTCCGTTGGTTTAACTACCTCAAACTGAAAAAGCGATTTACCATCTTTATTTTTTTTCACATTTTTAACTGCAGTAGTATTCATATAAGCTAGATCTCCAAATGTAGTTTTACCAATAATAATAGTTTTCGATTTATTAAATAAATAAACCATATTTCCAGTATAAGTTACTGATCTTGGAAGTTTGGTAGACAATACTGAAACAGACTCCAACTCTAGTTTTTCTCCATTAGAATCTAATGACTCAAAAAAAGTTTCTTTCCCTCTTGCTACCAATTCGCGCATTAACCTATCAATATTACAAGTTCCTAAATTAGGAAAATTAAAGTCTCCTGAATTTACGAAATTATTGATCACATTATCTTTATACTTCTCATAATTAGCACTTGCCATTTGCTTCTCTGTAAATTCTTTAGGGTTATTAGCTTTTAAAACAGAATCCGAATATGATTTTCGCATTATTTTTTGATATTTAACCATAGCATCTTCCCAGGAATTACGCACTCTGTCATTATGCTTTTTAAGCTTTAACTCCTGTTTTTTAAAATGTTTCCATTGTCTTAAAATTTTTCTTTTACCTGATTTTGGACCAATATTATCAACATCTTGAATAACTTCTAATTCAACCACTTCAGTCTCTGTAATAATCTTCAACAAGAAGTTATCCTTGATAATCTGAGGGGTTAAACTAATCTCAATAACGTTATCAAAACAATACTTGGGATTCTTTTTAAAAGACGATTTATCTATAATCTTAATAGATTTAGACTTTTTTAACTTTTTAACTTTCTCATCTCGTTCAGAATCAATAATAATCCAGTTTTGATTTGAGAATTTTCCAAAATGGTATATTGAAATCGTAGAATCAAGAAACTTTTTAGTACTTCTTATATCAACTCCATCTCTTCCTTTAATCTTTAAATTATAGCCTTTTATTAAATCTGTTTCCCAGATTTCTAAAGAAACCTGATCATGATTTAATTTAGGTTTGTTAGAACGCATTTGATTAAAATCTAAATCACCAAAATTCATCCTCCAATTGCCAATTTTATCATTAACAACTGTTCCACTATTTTCCCATTTAATCTCATCATTTAATCGATAGGTTTGGAACCCTCCATTATCATCAGGCAACTCAGTTTTTATATTGATTAACTTATTATCTCTTAAAAAAAGTTCCTCTCCATTGATAGTCTTTGCATTCATAATATACATTCCACCGGACTCAAATCCAAAAACAGCACTTGAATCATAAACCATAGGCAATCCTGATGCGAAAATTTCTAAAGAAGTTTTAATCTCTTTAATTTCAAAAACGACTCCACCATTATATGGCTTATTGTTTTTAGTTTGAAACGAATTCGATGGCATACTCACTTTCGTTCCTGAAAACAATTCTATTTCACGTTGGGATCTAGAATCAAATTTAAATTTCTCAAAAGGCTTCATTAAATTCTCAAATGGAGCTTTAAAAGCTATATTTTTTAAGAAATCAGGAAAACGAATAAGCGTTCCAATTTTCTGCGGATTATAAACAATCTCAGCATGTGGAAATTGATCAATCAATTTAACCACTTCTTTGGCATTAACCTCAGTCTTTTTAATATCTAAATACTCAAGATTTGGTAAAGACTTAACACTATTATAAATTGTTTTCAGCTCTCTACTATTTACAGTAATACGTTTCAA
>Ga0115000_10002815_pt1 | contig 14742 bp, 9 predicted proteins | sample ArcticOcean_MG_C_6_FD_89690 | JGI IMG/M metagenome (GOLD analysis project Ga0115000, IMG submission 89690) | Marine microbial communities from western Arctic Ocean - ArcticOcean_MG_CB8_128 | ecosystem: Environmental > Aquatic > Marine > Oceanic | place: Arctic Ocean: Canada Basin | collected...
ACAGTGAAAAGAAAGGAAAAAGGAATAAAAACAAACGGAAAATTCCCCCACTTTGGCTTCACTCTTCTCTCTCTTTCTCTCTCGAAATGAAGTACGACGTGACCGTACCCGTAGGCATTGGCGAGTATACAACCACCAACATTACGTCGTCGTCTAATGCGCAGAAAAAGAAAGGGAGATTCGATGCGGTTTTGGAACGAGAATCATCGTCAGAGGAAGACGAAGCGGAGGAGGATTTAGGGAAAAACTCCTCAAAGTTGATGATTGGAAACGTGACGATTGATAACGTGCGCGATATAAACGAAGGAAAGAAGAAGAAGAAAAACGAGGTTTATTGGAAGTACGACGATTCAGACGACGACGATTTAGACGACGATTGTATGGATGATGACGAGGAAGACATTGAGTCGTATTCGTCCACCTCTTCCTCTTCTTCCTCTGACAACATGGAAGAGGAACAACTCTCGGATTCGGCGGAATACGAGCGGCAGTTGAAAGCAATCGCGGGGATGGCGTTGGATGGAGGTTACGGAGGAGGTTACTTGGTTCCAAGCCCGGGGTCGTCGTTTGGCGAGAGCAGCAGTTCGGGCGAAGAGGATGATTGGACGTCGAAAAAAGGACGGCAGAAAGCGTTGGCGAAGAAGCGTAGGGCGAAGCGAGCGGCGCAGGAACAGTTGATGGAAGAGGAGGAGCTCGAAACGTACGTAGAATCGGTGTTGGAAACGTTGATGTATTTAGGCGATGGGAGTTACATAGGATTACCGGCTGGGATGACGAAACTGAAATTAGAGTGCGTGAGGGATATCGTAAATCAAAGAAGCGGCGGATCGGCCTCCGGTTTCGTGTTTGAAACTTTGGGAGGCGGTAAGAGAATCCACGCCGTTATAAGATTTCTGGGAAACTCGTCCGGGGCGAATAGAAGCGTGTTATCGCATTACGGTAAAGAGATCAAAGATAAAAATAGAAATAAACGAAATAGACAACAAAGAGGGAGTAATGGCACCAGAAAAAACGCGACGCCGGTGTCGTTTATCAAAGCCGGCGAGGCGACAGACTTGACCAAAGTAGAGTCCGAAGACGACGATGACAACGACGACGATATCGACGACAACGATGGTGAAAGAAAGGTGTACGCGAATAGGGGATTACGACGAGCCGCTGAAGCCGAGGCGAAGGCAAAAGCTTTGAGACGGGCGAGAAAGAAAGCGTCAAAAGGCGTTCCTATTGACGCCGGGAGAAACTACGCTGAGTTTGAACAACACTCGAACGCTATTGGAAGTAAATTGATGAAAAAAATGGGCTTTACGCACGGCACTGGACTCGGTGCGAAGAGAGACGGGAAAGCAGAGCCAGTTGAGGCGGTGATGCGAAAGAAACGTGCCGGACTAGGTACTTGAGTAATGCAGTAGTACGAGGTAAGGGGTTTTTGCTTTTTTTGTTTCTCCTCTGTTTCTTTTCTCTCTTCGTTCGCGTGCGCAGTGATGTTCAATTTAGCTTAATCTTTTCTGACTATCCAACGTGAAGATACCAATGACAAATTTACTGAGCGCTTGCATTCGTTTCATTCTTTTGATGTTTTCTGTTCTATTCATCCGACTGGCGTAGCATCTGACGACTTCTCTCTTTTATCTCTCCGTTGAATAAAGAATGATAGTACTTGTGTATCAAAAATGTAAACTAAAATGTAATACTACAACATTATCGCTACAAATCCATCGCTTCAAATGCCTCTTCCTGCGCGGTTTCGTACGACGGGTTTCGCGTCATGTTCTGTTCCTCTCTTTTCACAAAGTCTTCCTCTTTCGTATTCGCGTCGTCGCCGGCGTCGGAAGTGTCGTCGCCGGTATCCTCCGTATCGTCGCCGCTTTCCGCCGGTTTCGCCGCTCGACCGCATATATACGCAGAATGTTTCTCCAGTTCCTGCATGACTTCCTCTTTCGGACGCGTGATGAGATCGGATATGCGCCAAAATTGGCACGTGGACGCGACATTTGCGCCCGATCCCGAGCTCACTACCGTCCACGGATCGTGAGGGTTCCACTGAAAATCCGTGATAGGGTTCCTGTGCCCCGAGTGCGTGAAGAGAAGTTCATCCGGCGGAGCTTCGCCGAAACGAGACTTCTTCGGTTTGTTCGTATTTCCATCATCGCCTTCGCCGCTGTCGTTTTTGGCACCAGCGGTGGCGCCGTCAGTATTAGGTTTGTCGTTGTCGTTTGCCGTCGTGGTTGCTTCTTCGTCGCTACTATTCGTTCCTTTCTTCCGAGATAAGTCCCACACGTTCAAACACCCGTCGTCCGAGGCAGACGCACAGACATTTTCATCGTGCGGCGACCAACTCGCGCGAATAATTTCGCCTTCGTGCGAGTGACTCATAATCACCATATCTTTTTCCGACGCGGTTTCTCCTTCTTGTTGTTTTTTGCCGCCTTTCCTCGGCGAGGAAAATTCCCCAATCTTTCTCCAATCCCAAACTTTTACAATCTTATCTTTACCACCAGTCACGATTAAATTCGTATTCAGCGCGTTCCAATCGACCACGTGGACGTCGACTTCGCTCGCTTTCACCGCGTTCACCGGTTTCCCGTGATCGCACCGCGAGTCCCAAAACAATAACCTAGTGTCGTCCGATACCGAACACAAAATGTTCGAATCAGTCGGATGAAACGCCACGTCTTCCACCGTATCCGTGTGCCCTTTGAATGTGCACTGCGCGTTAAGTCGAACACCTTCTACACCGCTCTCACCCGTCGTCACTTTCCCATTTCTATTACTACTATCCACCGCCGCGTTGGCGCTAAAATCCGGCAAATGCCAAACCAAAACGTTCGTATCTCTCCCACCACTCGCCACTTTGTACTCCTTCGCGTGACAGTCCAACGCAAACTCGGCAAACTCAGTGTGCCCGCTTAAAATCAAATTCGGCGTGCTCGGTTTATAGTTCGGATCGTCGTTCCTCACGCGACACTCTTTAAACGACCTCCCCGGCTGTCTTTTCACGTCCCACACGTACAACTCCTCCGAATCCGTGTGCGTCACCAACACGTCCGGATTCAAACTCCCAAACGAGCGCATATTATTTACTTCCCCGGGATGTATAATCGCGTGCACTTTCTTAAAGAACCCGAGGTTAATGTTCGACACTCTCGGCCCGCCGCCGCCCGCGTTCTCTCCTCCGTTCGCTATACCGTTCGCGCCAACGTTCGAAGCGAAACCGCCGCCATCCGTGCCGTCGTCAAACAGCATGTGTTCCGCCGCCGCCACTCTCGGTTTCGTCACGTCCACGTTGTAGCTTAAAATCGTATTCGCGTCCGCGCCTGGGTGCGCTCCGGTTTGCTCCGTTATGTACACTCTCTGAGAAAACTTGTACTGTTTATCTTCCAGGACTGATCCCCATCGAACGGCTAAAGACGGCCAGGGCACGTTGAAGTTATTGAACCAGTCGTACACGAACGGGACTAAAGTTTTCCATCGCTGGTAGGATTCGTCCGTGGGAACGTACATTATTCTCGCGTTTTTGAGAGGGAAAACTACTACTCTCTCAAAATACTACCACTACTAACGCGTCCAATGATGATGCGTTCCCTAATAGAAGAACTCTCGTATAGAATTGGATTTGGAATTGGAAAGCAGAGTTTGAATGCATGCAGAAAGCGCCCCGGCAAAACTCAAAACCCAAAAGCTTTTAATGAAACTGTTGTTGTTGCAGTTATAAATTTGTGTTCTCTCTCCAGTTTTTGCGGAAGTCGTGCGAAAATGGTGTGCTTATTAGTACGTGTTTTGAAGTGAAGAATGCAGAATTTATTCAGATTGGTTCTTTGTTGGTTGCTTCATAAATAATCTACTCCGTTCTGGTATACCTAACACAACAACACTTACTTACACGCACTACTCAGAGAAAGAGAGAAAGAACTAAGAGAGAGAGAAAGAAAGCCACGATGCCTCGTTCTTCTTTGTCTTCTTTGTCTTCTTCTTCCTCGTTTTTGTTGTCGTTTTTGTTGTTTATGATGAGAGCGGTTTTGATGACACTTTCCCCGTTGGGTTTACTAACGTTCAGCATTATGGCGAGCACAACCACCACCCCTTTCTTTGTTCGAGCAGCAGAAGGCGAGCTGAAAGTCAGAGACGAAGGGCAACTGATCGCGTCGAGGCACTTTCCCGTCCACGGTTTTATTCCTCTGGAGAGTGTAATCCCACCGCTGGAATCTGCAGCCGAGGTGAAAATCACGTTAACCGTCTCCGGAGGGTCTGGAGCGCAGAAGGTGAGGACGACGCCGAAGAAAGACGGGACGTTCACTTTACTCGACGTGCCTCCGGGAGATCACGAGTTACAAATAGTCGCGATTGGGTTTTCGTTTCCGCCGATCGTCGTCTCCGTGGACGGGGAGAACGACGGGGAAGTTGTCGCGCGATACAGCGAAGACATGTCGACGATATTGCCGAAAGTGAAGATGCCGGAGAAAACGATTCAGACGACGACGACAAAGAAGAATGATGAGGAGAACGCGAAAATGGTCGATCGCGTCGTCATCGCGCCGGTATCAAAAGTAGACTACTTTGAACCTTCGAATCGAGTGACTTTGCTCGGATTGTTGAAAAATCCGATGGTGTTGATGGTGTTGATGACGGTGGTGATGGCGGTGGCGGTGCCTTCGTTGATTAGAAACATGGATCCGGAAGCGCTCGAAGAATTAAAGAAGGAGATGGGTAAGGGTAACGTGTTTCAACAGATGGCGGCCGCCAATAAGGCGATGGATGCGAGCGTCGAGAAACAGGTAAATAGCAAATTTGGCACGAAGGAGGAAAAAAATAGTGGCGAGAATGGTGGCGGGAACGGCGGTAGTGCAAAGAAATAGTTGTTGTTATTGTTTTACACCGGACTAAAACTATATTTTCTAAACGCGCTACATTTATGCCTATTCTATCCTTGCAATTTATTACTTTGCCGCCGCTTCGTCGTCAAACATGGATTGCATTTGCTTCGTTTTTGCTTTCAATCCTTCTTTGGCGTCATCCGATGCCGTCGGGTGCGTTTCACGCAACCGCTTCTTCGTGCCCTCTTCTTCTTCTTCTACTTCTTTGTCCTCGTCTCCCTCCGTCCGCGCTCGTTTATTCGCCGCTCTTTTCGCCTCATCTTCGCCGTCCGTTTTTGTATCGTCGCTCATTTTCTTCTCCTCGGTGGTAGTCACCTTCCTCTTTGGCAATTTGCTAATCTCCGTCGGCGCCGGAGCGGTGTTGAAGTACGCGTGCTTCAACGCCTCTTGACACGAGATTCGTTTCTCTGGATCGTACTTTAAAAGCTGTTCCAACAAATCAATCGCTTCCAGGTTCGCGCTGCTAGACTTCTCCCCTAATCCGCTCTTCCCGCCAACTTCCACGCCGAAAATCTTCCTCAAATCCATCTTCTCTTTCCTCGGAAAACTCATCCAATCCGGCAGCGCCGCGCACCCTTCCCACTCCTCCTCCGTCGGCGTCCCTAAAACGTGGTAAATCTTCGTCAACTGATCTATATCCGAATTTCCCGCGCAAAACGGTTTCCTCAGCATCAACTCCGCGAATACCATCCCAACCGCCCACGAATCCACCTTCGGCCCGTACCGTTCGGCGCCCAACAAAAGCTCCGGCGCTCGGTACCATCTCGCAAACACCGCGCGAGTATACTCCCTCCCATTCTCCCGTTCCGGACTCCCAAAAGCTCTCGCTAAGCCAAAATCTGCTAACTTCAGCGCCCCGCTCTCGTGCACTAACAAGTTGTTCGGTTTCACGTCTCGATGTAAGATCCAATTTTGGTGACAAAACGCAATCGCCTCCAAACTCATCCTCAAATACGACTTCACGTCCGCGATGGACAAATCGATGCTCGAATCTTTAATAATCATCTCCAAATCCCCGCCCGAGGCGAATTCAAACACCAAGTGTAAGTTTCTCTTCTTGCTAAACACGTCCACCAAAGGGACGACGTGTGGGTGGTGCAGCTCTCTGAGAAGTTTAATCTCCCGAATGGCGGTGAAGTTGATGCCTTCCTTGGCTTTCCCGAGACGGATTTTCTTAATCGCCACGAACTGAGAATACGATTCATCATTAGCATCCATCGTCATCGAGGCTTTGTAGACGATCCCGAACGTGCCCTCCCCGAGCGTTTCCAGTTTCGTGTATCGGTTTTTTGTCGTCGTCTGAGTCGTCGTCATCTCTCTTTCTCGCACTAGTTCGATGCTTTTTTTTCTCGCGACTGTCCAATGGAAAATTTTGAAACATTTTCAACACAAAAAGAACCAAAGATGTCTCCTCCTCCTCCTTCGGAATCCGAGGAGGTTTCGTCGCTGTTAAACGCGGAGGCGAAATTGTTCGTTCCGGGCGTCGGGATGGTCACGCCGCCTCCGAAAGAGAAGAAGAAGACGAACGTTGTTGGTAAAGTCGAAGAAAAGGGAGGAGAAGAAATTTCCCCGTTGAATTGGGAGTTGAATGCTCGAAACGGACGACTTCAATCGCCGTTTACGACGCCGCCGGTTTCGACGATTTCGAGTGCTGGTGGCGAAAAAGAAGCGACGAGGGGAGGCGCGACAAAAGTGATCGCGTTTACGCCGGCGATGGTGAAAGAACGAAAGGACGATCCGTTCGATAAGGAGATTTACTTGCAAAAAGCGGTGACTTTAGTCAAAGAGGAGTTTAAAGCAGCTTCTTTGTTGCACGACAAGAACAACATAAACAACGGAGAAATGGATGAAACGACGACTCGGACGACGGAAATACCACTCCGTGTGGAAGTGGTTCCGGCGGCGTCCTCGGAGGACGAAGAACCGACCCCGAGGGAAAGCAAAATGCTTTCGAAACCGCTTTTATTTAACGAACGACAAAACAGCGACGACGACGAACGTGGAGGAACGAGTGGTGTTAAGGAATACGGGACGCATCAACCGCAAAATGTGGAGACTTTGTTTCCGGAGGAGTCGCGCGTTCCGCTTTTAGCGGTTTCGGCGGAGAAGAAAAGAGAAGAGCAATACGTCGCGAACGAGGAGGACATTCCGGACGAGTTGTTATGGACGAAAGAAACGTTAGCGCCGTTGTTAGGGGGTGGTTTGAATAGCATTAAGACAGTAAATACACGAACAGGAGAAGACGATAAGGAGGAGGAGTTAGCTACGAGCGTAAAATTGACGTTTACCAACTACGGTGCCGACGACGAGAACGTAGTCGCCGATTGGGGCGACGCGAAAGTGCCTCTGTTGTCCGCATCGGCTGGGAATACGCCGAGGTATCTAGACGGGGGTGGAGGGCTGTTGTCTCAGCAAGGCCCGTTTTCGTATGGGACCGCCGCGACTGATGAAGTCGAAGAACGCGTCGCGACTTCTTCCTCGTCGGGAGGCTACTCGTCGGGGTCGGAGTCGGAGTCTTCATCGGGCGATGATGATGAGGAGGAAGAAGATGATGACGGCAAAGAGAATCGACAGCATTCGGCAAAGTTATTGTTGGAGCAGTTCCTCATGAGCGAAAAGAAACAAAAGAAACATCCGATTGGTATGGGTTATAAGCAGAACAGAACAAGTGACATAGCATCAACGAGAGCGAGAGAAACAACGGCGCATTCCATTCAGTTCAAACCGCTTCTCAAAACGCCTCCGCGACTGAAGAAAGTCGCTCATCATCAACACGAACAACCGCCGCAACAAAGATCACAAACGACGCAGACTGAAAGAGAATCGAGAAGACAAAACACTTCATCACCATACACACTGCTCACGACACACGCCGCTGAACTACGAAGAAATGCCTTGCGAGATGATTTGTGTTGCGTCTTCCACGCCGTTCTCGTCTCGCGACCGGAGATTTTAGAGAAGCATTTGGCGCTTTCCTCGGCATCACCGTCGTCTTCTTTGCGAAATCGGGTCGCGTCTCTCGAACCGAGGAGATCAACCAGACGTCGTCTCGACCGATTTGAAGCGAACGTGGAAAGTTTTATGGTGTTTGCTTTGGGCGAAGAGGATGATAAAGGGCATCAGCAGCTCGTATCGTTTGACGCGTTCGCTCGTGCGATGCGAGTCGCGGCGACTGCGGCGGCGAGAATGACCACGCTTGAAGGCGTTCGCGATGCGGTGAACATTTTGAGTGACTTTGAGTCGTTGTTCACTCAAGATTGCGCGTACTCTTCCATAGTTCGCGAGTGTTTAACTTCCGCCACAAATGCGGATCAAATGTATCGCCACAGATGTTCGCGACGACTCCGAGCGTACAAATCCATCGTCTCCATCTTGAACAAAATCAAACGGTACGACCAGCTGCGCTCTCAAGAATCCAACATCACCGTCGACCGCGTCTGTTTACTCTTGGCCGCCATAGACGGCACGGACACCGAATCTGAATCGCAAGAAGATTATTCTACGACAACGACGTCGCGGGATGGGGAAAATGACGCCGCCGCTCGATACGTCTATCACCTCGTCTCTTCCGCGAAGCGCAAACTTTCAGCCGAAGTCGAGAGCGGCGATACTTACGAACGCGTCCAAGAGAATAACGGATACAACAAAATTAGTAGCAGTATATACAATAGCGATAGTATCATAAAAAGCATGCCTCTCTCTGAAGTCATCGCGCGACGAAGACAGATGGTCGACGCGTGGTTCGAGACGCAACGGTTTTAATATAAAGTGCAGAGAGTTAGTTTTCAAAGAATATCTCGAAGTGAAACGTCATTCAATTTCACCCCGCGAGCATAAATTCAATCACACTTCAATCATCAATGTCGCGCGCGATTTCCACCGCGTCGTTTGCGTCTAAACCAACATCATTACGGCGAACCATGTCGTCGTCGTCGTCGTCATCTCGACGCGCATCGCGCGATACACATCAAATCAAAGCTGGTATTTTCGAAGACGTTTTGGACTCGTTGTTACCGAAACCGATGTCGGACGCGCGTAAACAGATGGAATATTTCGACGGCCCTGGGGGAATGCTGGCGAAAATCAACCCGCTCGCGAAGAAACCGACAATGAAAGCTCCGGAAGTGATGAGCACATCCTCCGCGCAAGTTTTGTTTGATTTTGCGAGCATGAGTCAACAGACGTTTCAAAGTGAATTCGGTGCTTTGAATGACAACGTTATGGGAGGGCGTTCAGATGCGACGGCCATTCTCGAGAATGGAAAATTTGCGGTGTTGAAAGGGATGACGGAAGATCAGTTTGGTGGTTTTGCGTCTATGAAGAGCAGAGATTTCGATAAGGCGATTAATCTGAAAGAGTTTGACGGCATTTCGGTGAGATGCAAAGGCGATGGGCAGCGATACAAGTTGATTTTATACGACACGGACGACTCGTTCAACGTGGCGTTTCATCAGACGTTTGAGTGTCCAAAAGGTGGCAATTTTGAAGACGTGAAGTTGTACTTTAAAGACTTCAAGCCAGTGCAGAGGGGGAGGTTAGTGAAAGAGAACGAGAGCGAGTATCGTTTGTGCGACGGGTCGAAAGTCATGGCGGTGCAGTTGATGTTGAGCAAGTTTTCGTACGGCATGGACGATAAGAACACAAACTACAAACCAGGGACGTTTGATATTGAAGTCGAACGCATGGAAGCGTTTAAGGATTAAAAAACGTGTTGTGGTGTGTGCGTGTCTTTGTATATCTGTAAACTCTAATTCAACTTAGCGCTGCTTTATTTTGCTACATCAGAAAATTAGAACTGTATCTCCGTGTCTCTGTATCTCTACTTCTTCAAACGCGCCTGTTTTCTATCTATAGGCGCTACCACTTGCTTTGCTTTCTTTGTTTTCTTCGAGCTCCCGTCGGCTCTTTGAACCACCGGTTTTAAATTTGACTTTCGTTTTAAGAACCGGTTCTTTCCTTGCGACGGCAGCGTCTTTGCACACTTTCGCGGTGAGGAAGAAGGAATATGAGCACCTAACCTTTCGCGTTCTCCCCTATGCATCCTATGCACCAACTCGTGATCCTTCTGATTCTCTTTTAGTACCGATAGACAACACTCGGGGCACGTGTACGTATCCTTATTATTCAAATCAAAGTAAACGCCCTGATTCGCGTGAGGAAGATCGCTAGCATTCGCCGCTTTCGGGACGTTGAGCCTTTGATCTTCCGTGATATTTTCAAGCTCCTCGCCTATAAAGCAGGACACTCTCACGCCAAGTCTTCGAACGTCCAAGGGTTTGGTATCCCCATTAAACTCGTGATATAACTTGTCGAATAAATCTTGGACTGTAGGAATCCAATCTTTGTAGCTTTGCGACGCGCGCGGCAACCTTCTTTGCCTCGTCACTTGCTGGAAGTTGTGTTGGAACTTCGCGGTAATCATGATCTGTCGAGGTATGAAATTCAGGCGTTTCACCTCTTTGGAGACACCTTGTGCAAAACTTTCGAGAATTTTGAACAAGTATTCGTATTTGCTAATCCCTGGGTACCACGAGCGGTTCATGGAAACACCTCGTCTTCCAGGCGCACCATCTTGTATCGGCGGTGGTACGGTTTCCATCCCGACGCCCATGGCGACTGAGAATAAAAACGTATACGCCGTCACATGACACACTTTCGCGAGTTTGGCTTTGTGTGTGATGATATCTCCGCACGTTTTCACATCAAACGCGTTTAAATAGCGCTCCATGGAAGCTCCAATCCCTCCAATCTTCCTAATCGAAAGGGTGTTCAAGAACTTTAAAATGTCTTCGCTGGTAAACGTCAAGATTTTCTGGCCGTTTGGTTTGTTCACGTCTGAACAGATTTTCGCCAAGCGCATGGACGGGCCACCACCGCCGGATACCGTCAGCTTTGCCTTTTCAAAAACTTCTTCTCGTATTTTCTTCATCGTTTTCTCCATTTCGTCGGACTTTTCTTCCGGGGTCATCTCTCGTTCGTCAAACTTGAAATACTCGGTCATGTTCAAATACACCTCGTCGCTCGACGGCGCGAGGAAGTCTGGATCGTATTTCCTGTACACTTCATGACCAAGTTTGGCGATTTCCGCGTACCGAACAAAATCAACGTCCGTCACTAACAATTCCTCAAACTCGAACTCTTTATCGTAACGTTTATCACCCAAATCTTCGCGTCTCGCCGCTTCCCACGCTTTCCTCTCTTCGTCGTCGTCTGGAAATCGTTCCCTTAAACCTTCCAGGTACGCCTGTTTCGACGCTTTCCTCGTCTTTTTATTCACGTGATGTTTATACAACTTCATCGCCGTGTGTGTTGGCATGCCACTTCGAATCCCAAATTGCCTCGCCACGTACGACGCCGTCGTGCACACCGGCGCGCCGACAACAAATGGCATGTCCCTCAACACCGGATTATCCACAATCGCCGCTTGCGCGTAAAACATGTCGTAATCGAAATGGAACCACACGTGTGTCAAGTCCCTTTTCTTTTCCATCAACTTCAAAGTTTCCTCGCACGATTCTTCCAGCTCTTCAATTTCTTTCGCGCTCGTTCGCTTCCATCTCTCCAGGTTCGGAACGATCTGTTTCGTTTTTTGCTTTTCAATTTTCGAGCGTTCGGCGACGCCGGCGGGTGTTTTTTCCGTCAACTTTGCGATGACTTCTTGAACAACCTCGGTGCACGCGACGCCACTTTTTGCGCCGGTAAAGGCCCCTCCAGTCCGACCATCACGAGGTTCTTGGTTTTGTTGTTTTTGTTCTTCTTGTTCTCGCTCGTTTGGAGGAGCGGTAGTAAAAGGTTCTTCTTGGTCTTCTTCTTGGTCTTCTTCTTCTGGGTGCTCACATTCAAATTTTCGCATCAATCGTCGAATCTCTCGCTCGCGATTCGTCCCGTCGACGAGATGCTTCTCGTAATTCTCCGCCAGCTTGAACTCCCCGTGTTCCCCGACAATCATCTCTTCGTCGTCGTCTGAATCGTCTTCGTCCTCTTCGTATCCTTCTCTCTCCTCCCGATGATGATGATGATGATCTTCGCTCCTCCAAGTCTCCTCCTCCTCCTCCATTCGCGCTCTCGTTTTCTTCCTTCTCTTCACTTCGTTCGCACGAGAATTCTCATCAAAATCGCTGCTCGTCGTCCCCGTCGTCCACCAACAATCATCGGATCCGTTCCCGAATTTGTGCATCATCGATTGTTCTCCTAATCCTCCTCCGTCTCGTTCGATGTCAGAAGCCTGGCGCAGCCAATCCGGCGACGGCGACGGCATATTATTTTCTTTCTTAATTTTGTGCGTTTTTTTATGAGCAGACGAACATTTTCGCCACGTTTTACTCGTACTAAAAAAATGAGAGCAGAAGCTTTAGCGTTAGAAGCAGCGTTAGTATCGCGGAGAAAAAGAAGAGAAGACACAGAGAGAGGAGAAACAGAAGACGAGGAAGATAAAAACGGAAGTCTCTCGGAAGGAGTCGTCGTCGGCGCAGGTCAGCCAAATGTGGGATCCTCGCACGAGATGAAACTCGTTTCTACGAATTCTGCGATGAAAAACAATCACAACGACGGAATGTTAACGGTGTTGGAGAAGGAGGAAGAGGACGATGGGGAGAAGAAGAAGAAGAAGACAAAGTCGTCGTCGTCGTCGGTGAAGATGATGATGATGGCGCTGAGATACACGCACGAGCGAGCGCCAGCCGCGGACGCGAGGAAGCCTGTTCGAGTGGTGAGGAGGAAAAATAATACTAACAACAATAACGAGCGCGGCGTGGTTGAAGTCGAGTTTAGGAACAAGGAGGAAGAGAAGAGCGGGATTCGGTATCGAGGGGTGACGAGTACGAGCGGTGGTGGTGGTGGTGGTGGTCGCGCGACGACGACGAAGGAGAAGAAGAAAAAGAAGAGCGATGAAAAAGAAGAGGAAGAAAAGGAAACTGCCGCCGATGCGGATGAAGACGACGACGACGACGACGAAGACGACGAAGACGATGATAACGTGGAATGTGCAATCTTATTCGATGGAAAAACCATCGAGCTTCGCGTGCTGGACGAAACCGTCGCCGGTTTAAGAGTGCAGCGGAAACGAGAGGACGAAGAGGAGAGCGGGATTGTCTCGAAACGATTGGATATTGGAGACGCCGCGGACGTGAAGAATAAGAGGAAGAAAGTGAATTTGTGATGATGATTTCGCGTAGTGTTTTAGAAGATGTATAGAAGTTTATAGGGGCATTATGAAGTAGTATTTAGCGGGTATTTGAAAGAAGAAGAGAGTAAAACGTCGTGCGCTTGCTCGCGTTTTGTAACAACAGCAAATAAGATTATTGCATTTACTCTCTCTATTATTATTAATAATAATAATAATAATAATACAATGATAACTAAAACTACTGCTCTAATGCAATTCTCTCTCTCTTTTCATCATCACGAATTCGTCGGTGGCGCCATCCCCGCCGCCGCCTCCGCGTCTCTCTGATTATGCGGCTTCGGCCCGTTCGCGATTTGTTTCTTCAATTTCTTAAACCTTTTCGTCTTCATGTGATTCTTCAACGCCAACGCGCTTTCGAAGTGCCTCCCGGTCACTTTGCAATAAAACTTCCCCATCCCCGGCACGTCCTCGTCAAGCTTGGTTCGGTTCACCGTCCCAGGTTTCTCAGGTTCGTGATACTCGTCGTATAAAACGTCCACGTGCGTGGATAAAAACGTCGCTCGGAGTTTCTGTTTGTGCGCGTACTTGTGGCCGTGATTGCCTTTGTGCTTGTGTTGTTTCGTTTTGCTTTTCGGCATTGTTCTTATAGTATACACACACACACTCTCTCTCTCTCTCTCTCTCCCTCTCTCTCTCTCTCTCTCTCTCTCTCTCGTCGTACCAGTCGTGTGTTTATTATTACGCGCGTGAAACAGTTCTTCTTCTTCTCTTTGTGCTGTTAAAGTTGTTCTCCCCCCAAACAAGAACAAACAGTTCTCTCTTTTTTCTCTCTTTTTTGGGGGGCTGCTCTTTTGCCTGTTTTTTTTACCGTGCGACGACCAATTACGTTTGAACAAGAAAAAAATTCAAACGTGTCTCTCTCTCTCTTTTCGCTCGTCAAAAATCATCAGAATAAATAGAGGAAAACCTTGCAAGCGCGTGTGAGAGGCGCTTACTATATATATATACACATATACCCCTATATATTGATTTCACCGATCCCCACGCGTTAGAGGAGGAGACGGAGGAGAGTAAAGAGAGAGAGAGAGCGCTACTAATAAAAGTAATAAAAATAAAAGATGAGTTCCGGAGTGATTCCAAACGACGACTGCAAACCAGCGTTCGATAAAGTCCGTCTCGGGAAAGTGAAATACGTGACGTATAAAATCGACGACAACGCGGAGAAGACGGAAGTGTGCGCGATTGGAGAGACCAAGGTATGATGTTATTATTCGATAGGGTTTGTTTTTGTAGCAGCTGCGCGCCGATGATCGTTATTCTTCTTCGTACTCGCGAGCCGCGATCTCTCTTTCAGCAATCTGACACCAAACGTCTCTCTTCTATATTCTTTTCACAACTTTTGCCGCGAACGCGTACAGGCGGAGTTCAAATTTGAAAAATTCCTCTCGTTGCTCCCGGAAACGGAGTCTCGATACGCGGTTCTCGATTGGGACGTGACCACGGACGACGGCAGGCAGTTTAGTAAGTTATTTTTTATCAGTTGGGTTCCGGACTCGTGTAAAGCGAAGGAGAAGATGTTGTACGCTTCGTCGAAGCAGAGTTTACGAAACGCCTTGAGCGGGGTGCACTTGGATCATCAAGCGGCGGATATGGACGACGTGACGGAAGAGATTTTCACCTTGAAAGCGCTTGGGAAGTAGGCAGAGAGAGAGAGAGAGAGAGAGAAAGAAAGAGAGAGAGAGAGAG
>Ga0115000_10002824_pt1 | contig 14731 bp, 11 predicted proteins | sample ArcticOcean_MG_C_6_FD_89690 | JGI IMG/M metagenome (GOLD analysis project Ga0115000, IMG submission 89690) | Marine microbial communities from western Arctic Ocean - ArcticOcean_MG_CB8_128 | ecosystem: Environmental > Aquatic > Marine > Oceanic | place: Arctic Ocean: Canada Basin | collected...
CTTCTTCTTCTTCTTCTTCGAGAGGCAGCAAGCGCGCGTTTGTTGCGAATTCTTTTTTTGGTGTGTGTGAAAAACGGACGCGACGACGGGAACGAACCGTCGTCGCGTCCTCTTTGTCAAGTCGTCGTCGCAACAAAAAAAAATACTAACAATAACGAATCGAAACAACTTTACTTTTGTGAACGCACGCGCAATATTTTAGGGATCTATCAACACCATCGAAGGGTTGATTACGTCGTACGGCACGCCGGTCGTCTCGACCGTGCAAAAGACGTACCCGAAAGTCGTTACGAACGTCGACAAGAAAGTCGACGGCGTCTTGACGGCTGTTCAATCCGTTTGGGAGAACAGAGTCAAGGCTTCGTACCCGGCGAAAGCGGTCACCTCTGTTTCCGCGGCGATTCAAACGCAACGCGAACAGTTTCCGGAAAACATCGCGTATTTGAAGTCGTTGACGACGAAGGAGAAGAGAGAAAACTACTTGAAGTTTATCGAACTCAAAATCCAAGAATTGCAAAGCGCGACGAAGGAAGTGCCGCAATTAGCGTACGACGCCATCAAAACCGCCATCCAAAACGCCCGCGAAAAACTCGATTCGTTCGAACTTTTGAAAAAAGTCGACGAATTGTGGCAAGCTACCTTGAACTTGAAGCAAGTCAAAACGGTGGTCAAAGCGAAGGAAGATCTGTCGCAAAAAGTTCACGACAAAGCAACGGAGGTTTCGAACAATGCTTACGTCAAGAAGGCGACCAAATCGGTGAACGAAGTCGTGCAAACCGTGCAGTCTGAGGTCAAGGGAACGCCGACGCCGAAGGAAAGCCGCGTGGAAGAGATGGATTAAGTTTTCTTCTTCTCGTCGGGTTTATCGATATATCGATACGAGTACTCCTCTTTCTTTCCTCACTACTGATACATAAAAATAGACACGCTTTAATTTTTAAACGCTGTAAAGTGTGTTGTTCTTGTTTTTGTCGTCGTGGAAACTACGACGCGATTAAGAACACCAACAGCATTTTACTCCAAGTACTACTACTCTTACTCCTTTTGATGATTAGAACTGTATTATGATACAGTATTATATTTCTTCTAAACAACTTTTTGAGTGTTGTTTGATTTTCGTCTCTGTTCTCTCTTTTTTTTTTGAGTGAGATGACCGCTTGAAGAGCAAAAAAAGCTCTCTACACACAGTCTGAGTGATGATTGATTTTCAGTCAAAAAGCTTCATTTTACGAAAAGAAGAACCAAAATGTCTTGCGTAAACATACCTCCATCGACCACCGCTCCGCGTTATCATCGTCCGAGCAGCGTGGGACGATCGACACGAGGAGCGGCGGTGCGAGCGAATCTTTTCGCGCGAAGCAGAGATACTCAACAGCAACAACAACAACAACATAAAGCGCCGTCGTCGTTGTCTTTGCGTCTTACAATGAATGATAGAAACAAAAAGCTGAACTCTTTGAGAACGTTCAGAGTACAAAGTGAAGGAGACGATGGTGAGTAGTAGCATTTGGTGCATCGACGTTCGTGTTCGTCATTTTTCTTCTGCCCGCGCGCGAGAGGCTTTTCCTTTTCAATTCAGACAACAAGGAAGAAGAACCTATGATGAGTGAAATTTTGTTTGCGCTTTATTTTATCCAATCGGGGAAAGAGAGTTCAAGAGAAAGAAGAGAAATCTCATCACGCAAGACTGCGCTTATCCCTCTTTTAGCTCTCTCTCTCTCGCTGCTCTTTTCTTAAAATCGTCCTGGATCACCATCGTCTGGAATATGCTCTCAATTTCGTTTGCGTTTTTCTTTTTATAAACTGACCCGATAACTTCTTCTTTCGTTCGTTCGTTCTAGGAGAAAACAACGTCGTAGAAGAAGAAGAAGAAGAAGGAAAAGGGCAAGAGGAGGCTGAGGAAGGCGAAATCGACTTTAGCGCCCCCATGGTGAAGTTTCCAAGAAGGAACGAAAAAGACCCGTACAAACGATTAGGTTTAACGGCAGACTCCTCGTTCGAGGAAGTGCAAGAGGCGAGGAATTTCTTAGTGAAAGAGTATATGAGAGATGTGGATGGATGTGAACAAATCGACCTCGCCATGGACGCCATTTTGAAAGAAAAGTTAAACACGAGGAAGAAATCGAAAGGTTTGAAGAGAAAGAATCTGAGACAGAAGAAAGAAGAGGAAGATTACACGCCGCCGTTTGTTGAGCGCATTAAGAACCAGTTTGAAAAGCCAGACAAGACGACGTTGATGCGACGAGCGGTTTTGTATTTCGGTATTTCCATCTGGTCTATTGTGACTCCGGCTTCGCAAGGACCGGCGTTTCAACTCGCCTGCGCTTTTGCCGCGTGCGTCTTCTTTCTCAACGACAAAAGAGGCGGACAAAAGAACAAGGCGCTTGGAAAGTCCTTTTTACACACTTTTGCAGCTATGCTCGTCGGTTGGTTGATTGGTTCGATCATTCCGGTGTACATTCCTCTCTTCCCAGAGTCGTTCTCGCCTGAGTTGATTTTGAGTTTGTTCTCGTTCCTCACCTTATTTGTCACGTGTACGTTCTTAAAGTAACTCTGATATAGCGAATCTGAATATTATTAAAAACATTGTTGTTGTTGCTGTCGTTGCTGTTGCTGTTATTGTTGTGAATTCGAATATATAACTTACACACACATATGACAACGCGTTAAAATGACTATTGAGTATTATATATATGACTACAACGTTTCATTCAACGTGTGATGTTTAATTTTTTACACCTCCTCTTCCTCTCTCTCTCGCTTGCCTCCGTGTTTTGCCAATCTTCTCGTCTCTTCTTTTAATCGAACCATTCGATCGTCGGCATCTTCCGTGTCGCTCTCTCCTTCGCTGCTGCTTGATGAAGACGACGAAGTCTTTTCGTTCTCGGAGTACTCCGAGCGTCTCGGCTGGCGCATGGCGGTATCGTATAAATCTTGTCGGCCCTTCGCTTTCAACTTTTCGAGCCATTTTTTGCTCATTTTTGGTCTTCCCCGTCGCGTGGCTCTGTACACTGCGTCAAATCTTGGCGTCGTGCAAAAATTTTGCGTAACCGCGACGGTATGCGTGATGTTTAACACGGCGTGCCACCACCCGTCTGGGACAAACATAATCTCGCCGGCGTTTTGTACGACGTCGAAACTCTTTGGACATCCGCCAACTTCCGACCACTCTCGCGTTTGTGTCATTGTATATGCTTTTTGGAACCACGTGACTGATTCTCCGTCTAATCCAATACCTTTTGGTTTCAGAAGAGGTTTTGACAAGCCTTTATCTGGCGGGTACAACACCCAGCGTTTCTGTCCAGAAATCAACGCGTTCCAAGCGGACGTCGCTAACGGGTCGACGTGTACTGAGGATCCACTTCTCGGCGGTCCAAACACGACCCATCTGTGCGGAGGTCTTCGTTTATGTCCGACGTATTTGAACAAGTCTTCGGAGAAGTAACTCGGAATGTCAAAATCTTTCTCGAGCTCTTTCGTATTCTCTTTATCAAAGACGGAACCGTCGAAAACGTACAATGGACTATCGTCTCTTTTGCAACCGTAGTCAGGATTCCTTTCCCCGTCGCAGTAAAACTGAAACTCAGTCATTGTCATTCGTACGGCGTACCCATCGTCATCGGAACCGACTTTGAATCTATCCTTCGGAAACCTTTTTTGTAACTTATCAATCGTCCACTCTCGCGGGTTATCCTCTTTCCCTTTGCTATTTAACGTTTTCATAAAGCACGGCCAATGGTCCATGGCGTCGGTGATTATGCACGGCGTTCTCGTCAAGGAAAACCGTCTGTCGAACTCTTCCGGGGAGACTTCTTTCGCAGATATGCGATCGATAGTTCCCGCTTTTGATTTTAAGTTTGTCGTGTTCAAAACGTTCGCGTTGTCGTAGGCGTATCCGTGCTTAGTCCAACCGCCTTTGGAGACGGAGAGCTCAGAGCGCGTGCCTCGCTTCGCCGCGCGGATCTTCTTATTCATTTTTTCCTCTTCATTTTTCGGTTGATGCTGTTTTTCTTTGCGGTCTTTTGTCTTGTTCTTCGTTTTACTCTTCTTTTTCTTCTTCTTCTTCTCTTTTTGTCCTTTCGTGGCCGTCGTTGTTGTTGTTGTTTGTTTCGTTTTCTTCTTGTTTCTCTCGATTTTGTTCCCTCTCGTCTGTTCACCTCCTCCACTTCCCTCATCGTCGTCGTCGTCGCTTTCCGAGGATGAAGATGACGATGTCGTCGAGGAAGACGAGGAAGATCTCTTCGTAGCCCCATCGTCCTCTTTCTTCGTCGTCTTCTTTTTGTTGTTATTATTATTAGTATTGTTATTATTGTCGTCGTTCGAGGAAGAGGAACTCCGCGAGGAGGAATTCCTCGATTGAATTTTCTTCTCCTTCGAATTCTGTCTCGGAGATTGAATGCGTTCTTCTCTGATGATTGGTCTCTCACTCCGCCTCGCAAAATCATCAGCCGAGGGAGGAGCACCATCATTTTTCGCAGACAGAACAGGCGATACTATATGCGATGATGGTTTGTTCCCACGCATCATCGTCATATCTGTATTAATTAGTAGTACAAAATTGTTGTTTGTGAGGAGGAAGAAAGTGAGAAAAAAGAATTTTGTCTTTGCGCCGTCAAAAAACAAAATTATTCTTGGATTTCTTAAAAAAAGAACAAAAACACTTTCTGTCGCTTTAAAAAAAAGCGGAACAACAACAGAGAGAGAGAGAGATGACGAGCAAAACGAACACGTAGAAACGGTAGTAAAAACAGAGAGAAGATGAGTGCGTCGTCGTCGTTCTCGTCTGTTGTTCGAAAGAGGTTTTTACAAAAATCTTCTTCTTTTTCTTCCTCTTTCCTGACTCGAATTCTCGCGTGTGGGAGTGTTAATTGTGTTCGTGCGCCTTCGTTTAAAGAAATACGAACAACAACAACGACCGCGACGACGATTCCGTCGTTTTTCGTTCAAAGAAAGAGTGAGAACAATTGGTGTCGGCCGCGCTTGGTGACGATTGAGAATTTCAACTCGCCTTCATCGTCGTCCGCCTTCAGAAGATCGTACGCTTCTTCTTCCACAGAAACGATGACTTCCAGAACGAGTCCGAATGAAAGCGCACAAAAACAAAACAACAAGGAGAAGAAGAAGAAAAATAAGAAGAAGAAAAAAAGTTCTTTGACAACGACGACTTCAAAAACAAAAGTTACCCCGGAGGAGTTGAAAACGTTGATGGATATGAAAAAACCCGGGAAATGGTACCCTTTGGCGCGGACTATGCAACGTGAAATCATTTTACACGTCGGTCCGACAAACTCCGGGAAGACGCACGCGGCCATGGAGCGCTTGAAGCGAGCGTCATCGGGGGTGTATTGTTCGCCTTTACGTCTGCTCGCTTGGGAAATTTCCGAGTCGCTGAATAAGTTTGGCACGAAATGTGACTTAGTTACTGGTCAAGAATTGAAAAGAGTAGAAAATGCGGAACACATAGCGTGTACGGTAGAAATGGTAGACGTGAACAAAGTTGTCGATTGCGCGGTTATAGACGAGATACATCTTATCGGGGATGATTTTCGCGGGTACGCGTTCACGCGAGCGTTACTAGGTACACCCGCGCTGGAGGTGCATCTTTGTGGTGACACTTCCTGCGTAGAGTTGATTGAAAAGATATGCAAGGATACCGGCGATAAGCTGAGAATACGAAACTACGAGCGCTTGAGTCCTTTAAACGTTGCCGAGGAACACTTTTCGAAGAAACGTTTGGAGCAAAACATTGAGAAAGGGGATTGTTTTGTCGCATTTTCGAGAAAGGCGGTGTACGCGCTGAAGAGCGAAATCGAGAGAAGAGTGCCCTTGAGAGCGTGCGTGATTTACGGGGGATTGCCTCCCGAGGCGCGATCGAGGCAAGCAGAATTGTTCAATAAACCGGATTCGGGATACGACTTGTTAATCGCGAGCGACGCCATTGGTATGGGATTGAATCTAAACATTCGACGCATTATTTTCAACGAATTAACAAAGTTTGACGGCGTAGAAATTCGACAGCTGACGAGTCCAGAGGTGAAACAAATTGCAGGCAGAGCTGGACGGTATAAAATGTCTTACTACGATAAAGGAGGTGGCGTTGTGACGACGACGGACGATGGCATGGTTCTTCATGGTAGTAGAAAAGATGGCGATAACGCGAAAAATGATATCGTAAAAAGTAGCGGAGTATCTGGTTTACAATTCATACAAAATCAACTCAATGCTCCTGTGGAAGCTTTGAAAACTGCGGGTTTAGCACCAACGTTTGAGCAAATACTCGAGTATTGCTCTAAAGTTGAAGGTGCGACTTTGGAGGATGCAATGAAAGCGTTATCGTCGGATGCAATAGTTCCGAAATATTACAAGATGCGCAAGAGCGATGAAGTTATTCGATTGGCAAAGTATTTAGAAATCCTTGGCATGGAGATTGAGGATCATTACACGTTCTCCGTATCACCCACGAGTGTTGATTGTCTGCACAGTATGAAGACGTTGATGAATTTTGCAAAGGCGTTCCTAAACGAAGGTCACGTGAGCGTAAAGTTGATTCCAAAGTCAGTCAACAAACACGATAGAAAGTCTAGAGCAGATGCGCAGACGCGCATGAACCAACGAAGCGTGGGCATCTTGGCGACTTTGGAAGAGCAACACCGAGCATACGATTTATATTTATGGTTCGCGAGGCGAATGAGCGCGCAGTTTCCAGAGTATAGCCTCGCCGAAGCGTTACGAGTCATGTGCGCACATTCGATTGATGCTGAACTCCAGAAACTATCTACATCAGCTACCATTGAAAGCAACTCAAGGAAGAAAAAGAGCGAAAAGAAGGAAGAGGGTTCGAGCAAGCCGGTTAAACAAATTGAGGAGCTTGATAGAAAAATTCTCCGCTCTGCGATAAATCGGGTAAACGAGGAAAGGAAGAATTTGTCTCTCTTATCAAAGCCAGCGACAACGAAAAAAACAACAACAACGATATCGAGGCAGCACTAGTTCAGCAAAAGCAGTAGGCCCACATAGTGTATGATAGGAAGTAGTACTAGCAATATTGTAAGCAATACATGTAGAAGAACTAGTTTATTTAGACAATTTTCCACTTAAAAATCTGCTTTCTTTGGTTTTGGCGGAAGAATGTCGTATCGTAATAATCGCGTGTCGACGCCGCCAATCCCCAAGACGTGCTTGCGACTCGCGCGCATGTAAATTTCTCTCGATATAGAAGGGTCTCCAGATAAAACGAACGCGGACTGGTTTGGCATTTCTCTTTTTAAAAAGATTCCCAACTTTCTCCAAGCGTCTCCGGCTTCGGTCGAGTTCACATCTCCCGGCAAAATTTCGTTGTAGTCATCACCACCGCCATCGCCACCACCCCATCTTTCTTCGTCGTCGTCGTCGTCATTGTCTTGGTCTTCATTGTTATAGCCGTTCTCGCCTCCGTAAGAAGAAGCTCTATTTGAGGATCCGCTGCCGTTACGATTCACGTCGCTCATTCTACTATCGAGTGAAATTCTCTTCCCCCACGGTGGGTTCGTACAAATGCTTCTTCTTTTCGATTCTAATAACGAAGGCGGAACTACCCACTCGTCAACGGAAGATTGGTACACTTTTACGACGTGCGGTACACCGGCGGCAAGAGCTGAGCGCTGCGCCAACGATACTGAACCAGGATGGATGTCGTTGCCTAAGCACGTCACTTTATTCTTTTGATCGGAAAACTGATTGAATTCTTCCTCTGCGATTCTCTTTTTTTCGGCGTTATCGATGCAATCGAGAAAGACGTCCTCGTTAAAATCTGGCCAATTTTGGAACGCGTATCCACCATTTTTGTACCGAACTAGCCCAGGTGCAACATTCATAGCCATCAAGGCGGCTTCAACAACCATCGTACCTGAACCGCACATTGGATCTATAAATACAGGAGGCGGTATATCGTCATCTTCTTCTCGCTGGCTTCTCCATTCGTCGAGCGCTTCCGGCCATCCGGCGATGTGAAGTAACCCAGCTGCCGCGGCTTCGTTCAACGCGGCTCGATGAACAGATAAATTTGCTCTGTATCCTCTTCTGTGTAAAGAATCACCGCTCGTGTCGCGATAAAGCGTCGCCCGATCTTTATACAAAGTCATAAACAATGGAACGTCTGCTTTCACCTTGTTGCCGCGAAAGTCGCGCGGATCTCTCGGGCGAATACCACCGCACGCGTCGGAAATGTAATCGCAAATGGCATCTTTTGCTCTCGTGCACGCGAGTTTCGTGCTCGAAATTAGAGAATTTGACCACACTCTCGCTTCGATCGAAAACGTTAATTCTGCGTTGATTAAAACTTCTTGCCACGGAACGCAATGTTTAACAAAATCATACACGGAATCGAAACCTGATTCGCGCGGATCTAAATCCCCAGACGCGAGTTCGCACAACACTCTCGTTCCCGAACGAAGCCAAATGTTCGCGTTGTATGCAGTTTCTAAAGTACCGACAAAGGAGACACCAGATGCGCCTATTTCAACGTGCTGCGCTCGAATCTCTTTCGATGAAAGTTCTTTGGCGACAACTTCCTCCAATCCCGGATGGCAGGTGACGAAAAAGCGAGACATGCCTTTTGACACCGGTGCGCGTTCGGGTGCCGCTTCTTGGTCTTGGTATGCATCTTCACCTCTTCTTCTTCTACTACTACTATTACTACTTTTTTGTGCATTAGGAGGGTTTCTGCTCGTTTCGGAAGAAGAAAAAAGTCGCTCGCGGCCTTCTCTTTGTCTCGGCGCGCGTTGCGTCGTAGTCTCGCTCCTTTGCTTAAAGTTTTCGTGGAAGCTTCTAAAGTCTGCATCATCATCATCTAAATCATCGTAATCATCGTAATTGTCATCTCCATCAGAATCAGAATCATCACTGATTTGCTTGAATTGATCCATTTGTCGTTGAAATAATCGTTTCCGCTCTTCATCACCGCCTTTACCTCGGTTCTCTTTGAACCTGTTCGTCGCCGTATTTTTTGGCGCCGAAGACGATGTTTTCTTGGTCGTTCTCCTCATACCGTCTCGAGGCGGTTCCGTAGTCGCCGCTCTGATGGCATCGAAATCGTTTTGCATATCCTCGCGTACACTTGGTTTCCATCCTGGTGGTGCCGGAGGTGGTACTGCTCCTCCACCAACACTTTGTGTTACTTCGTGTTGATATTGCGGTGGTTGTTCCGCAGAGGCTGAAAAAATCGGTTTTAATTGTTGTTGTTGTTTCATTTGGTCTCCTTTTCCTCCTCCACCTTGTCGCGCGTTTCGTAAACCAGCGCCCCAACCACCGGAATCATCGAATGAATCCACATCTTGTCTTCTTCCTCTTCTTTCTCTCCCTTCTCCTCTTCCTCCTCTACCTCTTCCTCCTCTTCCTCTTTGTTGTTGTTGTTGTTGTTGTCGTGAATCGTTTCTCCCGGCGGCGTTCGTTGAAAATAAAGCGCAATTCCTTCCTCGTCTAAATCTCGACGACGAGGAGTGATCAAAGGTGTTGTTGTTGTCGTTGTGCGCGTCAAGAAAGCGCACCAAAGATGAAGGCAGGAATTGCCTGACTAATGAAGAATAAGAAGAAGAAGAAGACGTTTTTAATCCTGCTCTTCCACTGTGTGTGCCAAAGGTGAAACCCGTTGTTGTTCTCATCGATAATCGACGAAGACACTAATTTTTGGTTTGTGTGTTTGTTTTTTTTTTGTTTTTTGTGAGGGAAAAGCAAAGAATTCATCCACCTTTTGCACACACAACCCTCTAAAAAAAACACGCAAAAAAAACAAGTTTCGGGACAAAACATGACTCAAAACGTATTCGATAAAATGACGACGAGAGGAGCGACGACGACGACGACGAGGATACGATGATGACGATGATTTCGACGACGACAACAGCAACAATACCAACACCAACAATAGGGGCAAATGTGAAAGGAAGAAGGCAACGACGATTGATTATTATAATAACTCTTTTCGTTTCCTTTGTATTATTGCTCGCAGTAGTGGTGTCGTTTACATCATCACCGAGTAGTCCTTTTGCGTTTGGAAAGGAAGAAGCAAATATTAAGGACGAAGGACTTCTCGGCGCAGACGATGCGGGATTCTTAAATCCAGACGAGGAAGAATCGACGAAAGTATCAGTCGAGGATGAGGTGGAAGTACACGGAAAGAACGAAGAAGAAGAAGAAGAAGAAAACGCGACGGGGGAATTATTAGGTGTTGGTGACCAAGAGGAAGACGTTCGAAACAAAGATAACGAGGAAGAAAATGTCAAACAAGATGGAGCAGAAAGTGAAGAAGCAGTTGCTCCAAAAGCAAAGAAAACTACGACGACGACAACGACAACAGCTATGGTGACGCAGCGCTTCTCTCGCCACGCTTCGCACTCGCACGCGTGCTCGCCAGAGTACATCGCACTCTTCCCGCCAAAAGCGAAAGCAAATAAAGCAACCACCGTTTCCACACTCGCGCATAGAAAGAACTACGAAAACACGGGAGCTTATCGAGATAAGAAGATCCCCGCGTCCATATTACCAAATTCTGGGAGAGATATTTTGGCAGCACCAGCAGTAGTAGCGACAAATAGTGTAGCAGCAAATGGCGACGCGCCGTGGCGAACGTGTGCACTCGTCGGGAACTCAGGACATCTTCTCAAAATGGATTACGGGAAACAAATCGACGCGAACGATGTAGTCGTGCGTATCAATCAAGCCCCGACGAAAGGGTACGAAAAGTTCGTCGGAAAAAAAACGACGCACAGATTATTAAATAGATTGTGGACAATCGCATACCACGACGGAAGCGGCATAAACAAAATCTACCGAGGCGGAGGGTGGCCTTTGGAAAAAGGAGTCACTCTGATTTCTTCGCGCACGGCGGCGGAAAATTTCGTTCGGTTAGCGTATTACGTAAAGAATAAGTTAAAACGAAAAGACGTGCAGACTTTATTTCTCATGCCTGAAATCCGAGCGGTGGCGGAGAATTCGTTGAAGAAGTTCCGAAAATGTTACGAGAAGAAGCACTCGAAAAACTTCAAAGGCGGTAATTGCGCGTCGTCGGGTTTAGTAGGTATCGCAATGTTACGTCCGTTGTGCGTAAATATCACAGTGTACGGTTTAGGGAAAGGCCAGCGAGGCGATCCGTACCAGTATTATCGTTTGAAGCAAACGCACAGGAGTTATGGGAACCCGGTGCACAGCTTTGACACGGAAGACATCATGTTTAGGACAATGGCCAACGATGGAGTTATTAACTTTTGCAACGCAAAAGAAGAATGTAGATTCAATTATTAGCAATCATAGAGAACAAGTGTGTAATGTAGTAGTAGTACTAGTACTAGTAGTAGTTGAAGGCGTTTAGCAGTTTACTCGTATATTGAATTGTTAACGCTTTATGAAGAGTATCGTTTATTTGATTCGTTTGTACTTTAGTACTTCTTACAAAAAAAAAGCTCTTCACGTCTTTCCTTTCTCTCCCTTTCTCTCTCTCTCTTCTTATTCTTAATTATTTATTAGTTATGCTATTGTCAGTCAATTCGTCAGCTATTCGTATTAGTATATTATTACTTGTATTATTGCGTCAATCGTTGGGCGATGCGCTCGCTCGCCCAGTGCAAAGTCGAGTCAAAGTTGGTGTCGTCTGAAGATTGCGAGTGAAGTTCTTGGAACAACGCTTGGTAAAACGTCTTTTCTTTGAACAGCTCGCCGATACCGTCCATGGTATCCGCCATATCTCCCAACAACGCAATCATGTTCCTCGTCACGCTCGCGTCTCTGTACGGATCTTTTGAAACATCTTCGATGAAGGATAAAATAAAGCGCGCGTGCTGCGCCAAACTCGCGATTTTGGACTTATCGTCTCGGAACCCTTGCAAAATCCCGGTGTACGCCTCGAAAATGCCATTTCTGAGATCGTTCTTGTATTGCACCGTATCTTCGTCTAATTCAACGTTTGGATCTTGATTTGTCATCGCCAAACTCGTCGCGCTTTGCAACATGGGTAAAACGAATTCGAGATATTTATCGAACGAAGGACCAACCGCCAAAGCAATGTCGCCGAAACAGCTCAAAATCGGCGGCTTCACAGCTCTGTGCAACTCGGACGATTGCAAATCTTGCAACAACAAAAACACGATGTTGTCGCACCATTGCGCCAACTTTTCGTCTAATGCTCTACAGATGTCCCCAACCACACCAACCGTCGCTTGGCACACAGAAAACTCTTCGTGGTTTTTCAAACCAACCTCGACGAACGGGTAAAACGCCTCCATGTATTTTTCGAAATCTTTACCTACCGAGTGCGCCAAAGCGCCGACTGCGAGCATGGCTTCTTCGTGCACAGTCGCGGATCGATTCGCTAAAACTCTCAAAAAAGCAGTCATCAAGTTATCAGAGTGCTGCGCCAAGGAGCCTTTCGCCGCTTCTTCCGATCCCAAGCGTTGAATGATAACTTGCAAAGTTCCGCACAACAACGCCTGTTGATCGGTTTGCTTCTCCAACATGTCTTGGGAAGTCACTTGCGTCTCGAACGTGCTCCCGAGCTTTTGCAAGACGACGGGAATGAGCTGGTGCACCGTAACTAACGTTTCTGTGCTCGCACCTCGAATGATATCGTTCAACGCTTCGTAACATTCCACTTTCAACTTCATCTCCGCATCCGGTCTCTCCGCGGTGACCAACAACGCTTGCACGATGGGCTGAAAAAACGGCGAAAGTGCCGGTCGCAAGAGATCATCTTCACCGAGAGAGGTGACTAAATTCTGAATACTCCAGCACGCTTTTCCAGCGACGTTCGGCACGTCTTTGAGAGATTCCGTCAGCGCCGCTAACGTCGTTCCCAAGTTACTCTGCGTGATCAAATGATACTCCGGCGATTGCACAAACTCAAAGACGCGTCCAATCGTCCAAGCCGTGGTATCTTTCACGTGCGTGTTCTTATCGTTCATCGAGTTCAACAAGAACGGCAACGCATCGTTCGCGAGAGGAGCTAATTTTTCTCTCGACGGACCCTCTAAAATAGCACCAAAAGCAAACAGAGCGGCTTCCTTTTGTCTCCAGTTATCTTGTTGGATGTTTTGCGTAATGTATTGCATGACGCCGTCCACGACTTGATCGCCGGTCAAGTTTGAGATCAAGTTCAAGCACGTTCCGCCCGCCATGGCTAAATTCCACGCGTTTTCGTCTTCGTCTTGACCTTCCTCTTGTTTTGTCAACTGCTCGAGCAACATCGGCGTCAACACTCCCAACGCCTTTTCGATGAATTGATGATACTTGACGTCCCGTTCGCCGTCTTTGATGGCATCCTTTCGTCCAATTTCTTCCTCGCAAATCGACGACCAAAACTCAATCGCTTGTAAACCAATCTGAGGATCGTCTCCGTGTAAAACTTTCACGGTCAAATCGTAAATTGCGGAGATGTAACTTTCGAGATACTCGTAATACTCCTCCGCGACGCCGACTAAAACTTCAAAAGCGGCGTATCGAATCCTTTGATCCGGCGAGACCGTCGCTTCACACGTCACTTGCATGATGTAATCTCTCTCTTGCTGCTTGGAAAAATTCTCCGAGGCAAACGTTAACGCGATCGATAACGCATTACACGCCGCTAATCGCACCTCGTTGTTCGTTTCCGTTTTGTCCATCCCTTGAATAATAGCCGTCAACATCGTATTCACCGCGGTTTGGTCCAAACCGCCCATGCCGCCAAAATCATCCCCTTGCTCGCCGTTCAACGATAATTCCTTGCAGATGTATCCTAAAGCTTCCAACGTCGCTTGCTTCAATTCCGTGGAACTTTGAGGACCGGAAACGCTCAATTGCAACTGCGGAATCAGTTCCGGCCACTGTTTCGCCGGTATCTCCGCAGCGGCAAATTTAGCCACCACTTGCGCCGCCGTGTGTCGAATCTCCTGAACAGGCGAGCTCAACGCCTGGAAAATCATAGACTTGATCTCCATCCGTTGGTTTTGATCGACTTGATTGAGCCATTTTTGCTGTAAACTCTTCTTCGTTTGGTACGACCTCGAGTCGATGCTGTTTTTCAAGATCAAACCGGCGAGTCGTCGGACTTCGCTCGGTTTCGACTCATCGCTGAGTTCTTTCGCCAACGAGGAGAGGTACAAGGAAAAATTCGCCTCTTTGGCTTGCTCCAACTGCTGCTCGGCTTTAGATCGAACGGTTTGATCCGGATTTTGGGTGTTGACCAGAATCTGCGTGATGTCCGCCATCTTCTTCTTCTTCGTTTTTAGTAAGAAGAAGGGGGGGATTTATATTTTGTACGAAAGGAGCTCTCGAGAGGAAAAATGGAAATCAATCGCAAAAACACAAACACCTTCTTCTCTCTGATTGATAGATATTCACTAATAGAGAGAGAGAGAGAGAGAGACAGAAAGAAGGAGGAAAACGAATCACTCCGACTCGTCTCTCTCTCTCTCTATATATATATATATATATATGTGTGTGTGTTTTTACTTTTAAACTCTTCTTCTTTGTTGTGAAGGAAGAGCAAGAGTTTTTTGACAGCGTCGACAGACTTTTTGGACTGTCAAATTGGACAGACGAGAAAAGACTGCTGAGTGAGAGTGAAAAGGGAGAAGAGCACAAACAACAACAAAAAATGATGATTCGTTTAGGTGTTCCCGTTACGTACTCTAACAACTGCTTTTAAAAAGGGGCACATTGACCATGACTGATGAGTACCACTTACAACTACTCTACTATTACTAAAATGACTACTACTTCGCTTTTA
>Ga0115000_10002827_pt1 | contig 14722 bp, 13 predicted proteins | sample ArcticOcean_MG_C_6_FD_89690 | JGI IMG/M metagenome (GOLD analysis project Ga0115000, IMG submission 89690) | Marine microbial communities from western Arctic Ocean - ArcticOcean_MG_CB8_128 | ecosystem: Environmental > Aquatic > Marine > Oceanic | place: Arctic Ocean: Canada Basin | collected...
CCGACTTCGAATCCCTTGGTTGCCGGAAGCGAAAGCATTGCCTTGGCAAGATCTGCCTCGAAACGATCGAAAACCGGCTCGCCCAAACCCACTGGAAGATTTCGTATCCTACACTCAATAACGCCGCCAACTGAATCTCCCTGTCCTCTTACTTCCAAAATCCGAGCGATCATCTTTTCAGCAGTCTCCGCATGCGGACAGCGAATCGAGTTGGCCTCGATCAAGTCCGACGTAATCACCGCATCCTCGGGCATCTCGATATCCTGAACGCGCTTCACGTAGGCAATCGTCTCGACCTTGCCAGCAAGTCCCAAAATCTTCTTAGCGATCGCGCCCGCAGCGACGCGACCGATAGTCTCGCGAGCCGAAGAGCGCCCTCCACCCTCGGGATTTCTGTGACCGTATTTCGACTGGTAAGTGAAGTCAGCGTGCGAAGGACGAAACTTCTCCTTCATCTCCGAATAAGCCGAAGGGCGATGATCCTTGTTGAATACCAACATCGAGATCGGCGTACCGGTCGTGCGGCCTTCGTACACTCCCGAAAGAATTTGCACTTGGTCCGCCTCCTTGCGGGGAGTCACGATGTCGCTCTGGCCCGGACGTCGCCGGTCGAGCTCGATCTGGATTTCCTCCGCCGTAATCGGCAGATTCGGAGGGCATCCGTCGATCACGACGCCAACGCCCCCGCCATGGCTTTCGCCCCAGGTACTGATTGAAAATAGCTTCCCGAATGTATTGGGCATGGCGAGACCCTAGAAGCGTGAACGAAGGGATAAAGGAAAAAGTGGTATTAAAAACGCAGAGGCCAATCTACCGGTTCGTCAAATTCCAGGATCGAAACCGCCCAGCTCGCCGTTATCAATCAGCTGATTCATGCCCAAAGCCGGGGCGCTTTCCTTACAGGCTCCAACACTCCTCGCAGGTACGCCCACTGCCGTGCAATGCGCTTTCACGTCTTTTAAGACCACGCTTCCAGCGCCGATCTTCGCGCCTTCGCCGATTTTAATATTTCCCAGCACTTTCGCCCCTGATGCGATTAAAACGCCGTTACCTACTTTGGGATGACGATCGCCTTGTTCCTTTCCGGTACCCCCCAAAGTGACCCCCTGCATTATCGACACATTGTTGCCAATCACCGCAGTTTCGCCGATCACCACGCCATTACCATGGTCGATTAGAATCCCATGCCCAATCGTCGCCGCTGGGTGGATATCCACTCCAAAAACCTTCGAAACAAGACTCTGTAAATAAAGAGCCAAGGTCTTGCGATCCTCGTTCCACAGATGGTTCGCAAATCGAAAGGCCGACAAAGCATGAAACCCTTTGAAAAAGAGAAACGGAGTCAAAAATCCAGCCGCCGCGGGATCGCGATCCCTAACCGCCTGCAAATCGATCCTCACGCACTCCCTCAAATCATCCTCAGATTCAAGGATTTCCAAAAATAAGTCCCTCAAGGTTATGCTTGGCAAAATATCGTCTCGAAGCTTCGAGGCCAAAGTATAGCTCAAAGCCGCATCGAATGACTTTTGCCCCAAAATCGTCTCCTGAAGATAGGCCCCCAATAAGCGCTCGGTGGTGACCGATTTCTCTGCTTCTACCCTAAGGGCATTCCAAATACTGTCGTTTTTCGCGCTCATGGCTCTGAAAACGAGTCAAACATGGCATAAACTGCGTTTGCAAACCGAATTCCTATTCGTCGCTAGGGATCTATATGGTAGAGGTAATAAGAAGATCCCCCAATCTATCCAAGAATCGACAGACGCCTCACCACTCTATTCTTGCCACCAAACAGATCGATGACACTTTTCACGACCGATCTGGAACGCCTTCGAGCTTTTCGGGTCAACGCAACCACTTCAGACGACGCAATCCAGATTCCCTCTATCACACCATGGAATCGACCCTGTGCGTTCTAAACTAACTAGCACTATGAAAAACTTCGTCGCAATAACCGTAGCGTCCTTACTTGCAGTCGCTACTTCATTCGCCGACGTAATCGTCACCAAAAGCGGATCCACCATCAACGGAAAGATCCAAGGAATCACTGGTGGAAAGATAAAGATAACAACCGACTTCGCCGGTGAGATCGAAGTTGATCAAGCCCAGGTCGAGTCAATGTCCACTGACGAACCCATTTTCGTCTCCTTCGAAAGCGGAGCCTCCTACGAGGGAACGCTAAAAGGTTCCGGAAACAAGGCCATCAAGGTCAATACCAAGGACGGCGAACTCGCTACCTCGATCGACAAAATCCAAGAAAGCTGGCAGCCAGGAGCCCAAAGCCCAGCCGAAGCTCGCCAAGCAGCTGAATTGGAAAAGCTCAAACGCAATTGGGCATACGAAGCAGCATTCGACCTAACAGGTAAAAGCGGTAACTCCGACAGCACCGGAATGGGAATGGCCTTTCGTGCGACTCTCAAAGGGCCCGATGACAAATTGGACTTCTACTCGCGAGCGAACTTCGAAGAAACCGACGGTTCCAAGAGCGCCGACGACTCCCGTGCCGGCATCGACTACACCAACCAAATTAGCAGCGATTGGAATTGGTTCGTCAGCAGCGAATTCGGACGCGACGTTATTAAAGACACCGATTTATTCGTGACGACCGCCGCAGGTTTTGGATATACATTCGCCAACACCGACACACGCTTCCTCAATGTTCGTGGCGGTCTCGGGTATCGTTTCGAGAACTACAACGACCTCGGCCGCGAAGAACTCAGCGCAGCAAGTCTCGATCTCGGATTAGAGCACAAGGAAACACTCAAATGGGGCAAGTTGGTCAACCGAATCAAATTCACGCCGACCATCGAAGACTTCGGAAGCTTCCGCCTCTATCAAGATTCCTCAATCGATTTTCCGCTCAAGGCAGAAAAATACAGCGTCCGCCTCGGATTCTCTAACGACTACGACGCCGACGCTGGCCTCAGCGGCAAAGACGAACTCGATACGACTTACTACATTCGCATGGTCCTAAACTGGGACTAAGCAGAATAGTCGCTCGCAATTTTCAACGCCTCGTCTCTCCGGAGCCGAGGCGTTTTTTTTTGCGCAAAGCCGTAGGGCTGGTCGCATAAGAAGATCATTGCATTGCGGCACGGCGGGACGTCTTTGCCCTACCCAATAGCCCTAGCGCTGATTCAACTAAGGTGAACTAAGATGGTAGCGGCCGATCTCCGAGCGGCCATCCCTCTACCCCAAAAATGGCCGCTCGGAGATCGGCCGCTACCTTTAAAACTAAGTCGGAATATTCATCTAAGACTCCTCGCCCACACCGAATACGGCATCGACGTAATTATCAACCTGATACGCCTGCAAGTCCTCGGCTTTTTCCCCAAGTCCTAGAAAGTAAATCGGCAATTTTAACTCACGGTAAATTCCAACAAGCGATCCGCCGCGACTCGTTCCGTCAAGCTCTGTAACGATAAGCCCACCAAAACCGAATTCCTCGTGAAAGACGCGAGCCTGCTCGATTGAATTCGAACCAAGACTCCCGTCCACTACGAGCAAACTATAATGCGGCGCCGTCTCGTCATGCTTCTGCAAAACACGACGTATTTTAGCGAGCTCATCCATCAAATGGCTCTTGGTATGCAAACGCCCCGCCGTATCCACGATAAGCGTATCCTTGCCCCGACTTTTCGCAGCCTGCCATGAATCGAATGCCACTGCCGCGGCGTCCGAACCACGCTCTCCCGAAACCATGTCCAAATCCAATCGGTTGCTCCACTCCCTAAGCTGCTCGGTCGCAGCCGCGCGAAACGTATCGCAAGCAGCGACCAGCACCTTCCGACCTTCCGCTTTGCACTGACTTCCCAGCTTAGCAGTCGTCGTCGTCTTGCCGGAGCCATTTACGCCGATCAAGCATATGACAGTCGGACGGTCGTCCTTAAACTCGATCACGCCTTCGGAACCCTCAAGCACTCGACGCAAAACCGCCGATCCAATCGCCGCCACATCTTTGCCTCGCAAGTCCTTATTTTTCCGATACGCGACCTTCGTTTCTTCGAGAATCTCCTCAGTCGTCTCGTAACCGAAATCAGCCGCATACAAGGCTTCCTCCAATTCTTCTATCGACGACGCATCGAGTTTTGTTCGACGAAAAATCCCACCTGTTTTTTCCGCGAAGCTTTTAGCCGACTTCGACAGGCCTTCTTTAAATTTCTTGAATAGCGACAGCATTAGAAAAACCCCAACTTCTACATCAGATAAGCCAATACACCTTGTTTAAACGTAATCGTCACGCCCTACTCCTCGCTAGCGCTACGCGACGGTCGATCGAGCTGACCATGCAGGCGATCAAGGATGCCGTTGACGAAACGGCGAGATTCCTCGGCCGAGTAAAGTTTACTCAAGTCGACGGCTTCGTTGATCGTTACGATGGGCGGAATATCTTTTCGAAACAATAGCTCGAAAATCGCCATGCGCAATATCGCCAGATCGATTTTAGCGATACGTTTGAAATCCCAATTATTGGCGATCTCTCGGATTTTCTCATCGATATCCTCCGAGTTTTCGATCACGCCGTAAATCAATTCGTCCGCGAAAGAATAATAGTCGCGATCTTCGCTTTGATCCTCTTGGTCCTCGTAAAATTGACGGACCGAATCATTGAGATTGGTCGGCTGATTGATCGACCAGGAATACAGGTACTGCATACATGCTATGCGGCACTGTCTGCGTTGCGATTTTTTTCCTTCGCCCATCGTTACGTTCCTATAAATAATCCCGACGCAATTGCGCCATTTGGAGTGCGCATTGTCCAAATTCCGTACCTTTAGGAATCGAGCCAACACAACGGTCTTTCACTTGCTCTTCGTCATCGCCTACGATCACGCCATTAACTACCGGCACATTCGTATCCAAAGCGACCTGTTGCAGTCCAATATTCGACGAATCCGCTACAAGTTCGTAGTGCTTCGTTCCGCCCGCGATAATTGCCCCAAGAGCCACGATAGAATCGTAGTTCCCATGTTTTGCAATCAGCTGAACTGCAATCGGCAATTCGTTTGAACCCGGCACGCGTTCAACCAAAATCTTTTCAGGAGGAACTCCTGCATTTTCAAGCTCAGCCTGGACGCCTTTCAGCAATCCATCGACATAGACCTCATTGTACCGAGCGGCAACGATCGCGATCGAAAAATCGGATCCGTCAATCTCAGAAGGTTTTGGCGATAGTCGGCTCATAGTAAGAACAAGGTGAAAGGAGACACGGAGATGCGCTCGTTAACGCCCCATGTAAAGGCGTAATTGGAAATTATTCCAAATCGATAGAAGATTGGCTCGCTAACGGGTGCTTACCCTCCGCTACAACTCGACTTGCTCGACGATTTCCAGCCCGTATCCATCCAGGCCAACGACATTCCGGCTCGTATTGGAAAGCAGGCGTATCTTCTCCAATCCCAAAGCCACGAGAATTTGAGCTCCAATCCCATAATCACGTAATCCCGTCGACGCCGTGGCCGATTTAATTTCATCCAATTGAGAGAATCCTCGATCCGGACGACTAATGAAAACCACCGCGCCCGTGCCTTCCTCGGAAATCTTCGACATAGCCGCATGCAAAGGATCGCTGCTTTGCTTGCCTACCTTCCGAAATAAGTCCGTGAACAAATTCTCCGCGTGCACGCGCACTAGAGTTGGCGATGCATCAAGCTGCCCCGCGACGAGCACGTAATGCTCCGACTGATCCAGCTTGCTGCGAAAAATCTTCAAGGTGAACAATCCGAATTCCGTTTCGAACGGCATTTCCCTCACCAGAGAGACCAACTTGTCGCGCTTAATCCTGTATTCGATCAAAGCCGCGATTGAAATCAACTTCAGCCCAAACGTTTTCTTGAAGGCATAAAGCTCAGGCACCCGAGCCATCGTACCGTCATCATTAAGAATCTCGCAAATCGCCGCGCATGGGAACAACCCCGCCAGGGACGCTAAATCAATCGCTGCCTCGGTATGGCCAGCCCGTTCCAAAACGCCGCCGTCCTTCGCCTTCAAAGGAAAGATATGCCCCGGCTGGACCATTTCGTCCGGACGCGTATCCGGATTGCCGAGCAACTGAATCGTACGAAAACGATCGTAAGCGCTGATGCCGGTTGTGATTCCCTCCGCAGCATCGACCGAAACCGTAAAGTCCGTCTTATGCGACTCGCGGTTCTCAGCGACCATTTGCGTAATGCCCAAACGCTGCAGGTGATGAGCCGTACAAGGAGCGCAAATCAGGCCACGAGCATGCTGAATCATCATATTAACCGATTCCGGGGTCACTTTCGCAGCGGCAATAATCAAATCGCCCTCGTTCTCTCGATCTTCATCGTCGGTCACGATAACCGGACGCCCAGCCGCCACTTCCGCGATGGCTTCTTCTACGCTGTCGAATGCGATTTCCTCGTCGATCTGGCTCATTTCGCACCTAGTCAAACGCTTAACGCATCGAAGACAACTCATCATCCCCAAAAAAGACAAAGCGAGGCTCCGTTGAGGAAGCCCCGCTTTTAACAATCCATCTAATGCAATAAGAATAAAACTAGTCGCGAAATCTTTTCCCAAAGCTTCGCTCACTCTTTTATCGACGCCTTCCAGAGCCACTTTAGGTAATAGAGCTCACTTTTTCCAAAAAAGGTGCGAAAAGCGCCCATTGCCCCTAAACGGAGCAACCTAACCGCTCGACTCCAGCCCCGAGTAATCCACCCTACCCAATAGCCCTCAAGCATTCTTAGGTTTCACTCATCCTCTCCGATAACATCATATTCGCTCGATCTTTTCACCGATCAGCCCTTTGTCAGACTCACTAATCAGCAGGAATCCGTGATAATCGCCGAAAATCTCACTAAAACCTTTCGCGACCGAAAACGTGGACTCGTCCGTGCGGTCAACAATCTGAGCCTCACCTGCCACCCTGGCCAAATTTTCGGCCTTCTCGGCGCCAACGGCGCCGGAAAGACCACCACTCTGCGCATGCTGGGCACCTTGCTCGAGCCCACCCATGGAAATGCGACCATCGCCGGCTACGACATTCGCAAGAATCCCCAAGAAGTTCGTCGCAGCATCGGTTTTCTCTCCGGCAGCACCGCCCTCTACGGGCGTCTCACTGCTCGGGAGATGATCCAGTATTTCGGCCAACTCAACAACCTAAGGGGAACCGACCTCTCGACACGCGTTGACGAACTCATAGAACGCCTCAAAATCGGCGAATTCGAAAACGGCCGTTGCGACAAACTTTCAACCGGCCAAAAACAGCGCGTCTCAATTGCCCGCTCCATCGTGCATCGTCCTCCCGTCATGATCTTCGACGAGCCGACCAGTGGCCTAGACGTCATGACTTCCCAAACGATCATGGCCTTCATCGAGCAATGCCGGATCGATAATCTGACCGTTGTATTCTCCACCCACATCATGAGCGAGGTCGAACGCCTTTGCGACCGCGTAGCGATCGTCCACCACGGAGTCATCGCCGCCGAAGGATCCGTCGACGAGCTTCGCCAGCTGACCGGCGAGGCTGTCATGGAAAACGCATTTCTCAAAATCGTACATGAAATGAAGGACCCCCATGTTTAGCCGATCCCTCAGCTACGTCGTATTCCGAAAGGAACTACGGGAGACTCTCCGCGACAAACGCGTCCTGCTCGGAGTGATCGTCTCGCCCCTGCTCGTAACTCCACTCATACTTGGCACCATATTCTTTTTCGCCGGGAAAAAGCAGATGCAAAAAGGCGAAGCCATCCTGGATATCGGCATTGTAGAGCAAGCCGCCTTTCCCGAGCTCGTTCAACAGTTGGACGACAATGCCACCATCAAAACCAAGCATTTCGATACACGCGAAGAAGCCATAACCGCCGTTGAAAAGCGTATCGTCCGAGCAGTTCTCGTCGTATCCGAAACCGCCCGAAGCGATTTCCAAAACGACCAATCCGCAGGTCTCGAAATGATATTTACATTCGCCAACGAAACCTCGCAAAGCGCAAAAAGCCGACTCCAAAACGTAATCAAAGAGTTCGACAAAAGCGCCCTCGCTAAACGTATCCAAACAATGGCTCTGCCGGAGTCATTCGCGAAGCCGACCAGTCTATCGATCAACAACATCGCCACCAGCGAATCCACCGGCTCATTCGTTCTCGGACTCTTCCTCCCCTACTTGATCGTAATCTCCGCTGCCTTCGGAGGCATCCAAACGGCTTTCGATTTATGCGCCGGCGAAAAGGAACGCAGCACCATGGAGACCTTGCTCGTGTCTCCCGCTTCGAGATCGGATATCGTCCAAGGGAAACTCTTCACGATTTTCACGATCAGCCTTATTGCCTCCCTTTGCGCAATCACGGGAATTGTCGGTCCACTAGCGTTCGGACTCGATTTTCTCAAAGACAGCGTAGGCAATCAAATCTCTATCAATCTCACCTCGGTCCTAGCGATGTTGCTGATCGTAGTCCCATTGGCTCTATTCACCTCTTCACTCTTGCTCGTCATTTCCAGTTTCGCTCGAAACCAAAAGGAAGCCCAAACCTATATTCTTCCGTTCATATCCATCATTCTGTTGCCAGCGATGCTATCCACCATCTTCGGAGCGGAAACCCAACTCTACACAGCATTCATCCCGGTCATGAATATTTCGCTGACCATGAAGCAAATTCTCGGCGACCTCTTCGACCCGCTATATTTCGCGATTTCCCTAGGAAGTTCCTTTCTCTACGCCTATATTGTCATGCGCATTGCCACCGCTTTCTTCCAAAGAGAGAACATTCTCTTTCGGACCTAACCGACAATTCCCAAGGCGCAGCAAAGCAAACATCCGTTCCTCAAACGTTTTATTTCGAACGTGAGGCCGGATCAGGCTTTACGCCCTCATCCGGACCGCTAATTACTAATCGAGTAGTCCAAACTCTATCCCCCCTCTATTTCAGCGAATACCGATGAGCGCAAATCCAGTCATTTTCAACAACACCGTTCTCCGCGACGGTCACCAATCACTCGCAGCAACCCGCATGACGACCGAGCAAATGCTGCCCGCTCTCGAGCTGCTCGACAATATAGGATTCGGTTGCCTTGAAACTTGGGGCGGAGCCACCATCGACGCAGGGCTGCGCTTCCTAAAAGAATTTCCCTTCGATCGCCTCGACGCCATTCGCGCCAAAACGAAATCGAAGCACATGATGCTTCTACGCGGACAAAACATCGTCCAATACGCCCACTTCCCCGACGACATCGTCAACGCATTCATCACGACCACTGCCAACCATGGCATGGACATCTTCCGCATCTTCGACGCCCTGAACGATCCCCGCAACATGGGCACCGCCATCAAAGCAGCCAAGGCTGCCGGCAAAGAAGCACAAGGCGTCATCTGCTACACATCCAGTCCCGTCCACAATACCGAGAGCTTCATCAAACTCGGCCAGGACCTTGAAGACTTAGGTTGCGGCTCGCTTTGCTTGAAGGACATGGCCGGCCTCGTTCCGCCACGCCAAGCCTACGACATCATCAAAGGCCTCAAGGATAGCGTTAAGATCCCAATCGTTCTCCACACTCACGAAACCGCAGGGATCGGCGCAACGACCTACTACGCGGGCATCGAAGCCGGAGTGGATTCCATCGACACCTCCATCATTCCTTTCGCCAACGGCACCGGCCAGCCCGATACCGCTCGCATGCTCGCTCTGCTCGAAAACCACCCGCGGGCTCCGAAGTACGACCTCGACGCTCTGCAAGCGCTGCGCGAGCACTTCACCAAAGTCTACGAAGAGCTCTCCGACTACACCAGCTTCGCCAACGAACGCGTCGACGCTGACGCCCTCAAATATCAAGTTCCCGGCGGCATGCTCTCCAATTTCCGCAATCAGCTCGAAGAGCAGGGCATGGAAGACAAATTCGAAGACGTTTTCAAAGAGATCCCCGTTGTACGTAAAGCTCTCGGTTGGATCCCGCTCGTAACACCGACTTCGCAAATCGTCGGCGTGCAAGCCATGCTCAACGTCAAATTCGGCCGCTGGAAGAACTTCTCTCCGCAAGCCACCGACATCGCTCTCGGCTACTACGGCCGCACTCCGGCTCCAGTTGATACTGAGGTCCAAAGAATCGCCGCCACGAAATCCGGAAAAGATCCAATCACCTGTCGCCCAGCCGACCTGAAGGATCCCGGCATGGACGCCCTCCGCGCCGCCCTCGCCGCGAAAGACTATCCAACCAATGACGAACACTGCGTCATCCAGGCCATGTTCCCCCAAGAACTAGAAGTCTACTACAAGTCCAAAGACGCGCCGGCAGCACCCAAGCCCACCAAAGCTGCGTCAGCCGATCGCGAATCAATCGATCTCGGCTCCGGCCCGCGCCACTACGGCATCAACCTCGACGGAAAACGCTACGCCGTCACCGTCGACGAGTCCTAAGTAATAGCAAGGCGGTAGGGTTCGTTGTCCCAACGAACCGTGGAGTTGAATAAGGCTGTGTGCAGCTGTATGGGACAAACAGCCCTACCAGACGACACTTTAAAACACACACTCTCTTTACCTTTTAAGTTACAACGTTGGTCGATCGTTCATACTAGACTTTTGCCTTACCCGAGGCCGCGTTCTTCGAGCTCGTCCTCATCCCAACCGAAATGGTGTCCTAGCTCGTGCAGGTAGGTCACTCGAACTTCTTCGCGAAATGCGATTCCCTCCTCTTCGCAATAGAGCTGGATCGCTCCCAGGTATAAAACGATCGGTCCGTTTTCCTCGCCTAGCCGATCCTCTTCGAAAGAGAGATATTCTCCCAGCAACTCGATAGCCTCCGGATCTCCCTCCAAAGCATCGGGATGCCAATCTCGATAAATCACCGGAAGCCGGTCTGCCAAGCGTTTCACCTCGGATGGAAACGATTCGATACTCGATTCGACAACTGTCACCGCCTCCCTCTCCAAGTGTCCCCAATCGTATACAGGCAATCGGAACATCTTCATCATCCAGCTAAGCGGCAACTCGGATTTCCCGGAATAGGAACGGCTTCAAGCAACGACTTAGTGTATTCATGTTGTGGATTTCCAATAACTTCGGCAGTCACTCCCTGTTCGACGATTTTCCCGGATTTCATAACAACCGTTCGGTCGGAGATTTTTTTCACGACGCTTAAGTCATGTGAGATAAACATGTAAGCTAGGTCGTGCTTTTTTTGAAGATCCATCAGAAGGTCGATTACCTGAGCCTGAATCGTCACATCCAATGCGCTCACCGCTTCGTCGCAAATAATCAACTCCGGTTTCAAAGATAATGCGCGGGCAATGCAAATACGCTGACGCTGACCGCCACTAAACTCGTGAGGATAGCGAAACACGTGCTCAGCTCCGAGTTGCACTTCTTCCAAAAGCCGCACTGCGATATCGGTTTTCGATTCGCCTTTCAGCGTTCCGTGCTCCTCCAATCCCTCGGTCAAAATATCCAAAATCGTCATACGCGGATTCAGAGAACTGAATGGATCCTGAAATACGATCTGAAGATTTTTCCTAAATGGCAGGAATGCTTTACAACTCAACCCGACCAAAGAGTTTCCCCGATAGGTTATTCTCCCAGAAGTCGCCTTTTCGAGTCCGAGAATCGTCCGCCCTAAGGTACTCTTACCACTTCCCGATTCACCCACGATCGCGAGTGTCTCTCCGCTGCGAATATCCAGTGAAAGATCGTCAACCGCCTTCACGTGTCCCACCGTTTTGGAAAACAATCCCTTCTTAACAGCGAACCAAGTCTTTAAGTTTTCTACGGAAATAATCGCCTCGCCGGAATCTCGGAGATCGCTTTTCGGATCGTCGGTCAATCGAGGCACAGCCGAAAGCAACGCCCTCGTATAAGGTTCCTTTGGTGATGCAAACAATTCCTCAAGAGCTCCCTCCTCTACCTTTTTCGCCTTTTCCATCACCATCACGCGATCGCAGAGCTGCCAAATAACTCCCATATCGTGCGTAATGAATATAATCGAACTCTCCTTGCTTTTCACCTGAAGGATCAACTCGAAGATCTGTCGCTGCGTTGTTACGTCCAATGCAGTTGTCGGTTCATCCGCAATGATAATCGAAGGATCCAGCATCAGCACCAAAGCAATCATAACGCGCTGACGCATCCCGCCCGAGAATTCGAACGGATAGGAATTCATCCGATGTTCCGGTTCGGGTATACCAACCTTCTCCAACCAATCGATCCCCTGCTTCCAGGCTAACTCCTTCGTCAACGATGGATCGTGAAGCTTTAGCGTTTCCACAATCTGATTGCCCACCTTAACGAGAGGCGAAAGCGCTGTCATCGGCTCTTGGAAAATAATTCCGATCTCCTTGCCGCGTATACGCTTCAATTCCTCAATAGGCATCTGGAGTAAATCTTTCCCTCGAAAAAGAGCTTCGCCAGAAACGATCTTCCCTATCGGATCCGGGATTAAACGAATCAGACTCATACCCGTAACCGATTTCCCACTACCCGATTCGCCAACAATACCGAATATTTCTCCCGACTTAAGATCGAACGAGAGATTATCTACCGCGCGGACGACCGTATCCTCAGTTTTGAATTCGACCGATAAATTTCGGACTTCCAGAATATTCTCAGTCGTTTCGCTCATGACTCGTAGTGACTATTAACGCGCGGGTCAAAGGCCGATCGAACGCCCTCTCCGATAAATACGCCTAACAAAATAACAACAAACAACGACAGCGATGGATACAAAACCAGCCACCAAGCATACTTGAATTCTTGAGCCTGGGACAATAACTCGCCCCAACTAGGTGTTGGGGGAGGCATGCCGAAACCGAGAAAATCGAGAGCGGAAAGCGAGAAAATCGCCCCAACCAGGGAAAACGGGAAAAATGTAATCACCGGCACGAGCGCATTCGGAAGGATATGTTTCGTCATGATCTTCCAATCCGACAGCCCCAAGCATCGTGCCGCTTCCACGAATGGCTGTTTCCTCAATTTCAGAAACTCGCCACGCATGTAATAGGAAATCCCGATCCAATTGAAGGCCCCGTAAATGAGCAGCAACAGAGAAAAGCTCCGGCCGAAAACGGAGCCCATTAGGATCATAATATAAAGAAACGGGAGGGCTTCCCAAATTTCCGTAAAACGTTGCCCAACGAGGTCCGTCTTCCCGCCCCGGTATCCCTGCAGCCCACCCAACAAGGTCCCCAGGAGCATCGTAGCCAGCACGAGCGCTATTCCGAAATTCAAAGAAATCCTCAACCCGTACAAAGTCCGCGCAAGCACATCTCTTCCGGAACTATCCAAGCCAAACCAATGTTCCAGCGAAGGACGGAAAGGGAAGTGGACTTCTTCTTTTTCAAATCTCGCCGTAAAGCTAACGCCATTTATCTTAACCGCGAGAGGAGCGACAACCTGCGAGCCCAATTGAAAGACCGACTCGGTGATCTCGGAACGACTCTCCTCGGATAGAACGTTCCACACGGTACCTGCTTCCGTCAATGCGTCACCTCTAAAGATTAGCCGCGTTGCCGTATCGCTATCGATTTGCTCGCGAAGCGTGAGGCGTATCGAGCTGGGAGGGCGTCCTCTTGGTCGATAGAGAGACAAAGAAACACTTGCCACAATACCGTTCGACAATTCCACAGCTTCCTCGAATGCATCGATTTCACGCTCGTTTGCGAAACGCAATCCCACCGCTTCTTCCAAGCTCTTAGAAACCCCTAATAACTCAGATAATTGCCTCGATCGAAATGAAGGCTCCGCTTCCTCAAAAAACGGCGACAATCCGAGGCTCCTTGAAATGTGCCAACCCAGCTCAACATTAATAGAAGCGACTCGCTGCTGAGGAATCAGAACCACGACCACCTTCTGATCGGTCTGTACTTCCGACGCCTCCAGCGTTTCGTAAGCCCCATAGGGAATCACGGGAAACACCATGAAGTTGCCATCCGCTGCAGAGAAATCCGAGGAACGCGCAATCGCCTTATAGTCGGGCCTCGTTTGCAAACCGCTGCCCGTAAAGATATCGTCCGGATAATACTTAAATATGGGGAAGTACGATTCCTCTTCGAAACGGACGAAAAGCGGGCGATCGTTACTCAAAAGATCAGCCGCTAAACTGCAAAGGTACAATCCGACTAACATCCAAAACGACCAATACGCTCGCTTGATCGCCGAAAACCGAACCAGACGCTTTCTGGTAATAGGATTAATCTTAGGTTTCCACATGATCCTATCAATCCTTTGCGAACGAAATCCTCGGATCGATCAACATATAACAAAAATCCGAGAAGAGTCGCCCAAACAGACCAACAATAGATGTCAGAGAAAGAATCCCCATGAACACCATGTAGTCCCTCGAAACGATCGCATCCAAACTCAGCAATCCAATCCCCGGAATATTGAATACACGCTCGATCAGGACTGACCCCGCAAACATAATGGAAAAGACCCCCCCAAAGCCGGTTGCGATTGGAATCATCGCATTGCGAAACGCATGCATCCACACTGCAGATCGCATCGAGCCGCCGCGGGCCACGACCGTTCGAACATAGTCCTGGCTGATTTGCTCGAGAAGCGAGTTTTTCATCAGCAACGTCAGAACCGCAAAATTCCCGATCACATAGCACAGCACCGGCAAAAACATATGCCACACCAAGTCTTTCGATTTCTCAAAAAACGTAAGCTCTTCCCAATTTTCCGCATGAAACCCACCAAGAGGAAACCAATCGAAAAACGCATCTGAGGTGCCCGAGAACAGTGTCTTAAGCAGCATTCCGAACGCAAACGCAGGAATCGCA
>Ga0115000_10002829_pt1 | contig 14716 bp, 5 predicted proteins | sample ArcticOcean_MG_C_6_FD_89690 | JGI IMG/M metagenome (GOLD analysis project Ga0115000, IMG submission 89690) | Marine microbial communities from western Arctic Ocean - ArcticOcean_MG_CB8_128 | ecosystem: Environmental > Aquatic > Marine > Oceanic | place: Arctic Ocean: Canada Basin | collected...
AATCTCGGCGGGGGCGCTAAGCCGGTTCGATTGAATCCCATGCCGCTTCCTGGAGGAGGCGGGCCAGCAGAATTGAATCCACCTCCTCGTCCACCCATGGTTGTCGCACTCCCCGGCGGCGCACTACTACCAAAACCACCGGCACTTCCTGGAGTTCGCATGGGTGGTGGTGTTCCCGTTCGAAACCCGACGACGCCGTTTGGCGCCATACCGGCGCCCATCGGAGTCCCCATTCCACCGCGCATGAAACCTCCACCCGGTGTCATTCCATCCCCGTTCATGTTTATACTATTATTCGCATTTGCACTATTCAAACGTCTAATACTCTCCGGCTCACCTTTATCGATAATGGTCCCTTGCGGAACTTTCTGGTTCGCAAACTCCGTGGCGACTTTTTGCAACTCAGAGTCCTTCGCGTATCGTAACTCACCGAGTAAATCGAAAAAACTCCCTCTCGCCGTCTTCGTGTCGCGCATAGCCGCTAATGTCGCTTCTTTACACACGGTCAACCAGTTTCCTAAAACTCTCAAAACCTTTCTCAACAATGGAGCTCTTTGCGGAGAGCACAACGCGCCGCCTAATCGACTGATGCACGTCTGCAACGCGCCCGTCCCGCCTCTCTCGGCGAGCACTCTTTGTAGTTGCGTGCTTCCTGTCATCGATATCGCTTCTAAAAGTAATCCCAAATCTCTCTCGGAAACTTGCGACTCTCCTTTTTCGTCTACTGGGTACGCCAAGTTGAACATTTGAATCGATTTGAGACACGCTTTTTCGTTGCGCAAAGCGCCCTTGGAGTTGCGCAAATCGTCCATGGCGACGTCAATTTCCGAACGTCTTTGAGATGCGCTGGAAATGCCGCCCCATTTGGCAGCGTACGAACCAGCTGGCGCGCGCACGCGCGATCGTCCGCCGCCGCCGCCGCCACCACCACCGCCACCAAAGCTCGGCACTGATCTCTTCTCCGCTTTCAATCGTTGTTTCTCCTCGTTTTCGTATTTCTTTTCGCGCGCCTTTTTCGCGCGATCGTACGCTTTTTGTTCCTCCGGCGGTCGCCATTTCTTCTCCTCGTCTTTCAACTTTTTCGATTCAGAGCGCCTGAAGGAGCCACCCTTCTCTTGTTCGTGTTGTACTCGGGCTTCCTTTTCTTCTTTCACGATTTGGTCTTCGTCGCACTCCAACATCACCGGCGTTTCGTCCTCCAAGTGAATCTTTTCCTCGTCGTCGTCTTCGGAATCGTTGGCGTACTTCTCCGCCTCTCTCGCGGCTTTCGCACCGCCAATCCATCCGCAACACGCGGCGGTTTCACAAAAACATCTCATAGGTTTTTCCCCGTACCTTTCAAACTTGTAATCGATGGTAATCTCTTCCCCCGGTTGAATCTCTCTCAGCGCGAAAACGCCGATGCACAACTCGCCTTTTACCATCCATTTTTGCGTCTCGCAATTTGGATCGCACGAGTGGTTCAAAAACCTCCCAACGTCGCCTCTTTCCGTGGCATCGATAGTTTCCGAACTCGACAAAGTCATGAAATAAAAGTGTCGCCTCTTTTCCCTCGCGTATTGCCTTTTCCTCTCCTCGTACGCTTCCTCGTGCAACACCTCGCCGACGTACTCCAACACGAACTCGCCCGGTTTAATATTCTCCTCCGAGAACAACCCGTGTCCTTTCTTACTCGACCGTTTGACCTCTAACTCTTTAAACTTCTTCCTGGAAAACCTCTGGTTCTTACACGCGGTCGAACACGGACAAAATTTAGGATCGCACTCGGTTAACACCAATCTGTTCACGCACTCTTCCTCGCATCCGCTTCCGGTATCCGGGTCGATGGCGCAGTTACACACCATGATGTCGTCCTCGGTTAACTTCCTCGGCTCTCTGTGTTTGAAGATGTTCCGCGAGACTCTCGACCAGACGTGCGCGTTTTCGATTGGTTTGCACATCACCGCGTCCTCGTCCGAATCGTTCGAATCGTCGTCGTCGTTTGAATTTTTTTTCTTCCTCCACCCGCCAGCTCCACCTTTTTCCTTCTTTGTCTTCTTCTCCTCGTCTCCTCCTTTCTCACTTTTAAACCCCAACTTCTCTCGCTCGTCCTCTTCGTCCTCCTCTAAAATCTTCCTCCCGATTTCCTCCGCCTGTTTCCGTTTCTGTTCTTTCTCTTGCGCTTTCATGAGGACGTCGATTTCATCGTCTAGTAATTCCTGAGGATCATCGCACGTGCTGAACTCTTGGTGGAAGTTTTTGTGGCAAAACCATTGCTCGTGTTCGCCTAACTTCAAAGCGACAAAGTTCGGCACTCGTCGCCAGACTTGGCAGGAGTCGCACTGGGCCCACGCGTCCGTGGTTAAAGGGGTTTGCGAGAGGAGATCTTTCAACGTTTGCGAGTAACCGTCCTCCATCGTTTCTGAATGAATGTTTCGATGGAATTCAAAACGTAGTCGTGCTTTCTCTCTCTCTGCTCTTCCAATACTCCTCTCACAATAACAACAACACCTTCAGCAAAGAGAGAGAGAGAGAGAGAGAGCGCCCAAAAAACGCGAGAGAAAGAAAGAATAAAAGAAAGAAAGAAAGAAAGAACGAGTTCTTCTTCTCTGATTTCTTCCTCTTCGTTTGTCTTCGTCCTTCTTCTGTATACAATGAAGCGCAACGACAGAGCGAGAGAGAGAGAAAAGAGGAGAAAAAAGAGGAGAAATTTTGAGAGAAAAAGAAAATCAAAAACAGACCAAAAAAAGATCGCGAGAAAGAGCAACCGAGAGCACGTTTTACGGCACTTTTTGTTTCTTTCAAATACACACACATATATAATACAATTATTCTTTTCAGAGTTTAGGAGGAAAGAAAGGAGCACACTTGGATCTTTATTAGAACACGTAAACACACACAAATATACACGCGCGTTCGCACACCACTTTACCTCACCGAAACACTCGAGGAGGACGGGAGGAGATCAGAAGAGAGAGATTTTGAAAAATTGAAGCATCGAAGAAAGACCGTTGAAGAGACGTTGTTTGGATCTCATTCTATAAATTCCTCTCTCTTTTATATTCTCGCGAAGAAATATGAGCAACAACGGAAATCCGCTTCAACAGACTGGTGGAGGTGATGGAGGCGGTGCGTGGGGCGGGTCGAACGCCGGGGGCGGGTCTTTGCAAGAAACGACGACGACGACGGTGCACATCGACGACGACGACGAAGATTCCACGGAGTTTTCCAATCCGTTTGCACCACCAGGAGGAGGAGGAGGAGGAGGAGGAGGATCGAGCAGCACAGCGCCGTCACCACCGGCAGTAAAAAGCAGTTATAAGAACAGTAAGAAAGCGGCAACGGACGTGTACGAAGCGCCGACAGGGGCGGTCGCGAGAGATTCTGGGATGGACACGTTTGGCGCGTACGGCGGCGCCTACGATAACGCCGCCGCGACGACGACGAATCCGCAACAACAACAACAACAACAAGAAGAGAAAAGAGGTGGGGGTGGATTGTTTGGAGGTGGGTTTGGGTTTGGCGCGTTTGGTAGTAGCAGCGGTGGCGGCGTTGGAGGAGGAGGAGATAAGTCTTTAGCCCAGCAAAGGAAAGAACTCGAAAAGCGCGAGGGGGATATCGCGCGACGCGAACGCGAGCTCGCCGCGAGAGAAGCCGCCATGCGCGCTAACGGTGGCAGTGGAGGGCAACAAGTCAACAACTGGCCGTTTAAATTCTGGGCGATCGCGTACCACAACATCGACGCGGAAATTCCTTCCCAACACCAAAGAGCCGTGCGGATGTGTTACTACTCTTACCTCTGCTTAGTTTTGGCGTTATTCATGAACCTCTGCGCCGTCACCGGCGCGTTCTTCATCGACGGCAGAGTCGTCTCTTGGTTAGTCGCCATCATCTACTTTCTCGCCGGCGTCCCCGGCGCGTACTACATCTGGTACCGTCGCCTGTACATGGCGGCGAAAAACGACTCGGGTTTAAAATTCGGCTGGTTCTTCCTCATGTACCTCGGCCATTTGGCCTTCATGGTCTACGCGTGCATCTCCCCACCCGGAAACGCCGGCGACCAGTGGTCCTTAGCTGGAATGATGATCCTCAAATCCGCTCTGAAGAAAAATAAAGTTTTAGGCGCGTTTTACGCCATCGCGTTTTGTTTGTTCGCGCTCGACGCCGTTCTCTCGGTCGTCTCCATGCGGCTCGTCTGGACGAGTTTCCGAGCTGGTGGGCACAACGCCAGCACGGTAGGGGCGCAAATGGGCGCGCAAGCCGCCGGTGGTGCCGCAGGCCGGTCCGCATTGCGCTCGGTCGTTTGATTTTTTAATAATATTATTCTACGTTGTGGACTACTACACACCGCATTTCTCTGCATTGTACAAACGCCACAACAACACTTCATAAAAAGAACATTACTTGTTGTACTCGTCGTTCCACGAACAAACGACAACGCAATCTCGTCATGGCATCATCATCACTCGGCAACGACGATGTTGACACCGACGAAAGTTCAAAGAAGAAACAAACCGTCTGCGTGGTTGGCGCCGGCATCAGCGGTTTATCCGCCGCCTATTTGCTCCACCAATCGAACAAATTCACGGTCACGGTGTACGAGTCCGAACCAACCGCCGGTGGGCACGCGCTGACGCACGTGAAGTCAAAACACGCCCAGAATTTGGACGTTGATTTAGGATTTCAAGTGTTCAATTTGACCACGTATCCACATTTGGTCGGTTTGTTCGAGGAGTTGAACGTGAAACACGAGCAAAGCGACATGAGTTTCTCGTTGCAAAGCGAAAGGACGGAGTGGGGGAGTTTAGGATTGCGTGGGATCTTCGCGCAAAAACGGAACCTGATGAATCCAAAGTTTTGGAACATGATACGGGAGATTCTTAAGTTCAAGAGGGTGAAATACGACGTGTTGAGCGGTCCAAAGAAGGAATATTGGGAGACTAAAACGTTGGGGGAATATTTGCGGGAAAACGGGTATTCGAATTACTTCCGCGACCACTACGTGTTGCCGATGTGCGCGGCTATTTGGAGCTGTAACGATAAAGACGCGCTCGGGTTTCCTCTGAAACCGCTGATTACATTCTGGGCGAATCACCACTTGTTGGAGATCTTTGAACGACCGGTGTGGAGGGTGGTGAAAGGCCGGTCGAAGGCGTACGTGGAGGCGGTTTTGAAGGCGTTGCCGGACGGGTGCGTGAAGACGGGGAGGTACGTGCACACGGTGCACAGATATTTCGACGACGCTTCGAAATCGAAAATTAAAGTGAAAACGACCGAAACTAAGAAAGCGGCGACCGGGGAGCAAACGAAGGAGAAGTTTGACCACGTGATTTTTGCCTGTCACGCGCACCAAGCGTTGGCGATGATTGGCAAAAACGCCACGGAGAAAGAGTTGGAGATTTTATCGAATTTTCGCACGACGAGGAACGAGGTCGTGTTACACGACGACCCGCAGTTTATGCCAAAAAATCGAAGCGCGTGGGCGAGTTGGAACTGCAAATCTATCGGAAAGAAGGGCGAGAACGATTCCGTGTGCGTAACGTATTGGGTGAACTTGTTGCAAAATTTACCTAAAGGCGCGAAGGACGTGTTTGTGACGCTCAATCCGACCGAGAAAATCGACGAGGAAAGGGTGGAGTTTAAGAAATACTTAGGGCATCCGGTGTTTAACGAGAACGCGATCAAGGCGCAAGAGGAATTAAAGAGTCGCTTACAAGGTGAAAACAACACGTGGTTTACCGGCGCGTGGTTGAGATACGGGTTCCACGAAGACGGCATACACTCGGCGGTGGAGATGTGCAAGAAACTTTTAGGAAAAGACGACGTGGTTCCATGGATGCCTAGATTTGACGTCGAGCCGAAACAATCTTTGCTCGGTTCAGCGTTTATGAGCATGTTCCAAACGATTGCCGGGAAATGGATGCCGCCGAATGCGAAATTGACGTTTACGTTACCCACCGGCGTTGATTTTTCCATCTCCGGGAAGAGGGACGAGAGTAAACCAGTCCCAGACGAAGTTCGTTTGACCATATTTAGCGAAAATATGTTCAAGCAGTGCATCACGAGACAGGACATCGGACTCGGTGAGGCGTACATGAACAACGATTTCTCCGGCGACGTGATGGCGTTTTTGGATTTGATTTGTTCCGGCCATCCGTCGAAGCAGGAAAAATCAAACAGGAAGAAAGGTTTGTCCAATCCAAAAAAGAATTGGTTCAACCCGAAAGAGCTGGTGGCGGCAATCTTGTCCATCCTTGGTGGCGCCGCGGAAATGGCCGCGCACAAAGCGTTATCGAACACCAAGGAAGGGTCGAAGAAGAACATCGAGTACCACTACGACGCCGGGAACGCGTTTTATTCCTTGTTCTTAGACAACACGTTGTTGTATTCGTCCGCGGTGCACGTGAAGAACGCGGACGGAACGCCCGCGGAGTTGAACGGCGACGATAACATGTACATTGATAAGCTTCTCATGAATGGCAACCGAGAAATGACGTTCGAGGAGAAAGAAATTCACCTCGAGCAATCTCAATACGATAAAATCGACGCCATGATTGCTCGCCTCGACTTTAAGAAAACCGATGAGGTTCTCGAAATTGGCTGCGGGTGGGGCCAACTCGCCATTCGCTTGGCGACAAAAATTGGGTGTAAAGTCACTGGGTTGACGTTGTCCAAAGAGCAAGCCGCAGAAGCGCGCGCGCGAGTGGCTAAATTGAAACTCTCGCACTTGATTGAAATCAAAATTCAAGACTATCGCGACGAGACGAACGTGTACGATAAAGTCATCTCGATCGAAATGCTCGAAGCGGTCGGGCACGAACACTTGCCAACTTTTTTTGAAACCGTTCGAAATTGCTTAAAACCAAACGGCACGTGCGCGATTCAAGTCATCACCATCCCGGATGAACGATACAAACAGTATTGCGAAACCACTTCGGATTTCATCCGCGCGTACATCTTCCCCGGCGGTCATTTACCGTCCATCTCCGCCATGAAAAATGCAGCTCCGAACGGATTATCCTTAGATTCTTACGACGATATTGGTTTACACTATGCGGTTACGTTGCGTTTGTGGCGCGAACGCATGCTCGCTCGCAAACAAAAGGTCTTCGACCTCGGGTACAGCAAACGCTTCGTGCGCATGTACGAATTTTACTTCGCCTATTGCGAAGCGGCTTTTAAACACGGATTAATTGGCGATTTACAAATGACCTGGAAACGCGATGGGTACGATTTAGCCGCGTTAAAAGCGAGAGACGAAGAGGATAAATTGAAATCCAACGAAGCGGAGTTCTCTTGGGCCGTCTTCGCATTCCTACTCTTCCTCCTCTTTCTCTTATTCGCCGTCTCCATCCTGCTCTCCACGGAACACGCGAAAGAGAAATACACCGCGCTGATTCTCCCACTTCTTCAACGAAAAGGCTCGATAATCGATAACCCATTCGCAACAATCATCATCGCGCTCGTAGCAACGCTCGTCTTCCGATTTATGCTCCTGCGACGAAACATTGCAAACGCGCGAGAAGAGGCGAAAAAATTAGCCAAAGACCGTCTGGCGACGATGCAACGCGAAGGCGGCGGAAGAATCGGAGACGGGTACGCCGCCGCGTGATGCTACACTTGATTGAGGGTTTCCTGTACATAACTTCACACTCTCTCTTCTTACCTGCTACTACGTTAGGTATCGTTTTTGTATCATACTATTTATACCGTAATAAAACACACGCAGGCGTACCTACCACCCGCGAGCGAGCATAAAATAACATCCAGATTTCTTTCGATTGACGAATTTTGACGAAACACGAAAGGGCAACAAAAGAAGGAAAAACGAAGAATTTTCCTCACAAGAAAGAGTTCCCACACACGAACGAGAACACGAACGCGAACATGTTCGGTCGAGACTCGATGTCGTCGTCGAAGGTACCACCGACGACGATTCAGGCGACGACGACGACGAACATGAATACGAATATAAACGCCGCTCATCGTAATACGAATGCTCAAAATTCCAATCGAATCTCCTCCCCCAACCACCAAAACGAAAGCGCGGTCAAAGTCATCGTCGGGGAGTTGAACAACAAATACCAACTCGTTCGAACCATCGGTCGAGGCGCGTACGGACAAGTGTACAAAGGCGTAAACGCGTCTTCGAAGAAAGTCGTCGCGATAAAAGAGATTTCCTTGGCGGGAGTTTTGGAAAAAGATTTAACTCTCGTCACAGGGGAGGTGGACTTGTTGAGTTCTTTGAGACACGAAAACGTCGTTCGGTACATTGAAGCCATTCGGGACGACCATCACTTGTACATCGTTCTCGAGTATTGCGAGAACGGGTCGTTAGCGTCCGCGTTGAAGAGTTTCTCGTCGTCGAACAGCATTTCCGGCGGAATTGGAGGGGTTGGACCGTTTCCGGAGAGTTTAGCCGCCGTGTACGTGTTTCACGTTTTGAAAGGTTTGCGATATTTACACGAGCAAGGCGTGATTCACAGAGACGTGAAAGGGGCGAACATTTTATGCACCAGGGATGGAGTGGTTAAATTAGCCGACTTCGGCGTGGCGACGAAAGTGAACACGGCGACGGTCGCGGGTAAAGTTGGCGACGTTTACCAGAATAGTAACGACGATAATAACAAGAGCAACAACACTAGTCATAGCAACGTCGACGCGCGGTCGCCGAATGTAGAACCACTAAGAACGAAAAGAGAGGAAGAAGAAACGGCAAAGCTAGTTAAAAGTAGAAGGTCGCAAATGGCGCTGAAGAATCGTTTGTCGAAGGAGAATAGCGGTAGTGATGCGAGCGGTTTGTTCGACGGCGGGAAACCGGCGCCGCCGAAAAAGAAGGAAAAAGGTGGGAGACGGCAGTCGCTCGGGTCGCCCGGAAATTCACCGAAAGGAGGAGGTGCCAAGGAGAATAAGAACAAAAACGGCGAGATAAGTTTAAACGCGAGCAACGACGTTAAGTTGGAAACGCCGCCAGCGAAAGGCCTTTTGAGATCTCCCGGCAGTAACAACGGCGGTTCGCCTTCCTCACCTCAACAGTTCAGCGATAATGTCGTCGGTTCGCCGTATTGGATGGCACCGGAGGTTATCGAAATGACTGGTGGCGTTACTACCGCAGCGGATATTTGGTCCGTTGGTTGTACGTTGATTGAGTTATTGACTACGACGCCGCCTTATTTTGATTTAGCGCCAATGGCGGCGTTGTTTAGAATGGTCAGAGACGACATACCGCCGCTTCCAGCTTCGGGTATTTCCAAACAGTGCGAAGATTTTTTGAGACAGTGTTTCCGAAGAGACGCGTCGACGCGACCGACTGCGAGGGAGTTGTTAAAGCACCCGTGGATTGAAGACGCTCGAAACGAGTTAGCTTCGACTTGGCTCCCGAAAGAAATCAGAGACGCGCACAACGCTTTAATAGAAGCCGATAATGAACAAGAAGGTAACACTAACGCCATGCGAATCGCAGATGGACTCGCTGGCGCGGTAGATAAAATGGTAGTCGACGTGGAGTATAGGGATTCCATCTACTTTTCCTCGGAACGACCGACATCGACGATCAACGCGAATGCCGACGACGAAAAGAACAGCGCGGATTTGCGGAGATTAAAGCTCGAGAGACGCGAATTAAAGAAGAAACTCCGAAAAGAAGGCGACGAAAAACCGGATTTGAAAAAGTTAACGACGATTGATCGCGCGACGGCGGCGCTCATGGCGGCAGATGCGGTGTTGGATAACGAGAAGAAGAGAAACATACAGGATAGCAGCGAATCGGATTCGAATCTTTCCTCGGACGAAGAGAGCGATTTCGATGATGATAAAAACGCAAGCGCCGCGACAGACAGAGAGAGCGGTGCGAACGGAAGCCGACCAGGATATAAACGAAACAACATGCGCATAGACGTGAAAAGTTTGCCACCGTCGGTTACTGCCAGCGATAGAGGGACGCTCTTAAAAGAATGGCTCGATATTCGGAGTGGACGGAAACTGGCGGGAACGGCGCACAATATCAACAAAGATCACAGGTCCTCCGCTTTTCGCACTTCGGCGGATTCGGATAACGAAAGTTCCGGTCCGTCGACGCCAAAGTCTAACATAGGGACGCCAGTCTCCCAAAACGGTGGCGAGCATCTCAGAGACGACCAGAGCTCTGATCAACAAAACAGAAGCAGCTTTGAAGACGACGGTGAGTTTGCTTTGAACGGCGCGAAGCTCTCCGGCAACGCTTTACTTCGCATCAATCGCGGCTTTTCGCGTTCGAGTTCGTTTGATGATTTATATGGGTCGTACGGCACGTCGCAATTTGATGAAGCGCACATAAACGACGCGTGGGAATCGCTCGCGTCGGCAATGGACTTGAAAGAGAACGGTGCAGTCGAAAGAGCCGGGATATCGGTGAAAGATTCCATGGAACGCTACCATCTCATGTTTGATGGAAGCGGGCATCCGATCATGGAAGAGGCCACGCAAGGATATCACCAAGAAAATGGTACCACCGCAACAAAACCATCAACAAAGACGCACGCAACGCCCTCGCTTGATGCGGTAGAATCGTACGGCACGTGTAAAGCTATCCCCTCACGCAGAGTGCTGGCGTCCGTGGCGGATATTTTGTCCAACGAATCGCCGGAATACGATCGATCGAGATGTGTCGCTCTCGAAGCGCTCGTTTTCGCCATGCGTGCGGCGGATCAAACGAGTCGAATCGCGTTAGCTAGTGCACTCGTCGCTTTAGATGTGTGTAGATTCGCCAGTGCAGTTGCCGCGAAAGACTTTGAAGTGTCTTCTCGGAGAGCGAAGATTGCGGCTTTAAACTTATTGGAATCAGTCGCTAAGTGTCAGGTACCCGCGTTTTCCGCCATCGCGCCGAGTGTTGCGCCCGGGATCGCAAAAGCTTTGTCCGTCGGATATTTTGGAGAATCCGGTAAGGCGTTGACGCGAATCGCCGTCGATTGCGCTCGGGCCGCCTTTATCCCTCCAAAACCTCGCGAAAGAATCCAAGCGGTACGAATGCGCCAGGCGATGGTATCTTTGAAGAGAAAATTGCAAGACCGATCGCGTTTCGACGATAAAGAGTTACGAAACATCGAACGCGAAATTCGTCAGTCGGATATGGAAATCATAAAGGAGGAAGCCGCGCAACTTGACGCGACGTGGGCGAACGTGCGGGCGTTGGCCAAAGCGAACGTCTTTCCGCATTTGGTGCAAGCGTTGGGTCAAACGCACTTTGGCCATCTCGAAGAGGCAAAAGTAGCAAGCGAAGATCCGGCGACGTTTACATCCTCATCGACCGTAACGAACGAAAAAATTGCTGATTTTATCGCCAACTTGTTGAGCAACCAGGCGATGACATCGAAAATGCTTTCCGAAGGGAAAGGTAGCGCGGCCGAAGCCGACCGCGAAAAGAAGGACAACGCCGAAGACGACGAGAAGAAGAAAAAAAACAAAGATAAGTCTACGAACGATGACAATAAAGACGGGGGTAACGACGACGACGACGACGACGACGAGTACCTCGCTTTATTGGAGCAAAACGCCAAAAGAACCGGGTTCAAATCTTTCGATACGCAAACGAAAAACTTGCTCTGCGACATCGGCGTCATCCACGGCTTCTTGGCGCAAATCTGCGTCGTGTCGAAGAAAACCAGAGAAAAATTGGCGAAAACAATCGAGTCTTTGACGGAAAATGCGGACACTTTAGATCGATTACAAAAGTCAGGATGCATTCCCAAACTCGCGCAATTGATTGAAATCACGTGGAGAGAAGACAACGACGACGATAACCAAATCGGCTATCTCGGTTTCGACGCCGAACGCGGCTCGAAACGCGCCGGGGTGATCAACGTCGATTTACTCTACGAATCTGTCGCCTGTAACGGTAGAACGCGAGCAGCGGCGTTGCGAGCGATTCGAAATCTGTGCGTCGCTTCGAAATCGTACCAACAACAAGCGGCAACGTGCCACGCGAGTTGGGTTCTGTGCGAAATCGCCACGAGCGGCACGGAAGCGGAAAAAGACGTCTGTTTGCCTCTCTTGTGCAGCTGCGTTTCCGCGTCTCGAGCGGCGAGAGAAAAGTTGGTAAAACACGGCATCTTAGACACGCTCGTCTCAGTCATCGATCAAGAAGGCAACTGCGAACGCAAAATTCTCGCTTTACAAGCCTGCGTCGTTTGGCTCAACGCGGAACCTTGGGAAATCGAAGCGCGTTTACTCACCGCGGACGCCTTGGACGTCTTAGTCCTCGCCTTTGCGTTTTCCAGGAAAAACAAAAGCAACATCAACGGCGAAAGTACACTCCACGCGCTCGCGAATTTGATTGGTGAATCCAGCCGCCTCTCCCGAGCGGTGAGTGAACAGAAAAACGTCGTCGCTTCCGTCCTCGGCGTCGTCCTCGACGAACCTTCGGTTCGAGCGCCGGCGGCGACCGCCGGTTGTAAACTCGCCGGTTTAAAAGCCATCGGTCACATACTCGAACACGCGGATACACCGAGAGATATCATGCACACGCACGATTTGAAAAAGAAGTTAGAAAGGTTGGCGAGGAGTAAAACTGAAGTCATCGTCGCGCAATTGACCGATAAATTGATGCGAAGGTTGAATATTATTTAATTAAAGAACCACCGAAATAGAATAGAATAGAGAATTGTAGGGTTTCATATAAAACTTAGGGTTTAACCTTTTTGTCCTTTTGGGGTTAAACCGATCTGATCGGATTTTTCCTCTCGTTCGCGCGCTCGCGTTTACTTTCCGCACTCTCCGACTGTCGATCACAGCAGCAGTCGCACACGAACAGCAGAAACAGATCAACAACATGTTCCGGAGAATCAGCGTCCAAGCGGCCCGCCGCACGATGGCGCAGGCTTCGAACGTTTCTTCGTCCACCTCTTCTTCTTTCAACGGGGTGGCGTGGAGACGTTCGAATAAAATCGGCTCCTCTTTTCCCCGAGAACAGACGAAGAGAGCGATGGCGATGAGCGCGGTAGAACTCTCCTCTTTACTCGAACAACGCATCTCGAACCATTACACGGATTTGAACATCGACGAAATCGGCAGAGTGTTATCCGTCGGGGACGGCATCGCGCGCGTGTACGGGTTGAACAAAATCCAATCCGGCGAAATGGTGGAGTTCGCCTCTGGGGTGAGAGGGATGGCGTTGAATTTGGAAAACGACAACGTCGGCGTGGTGTGCTTCGGGTCGGATACGACGATCAACGAAGGCGACATCGTGAAGAGAACTGGGTCGATTGTGGACGTTCCAGTCGGGAAAGGGATGTTAGGGAGAGTCGTGGACGGTCTCGGGAACGCGATCGACGGGAAAGGCGCGATCGCGGATGTGACGCAAAGACGAGTCGAGTTGAAAGCGCCGGGGATCATCGTGAGAAAGTCTGTGCACGAACCAATGCAAACCGGGTTAAAAGCGGTGGATTCGTTGGTGCCAGTTGGTAGAGGACAAAGAGAATTGATTATCGGCGATAGGCAAACTGGAAAGACGGCTATTGCGATTGATACGATCATCAACCAAGCGAGCGTGAACAACGGCACGGAAGAAAAGAAAAAGTTGTATTGCGTGTACGTCGCGGTTGGCCAAAAGAGATCCACGGTTGCGCAGTTGGTGAAGACTTTGAGCGATAAAGATGCGTTGAAGTACACGATTATTGTCGCGGCGACGGCTTCTGATCCGGCACCGTTGCAGTTTTTGGCGCCGTACTCCGGGTGCGCCATGGCGGAATACTTCCGCGATAACGGCATGCACGCGTTGATCATCTACGACGATTTGTCCAAGCAATCTGTCGCGTACAGACAAATGAGTCTTTTGTTGAGAAGACCGCCAGGACGTGAGGCGTTCCCAGGGGATGTCTTTTACTTGCACTCGCGTTTGTTAGAAAGATCGGCGAAAATGTCCGACGACGCCGGCGGAGGCTCCATGACCGCGTTGCCGGTTGTCGAAACGCAAGGCGGCGACGTGTCGGCGTACATTCCGACGAACGTCATTTCCATCACGGATGGCCAAATTTTCTTAGAAACCGAATTGTTCTTCAAAGGTATCCGACCGGCGATTAACGTCGGTTTGTCCGTCTCCCGCGTCGGCTCCGCCGCGCAAATGAAAGCCATGAAACAAGTTTCCGGTTCTTTGAAGTTGGAATTGGCGCAATACAGAGAGGTTGCCGCGTTCGCGCAATTCGGTTCCGATTTGGATGCCTCCACGCAATACTTGTTGAACAGAGGCGCGCGTTTGACCGAAGCGTTGAAGCAAGGCCAATACTCACCGATCCCAGTCCAAAACCAAGTCGTCTTCATCTACGCCGCCACGAAGGGTTACTTAGATAAGCTTCCGGTCAAAGACATCGGCGCGTTCGAAGCCGGCTTGATGAAACAAGTCGACTCCTCCATCTTGGAAGCTATCCGCACCGAAGGTGTCATCTCCGACGCCACCGATGCTAAGTTGAAGGAATTGTGCACCAAGTTCACCGAAGGCTTCTTGTCCGCGTAATTAAGAAAGTCTGTTATTATTTTAAAAAGAAGAGAGAGAGAGTGTTATTCATATAAAAGGAAAGAAGAGAGATTTCATTCGTAAAAAAAAAAGTAAAACTTTCTCCTTTTTTTTTGTTTTTTTTTTGTTTTCCAATTAAATTTTTTTCAAAACTTATCTCTTTTTCCCCAAAAATAGCTCACAACACACAAGAGCGAAATAGTTTGAGTAAACCTCTCCTTCTCCGCGACGTCCTTTTTAAAAATCCTCCTC
>Ga0115000_10002831_pt1 | contig 14710 bp, 13 predicted proteins | sample ArcticOcean_MG_C_6_FD_89690 | JGI IMG/M metagenome (GOLD analysis project Ga0115000, IMG submission 89690) | Marine microbial communities from western Arctic Ocean - ArcticOcean_MG_CB8_128 | ecosystem: Environmental > Aquatic > Marine > Oceanic | place: Arctic Ocean: Canada Basin | collected...
ATGCTTAACTCTCCCCTGCTCAACCAAGCACACAAACTCTTTTAATTGATCAATATACATACTATTGGAATCATAATTAGAATTTTGGAACAATTCATATGGCTCTTCATTAATTTTTTGAGCTGTAATTTCCATTTTACTAAAATCATATGAAAGCCACGCCTTTTCAAATGTAACCAAACCACTTCTATGAGAAGGCCTCTGAAGAAAATCTAAATGAATTTGACTAACAGCTCCAGACTTATGCTTTATCATTAAGTCAGAACAAACATCCACATCAAGTTTTAGTTGCTTATACTCAGTAATTTCACCTGAAACATAAGCTGGCAATCCAGCCAATTCAATAGCAAGATGAATCTCATGAATTAAAGACAATGAAACTCCTCCACCCAGATCTTTTCTTGCATAATATGCCTTAGTAAAATCTTCATAAGGATGCCAGTCAGGCAGCCATTGTCCAACCTGACATTGGATATTAATAATCTCTCCAATATCATTCTCATTGATAAATTCTATTATTTTTTTTATCACTGGATGAAACATTAAATTATGCCCGACAAAAGAGGTTATTTTTTTGGTATTCAAAAATTCTATTAGTTTATTACAACCAGATAAATTATTTGATAAGGGTTTTTCAATAAAAACTCCCTTAACATGTCCAGAGATTTTTAAAGCCGCATCAATGTGTAAACTTGATGGATTAGATATTATTACAATGTCAGGCTTAATTTTTTTTGCCTCGACCCAACTTGTTATTTCTTTAACTCCTAAACTTTCAGATAATTTTTTATAATGGCCTTTTTTACTTCTTAAAGCTGTAATATTATTAATTCCAATTTTTTTTAAGTTTAATATATGTCTTTGACCAATTGAGCCAGACCCAATAATTAATGCAGTCTTGACTTTTATAAATTTTTTCAGACTTGGCTCTGATTGAAAATTAAATCTTTTATTAAATCTAAGTCCACATTCCTGATTAATTTCAATAATTTCTGGCTTAGAATCGAGCAAATTAAGTATTTCTGATAGTGAAAAAATTTTATTCTCTTGGTATAAAGCATCAAAAATCTTCTTAAAAAAATGAAGATCTTCAGGGTAATCAAGAGTCATACGTAACCCTGGTCTTCTATGATGCTTATTTTTAACCTCAAGATCCAATACTTTAAATAAACCAGTATCAGTAAAATATTTGCCCCAAACTTCAGTATCAGAAGAGTTTTTTATTTTTACAACTTTTCTTAAGGCATCTACTTTAATCCCATAACTAAAAACACCATGTGGAAGGTCAAACTGACGAATCAAGTCAGAATCTGTTTCCAAGAATTTTTCAACAACCATGTCTGCATACTCAGGATCTACAAAAGGGCAATCTGCAGTGATATTAAGAATATAGTCAAGATTAAACTCATTTGCTGCCCCTAAAAGTCTGACTAAAACATCATCTGCATCTCCATAATAACAATTAATATTATTTTTCTTCGCTAGGGCACCTAATGGTTTATCTTGTTCATTTGAAGACGTACATATTATAATCTCATCTATATTTTTAGCTAATTTCAACCTATCTATCATGTGACTCAAAATAGGCTTACCTTTTACTTTAAGTAAAAGTTTTTTTGGTAATCGAGTGGACTTTAATCGACCAGTTATGAGGAATCCTACTTTCATTTAATCTTTGATAATTTGACTTGAAATAATAACGTGATCAGCTTTTATATTTTCAGCCAACTTGTTGCCAATAATTTGCTTTATCTCTATTTGCGACAAATCTGTAATTTGTGAAGTTCTAGAAAAATGTATGTCTTTAATTTCCAAAGTATCTCCTTTTTTAAGATCATATTTTGCTAATGCTGCCATTTTCATTGGACCAAATAAGGAATACTTTTTTTCAGCGTTATTAAGCTCAAAAGATCCATTACCGTTTAACTTATCAAGAAGAGAAACTTTAGAGTGAAGCCTATTAAGCTGATCAATTGTTATAGCTGCAGAAAAATCACAACGCTCTATTCCGTATTCATTAGTCACGTGTTTCTCTATAAAATTCATTCCATTAGATGAAACTAAAAGCGTAATAAGTTCATTATTTTCCTCATCCCAAGCAGTATGGTCTGCATAACCAAAAATTGCACCTTTGAATAAGTCTTGAATTTTTCTAATTTTCAATAAACTAACATCCTCATATTTAGTAGGATAGTTTTGGAAACCAAACATTAAGACTATCTCTTTTCCATAGAAAAAATGAACCGCCTCTTGAACCTCTTCAACTGAACATCCACCTACTCCAATGACAATTTTTGCCTTATTATTAATATGTCTTTTGACTGCATCTTGCATTCTTGGAACGTTTAAAGCTACAGAATGTAACTCGACCATTTCAGGATTAAATTTTTTTGCAAATTTAACTGATTTCGTATCATTAAGTAACAACATTAGTTCTTTATTATTTTTTCTAACAATACTAATCAATTCTTCCCAATTCGCTTCAGTAAGCATCCAAGATTGAAGCATCTTATAAGCTTCATGGTCTTTACTCATATATTCATCTAAATCAAGAGTTATATGAAATTTAATAATTTCAGCACTTGAGTTTTGACAAATTTTGGTTACCAAGTCTTTCATAAAGATAAAGTCACCTTCATGATGCCAAGCAGTTTCAGCAATAATCTTAATCATCTAAGGAAAACTCATTTTCAAATGAATCATTTGCACTTTGATACTCTTCCATTCGCCCAATATCTTTCCAATATTCATGAATTGGAAATACATTCACATTCATACCATTATGAATTTGTTGCTCAAGTAAATTAGGCATATCTATATAACTTTCAATTTCTAACTTTTTAATTAAATCTTTTTCAAATATGTAAATTCCAGCATTAACAAAAAATTTCTTGATAGGTTTTTCTAAAAAGCTTTCAGCTTTCTGATTTTTAATATTAACCACACCAAATGGTATTTGAACGTCATATTCACGAATACACATAGTCGCAATTCCTTTTTGCACCTGGTGGAAATTCAGTAAGTGTTCAAAATTTACCTTAGTTAAAACATCTCCATTCATCATTATAATAGGTAAATCTGGAAGATTTTTAGGCAGCAACCCTATTGCACCAGCAGTTCCTAAAGGCTTAACTTCATTTACATAATTAATATTAACCCCCCAAAAAGAGCCATCACCAAAATATTCATGGATCATATTGGCTTTGTAATAAGTCGAAATATAAAAGTTATGAAATCCAGCTTTTATAAATCTATCTAAAATAGTCTCCAAAATTGGCTTACTGCCAACCTTAAGTAAGGGTTTAGGTATATCTTCAGTTAGTGGATGTAATCTCGTTCCAAATCCTCCAGCCATAAGAAACACAGGATTGTCATATTTTTTGTCATAAGTCAAATGCTGAAGTGTTTCAAGACCAATAAGTTCATTATTTATATTAATGATAGGAATATGCAGTAGATCCCGACTCTTCATTTTTGACATAATTGTATCTACCGAATCTGTGTTTAAGGCAACAGTAGGACTTTTATTCATAACTCTATCAACTAAGGTCTCCATATCAAGATGTTTTAATAAGGCCCTTCTAATGTCACCATCTGTAATTGTTCCTAATAATTTGTTATCTTTATCAACAACAAGAGCGACTCTTAGCCCACCATGATGAAGAACATTTATAGCATTCTCAAGAGAGTCTGATGCCTTTAAAGTAACATTTTGCCAATCTTTCAACTAATTCTCCTTAGGATAGTCTCTAAATTTTTTAATTATTGATAGATTCTCACTTATAAGCTTACTAACAATAATTTCTGATGCATTTCCTGAACCATATATATTTTTTATGTTAGCAATTTTATTATTAAAAGACTCAGACATACCAACTAGAATGGATGCCTTTAATGATTCAATCTTACAATCAATAACATTAAGACCTTTAAGTCTTCCTTTTTGCCTAGAACCTATATTGACAACTGGTTTATTAAAAGTTGCTGCTTCGATAATACCACTTGAAGAATTTCCAATAAGACAATCAACATATTTCATAGCACTTAAATATTTAATTTGTCCAAGACTCTTTACAACCTTATATCTTTTTGGATTTTTTTGACAAAATGTTTCAATATTTTTATTAATAACTATTCCCCCTAAATCAGCATTTGAATATGTAAAAAGTATATTAAAGCTAAATGCCACCAATATTTCGAAAATAGATTTTAAGTCATTCTCAATATCAGTCTCAATAAGTGTTTCAGGATGATATGTAAATAAAACACACTTTGAAGAAAACCTCCAATCTAATTCTTTTTCTAATTGAATCTTGGTAAGAAGTTTGAGATTAAATATATTATCAATTCCTGGCGCCCCACTATTAAAAACCCTTTTTGGATCCTCACCCATTTGAATTAATCTCTTACGATAAGACTCAGTAGAGCAAAAATGCAAATAACTCATTTTAGTAATAGAGTGTCTAATCTGTTCGTCAACAGCCCCCTCAGTAACTTCACCTCCATGAATATGCGCAATAGGAATATTCATTAACATTGCTGAAGTGGCTGCTGCATGAGTTTCATACCTATCACCCAATAATAAAACTAAATCTGGCTTAAGTCTGTCATAGCAATCTGAAAGAAGTGATGTTGCTTTTGCAGCAGATTTAACAATGGACGTTTTTAAATTTGATACATTAAGGTTTTTAACTTTTTCATCAATAACAAAGCCATCAGACTCAATTTGTTTATAAGTTAGCCCAAACTCCTTTGAATGATGAGATGAAGTAGTAATAATCTGAAGATCAAGGTTAGGTGCTTTGTGTATTTCAGTGAGAATTGGGTAAAAAAGGCCATACTCTGCACGCGAGCCAGTTACTACACAAATTCTTCTATTTAACATATCAAGTCATTTTCATTAAAATCTTGCCCTGCTATCCTGCCAATTACACTATCCCAGTTCATAGGGCTTAATCCATATCCAGGTCTTTTAGTTGTTATATTTTTTTCAGAAAAAATATCACCTTTTTTGATGCCTGTTTTAGCAACTATAGATTTTCTTGCAATACCAATATTTGGTTTTTCACTTTTTGTTAACCTTTTAACTCCATCTCCCATTGCTTTTTCAATATTTCTTATAGCACCTATCATTGATTTTAGCTCATTCGGCTCTAATGAAGCTTTATGGTCAGGCCCATCCATTTTTTTATCTAAAGTAAAATGTTTTTCAATAATAGAGGCTCCTAGTGCTACTGCTGCAATACCAATCTCAATCCCCAAAGTATGGTCACTATAACCAACTGCTACATCAAATTTATTTTTTATGGTTTGCATCGCATTTAAATTTACATCTTCCATAGGAGTTGGATACATAGTATTAGCATGTAATATGGTGATATTATTCTTAGATGTTCCAGAATTCATTAAGGTATTTAAAGCATCTTCAATTTCCATTAGAGTTGACATGCCAGTAGACAAAATTATTTCTTTGCCTAATGAACCAATATGTCTTAGATAGGGCAAGTTATTGATTTCACCACTTGGAATTTTAAAAATCTTAACATTTAATTTATCCAATAGATGAATACTCTCATGATCAAATGGAGATGATAGAAATTTAATGCCTTTATTTGTGCAGTAATTAAATAATTTTTTATGGCTATCAGAATTTAACTCTAGCTTTTTAAGCATATCAAATTGAGATTCAACTATGTTATTTTTTTGAATCTGATACTCAGCTTTCTTAGAGTTTTTTAAGGCTATATTACTTGCTTTGAAAGTTTGAAATTTTACTGCATTAGCACCAGCATCATAAGCTGCATCAATTAACTTATATGCCAAGTCAATTGACCCATTATGATTTACTCCTGCTTCGGCAATAATAAATACACTCACTTAACAAGCGCTCCTGCTTTAACAAAGCTATTCTTTTTTATTATTATAGAATTTGAGGCTATAGCCCCACTCCCAATAAAACATCCATCCTCAATTAATACATTACCATTAATGGTTGCGCCAGTTGAGATATGGGAATGATTATGTATTTTAGAGTCATGCTCTATTAAAGCTTTTGAATTAATAATACAGTTCTCTCCTACAACAGCATTAGTATTGACAATTGCATCATGCATTACTATCGTTCCATTGCCAATATGAGCATACTTAGAGACATAGGCTCTGGGAGAAATAATACTGGGCAAAATAAAGCCGGAGTCAACTAGTAAATCAAATAACTTAATTCTTGTCTTAGGTGAATGAATTTGACCCACAGTCACTAGAGCATATTTACATTTTTTAGATAAATTTTGTAGATCAGAGTCATCACCAATCACCTTATAACCTAACAGATCAGTCCCTTTTGATTCAGAGGAGCCAACTATACCAAGAATTTTGTATTTAGCCTCTTGTTCGATAACATCAATAACAGATTTACAATGACCACCATTACCAATTAATATGATTGATTTCATGATATAGAAACACTGCTCGGAATATTTACCGAGCGCTCCTCCAACCATTCAGCATTAGTAAGTTGCTCACTATGAAAATTTTTAAACATTTCCAAATTATTCATTAAACTCCACAATGGTCGGGTCATAATTCCCCTAGAATTAGTCTCTTCTAAAAATAAATCACGCTGATTTTTATCTTTTAGAATAATTGTATTTAACCAATAATTTGATTTGCTATTAACAGGCTCTTCGATAAAGTCATAATCTTTATCGATAAAAAAATCTCTATAAGCCATAGCAATTTCTCGTTTATTTTGCAAGAAATTTTCTAGATTCTCCAGTTGAGCAAGTAATAGAGCTGCATTTAGATTTGGCATTCGGTAATTATAACCAACCATATCATGATTATATTCCCATCTATGTGGGACTTTAGCAGTTGTAGTCAAATGCCTAGCTTTTATTGCTAATTTTTCATCGTCAGTAATAATACATCCACCACCACCAGAAGTAATAATTTTATTACCATTAAAACTTAAAGCTCCCAATGAGCCAAATGAACCAGTATGTTTTTTATTATAAAAACTACCCAAACTTTCAGCCGCATCCTCTATTAATATTATTTTATATTTTTTACAAATTTTTGCAATCTCTGAAATTTGACAAGGATGTCCAAAAGTATGGACAGGTATGCATGCTTTAATTATTTTTCCTGTTAATTTATTAATACATTGATGGCCTTTTAAAAATGTATTTTTTTTTAGAAAGGATTCTAATTTTGAAGGAGATAAGCCCATTGTATCTTTGTCTATATCTATAAAAATGGGGCTAGCCCCACAATAGTTTATCGCGTTGCAAGTAGCTATAAATGTTACTGGTTGAGTAATTACCTCGTCTCCTTTATTTACATTTGATATTAAAAGAGAAATATGAAGCGCTGAGGTTCCACTTGAAGTGGCAATTGCAAATTTAGAGCCTGTATATTTACCAATTTTTGATTCTACTTGATTAACAAATTTTCCAACAGATGAAACAAATGTCGAATCTATACATTCATTTAAATATTTTTTTTCATTTCCATTGAAAAGAGGCTCATGTAAAGAAATATTACCTTCCCTTTGATATATAGTTCTTACAAAATCAATTACATCATCAAACATTATATATTTGAGTTTTATATTTTTTTAAATTTTCAGGCCTAATGAACCAATTTATAGTTCTTTTTAGTCCTTCTTTAATTTTAACTTGAGGCTTATGTCCAGTAAGTTTGTGAACTTTAGAATTATCACACCATAATCTTGATACCTCAGATTTTTTTGGTCTTAAGCGTTGAACATCTTGAATAAAATTAACATCACTATTCATTAAGCTTTTAATAAGATCAAGGGTATCTTTAATGCTGATTTCAAAATTAGAGCCAATATTAATAATTTCACCAATTGTTTGATTATTTTCAGCAATAACAATAAAACCCCTACAAATATCTTCAACATAGTTGAAATCTCTTGTTGGCGTCATATCACCAAGTTTAATTTCTTTTAAACCACTAGCTATCTGCGTAATAATTGTTGGAATTATTGCACGGGCTGATTGACGTGGACCATAAGTATTAAATGGACGGACAATTGTAACTGGCAATCCAAAAGAATTATAGAAGCTCATTGCCATTGAATCAGCAGCTATTTTTGAAGCACTATAAGGAGACTGAGGATTCAATGGATGTTTTTCATCAATTGGAACATATTGAGCGGTTCCATATACCTCACTAGTTGAGGTTTGAATTACCCGTATATCTCCATTTTCTTTTGCTGCTTGACAAATATTTAGCGTACCCTTAACATTTGTATCTACATAACTATCTGGTGCAATATAGGAGTATGGAATTGCAATTAATGCTGCAAGATGAAAGATAATATCTACATCCTTTGTAATGTACTTACAGTAATGAGGGTCTCGAATATCTCCTGTCAAAACCTCTATATCATCTTTGCAATTGACATCTTCAATCCACCCCCAATTGTTAAAAGAGTTGTATTGAGTTAATGCCTTAACCATATATCCTTTGCTTACCAGCATTTCAGTCAAATGTGAACCTATAAAACCATCTGCTCCAGTAACTAATGCTATTTTTTTGTTTTTCATTACTATTCTAAAACCTTTTGATTATTCATTAAGCGTTAATTAATAGCCCCTCTGCTCTAAAATAGTCATCTGAAACTCCAATATCAATAAATCTTCCATTACACTGAATTCCATATAGGGAACCTTTTTTAGAGATAAAACTTGGTAGGAGTTCGTCCTCTAAAGACACTTTTGTATTTTCCATTATATTTAGTCTCTTTGCGACCGATAGATTAATTAAATAAACCCCTCCATTTACTACATTACTATTGGAGCTTTCTACCGAAACTATTCTGCCATCATTTTTCATTTCTACACCCATATATCGATTAGATGAAGCTTTTTCAATAACTGCTAAAGTCCATTCTGAATTTTTTTTAATATGAAAACTAATCATTTCATTAAGATCTACCTCTATAAAAGTATCTCCATTAAGGACCAAGAACGTTTCTTCTAAGTTTTTAGATGCTTTTAAAAATGCGCCTCCTGTCCCCAGAGGACACTCTTCATCCGAATATTCAATTGGAACTCCACAATATTCATCAGAAAAATGCTTAATAATTATATCTTTTAGGTGCCCAACAGACAAAATAAAACGACAAACTCCTTGTTTAATCCAATAATCCATTTGATACTCAAGAAATGGGCGGCCAGCAATTGGAGCCATTGGCTTGGGCAGATTAGGAACTGTACTTTTTAGACGCGTACCAAGGCCTCCTACAAGTATGATAGCAGTGATTTTCATTGGAATAGTATAGCATTTTCCATAGAAATAATACTAATCATGATTGCTGTAATAAACAATTTTACTTCCTGAAAAATCAAAATTAAATGGCACATTAAGTACGCCATTAAGAGCAGATTTTACTAAATGTTGCTTATCAGGCTCTACAAGAAAAAGTAAAAAACCACCACCCCCTGCACCTAATAATTTGCCGCCAATAGCACCAGCAACCATCGCTTTTTTATACATTTCATCAATATCACTATTGGTGATAAGACTACTCATAGATTTTTTAATTTTCCATTGTTCACTAAGCAACCTTCCCCACTCACTCATTGGTTCTTGCGATTCAACTAATGATTTTTCTGCTTCTTTACATAGGTCAATCATAGCATTAAGTTCTAAAGTTTTGCTTGGTGTTAAGTCTATTTGTTTTTCAGCAATACTGGATGCATTTCTAGAAAATCCAGTAAAAAAAAGCATAAGGTGATCTTGCAAATTTCTGAGTCTTTCAGGATTTATAATTAAAGGTGTAACAGACAGCTCTCTTGTGCCACCAAAATTAACTCTATTTAAACCCCCAAATGCAGCTGCAGTTTGATCTTGAGATCCCACAGCTTCACCAATTAGATTTTGCTCGATTTTAATTGCTTCAAGTGCAAGCTTATATTTACTAGGCATCTTGTTAATCATTGCATAAGCTGCATGAAGAAGCCCAACAGTAAAAGTTGAACTTGAGCCTAAACCAGACTGCGCTGGCAAATCTGAATGATGAACTAAATCAATATTTTTATTAATATTTAAATAACGGAGACATTCACGAATTGATGGGTGCTCTATTTCATCTAAAGTATTCACCTCCTCTCTTTTAAAATATCGCAAACGATATTTATAATCAAAAAATGGTGGTAACTCTCTTAAATTAACAAAACAGTATTTATCAATTGAAGCATTAATAACCCTGCCTTCATTTTCTTTATACCAAATTGGGTAATCGGTACCCCCACCAAAAAAACTTATTCTAAATGGAGTTCTTGAAATTATCATCCATTTCCCTCTGGACTAGTATCTTTATAAAACTCTCTATACCAATCTACAGTTCGCTGAATTCCATCTTCCAAATTAACTTTAGGGTTAAATCCTAGTTGTTTTTTAGCTAAAGAAATATCAATCATCCTCTTTGGAATCATTGTAGGCTTTGTTGCATCATACTGAATATCAGCATCTTCATAATCTGCTGATTTTAGTATTTCTCCCAAAACATCTCTTATTGTGACTGGAATTCCAGATGCAAGATTTATAGGTTCAAATTCATTCATTTTCTCCATTGCAAGAATTAACCCATCAATTAAGTCATCGATATATAAAAAATCCTTTAGATCCATTCCGTCACCCCAAACCTCAAATGGATCATGCTTTTCAATTGCACGACGAATAATTGCAGGAATAACTTTTGACTTTTCCCAGTCAAATTTGTCATAAGGTCCATATAAATTTCCTGGCCTAACCACAATAGTCTGCATTGGATTTTTAATTCGGGTTGAATACATATCACAAACGATTTCTGTAAATCTTTTCATCCATGCAACAATATGATAGCTTTCGTAAAATTCATTTGTAACATCAGATTCTTTCACTGCGAAATCTGTCAAAGGATAGACCGTATTTGTACTAACAAAAAGAAATTTACTTACACCTGCTGAGTATGCTGCTTGAAGTATTTGGATGTTCATTAACATATTGGGGGTTAAATGAACTAATGGTGTAGTAGCCATAACTTTTGCTCCAGAGGTATTAGCAGCACACATAAAAACATAATCAACTCCATCTACTGCTTCTCTACAAAACTCTTCTAACCTAAGATCACCTTTAATATAATCAACTCTATCATCAATTATCACTGGCCCGTTAGAGTGTAAAGTCGCCCTTATATCAGCACCTTCAATTAAAAGCCTTTTAATAAGATTAACACCAATGAATCCTGCCCCACCCGTAACTAAAACTTTAGAATTTTTAAACATTATTATCTATTAATCAACAAAATGGCCAACTTGATCACGCATAGAAATGATTGGCTCCTTAATTGGCCACCAAATATTTAATTTAGGATCATTCCATAAAAGAGTAAATTGTCCATTTGGATTATAATAAGAGCTTTGCTTATAGCTAAATATAGCCTTATCACTCATCACAAGATGAGCATTACCAAAACCCTCTGGCACATAAACTTGAAATCTGTTTCTCTCAGAAAGAGTAAATGAAGCCCACTCCCCATACTGAGGATGGCCAGTTATATTATTCACCACTACAAAATAAAAACTTCCCTCAAGGCAACTTATTAATTTAGCAGTATCATAAGACCCATGAATACCTCTTAAAACATGTTTAGAGGAATACGAAATATCATCTTCAACAAACCTAATTTGATTAAGGCCAAACTTGGAAAATGCCTGATCATACTCTTCTTCATTATATGTCATGGAATAACCACCTCTAAAATCTTCGAATATTTTAGGCTTTAAAAGCAAAACACCATCTAGCTTAGTTTCTTCTATATGCATATAATTACTCACATTACAATTTGAAAATTAATTATTATTAGAGTTTAGTATGTAGATTTTAGTTTAATACTCACTTACCAAACAGCAATCTTTAGTTATCGCTTGAAAAGTAATTTTTCTTATTCTTAAACTCATCTTGATTCTCAAGGAACCACTTCCAGGTTTCTTGTAGCCCATCTTCTAGACTCATAGAAGGGTTATAATCTATTAGATTTTTAGCCAAAGTAATATCCATAATTCGACGAGGAAAACCTGCTGGCTTAGAAGTGTCAAATTCATAATTAAAATCTAAAAAACTATGAAGTCCTTCAACTAACTCTTTAATTGACACGCCAACTCCACTACCTAAATTAACATATCTACCTCCTGTACCATGATGCAGGGCCAAAATTGTTCCTTCAGCAACATCGCGAGTATAAGCAAAATCACGAATAGCAGATCCATCACCCCATACAATCACAGGATCTTCACCATTATGAATTCTTGACATCAAGGTAGGAATGACCATCGCATTTTCAGGATCAAAGTTATCTCCAGGGCCATACACATTACACGGACGAACTACAGAATAATTTTCTAGTCCATATTGAGTTTTGTAAGCTTGGATTTGCATTTCCGCCATACGCTTAGCCCAGCCTGGATACATATCCATTGGTGGCAATTGGTCTTCTTCTTCACTTTCAATAAAAATTTCTGCAGTTGAGTATGCGCCAATTGAACTTGTATAAACTAGCCTAGGTACTTTATTAAGTCTACTTGCCTCTAGGACATTTGTATTAAACATTAACAATGGGACAAAAAAACTAGCTGGGTTTTCAACAGTCACTTTAATAGAGCCTTTTATTCCTGCAACATGAAAAACACAGTCCATATCCCTTGTCTGTTCTTTGCAAAAATCAAAGTCAGTTAAATCACCATAAACATGGTCAATTGATTTATGAATAATTACTTTATCAAGTGAAACAACTCGAACATGGGCACCAGCATTAGCAAGAAGAATCGCTATCTCTCGACCAATCATTCCAGTTCCGCCTGTAACTAAACAGTTCTTCCCACTAAAACTTTTTAAAACTTCGTCTTTAATCACTCTTATTTATCTCCCAAATTATAATTGAATATCCATCATGGTATAAACTACCAAAATCAACTTTTTTAATCTTTAAAATATTTATTTTACTTTCCGACTCAAGTTGTTTCAGATAGCTTAAATAATTATTAAGATAGTTTCTAGATAAATGAAATTTTAAAGCAACATTATCAAACTCACTATTTTTTTCATATAGCTCATTAATAGGCTCAATATGAACACAAATCTTAGGCTTATTTTCAAGCAGATAATCAATAAATAATTTATATTTACTACCAATTTGTTCTAAAGCATGCAAAGTGAAAATTCCACTATCTGGTAAAATTTTAATACTTGAGTTAGGCTCAAAAAAATCAAACATATAGCCCTCAATATTCCATTTATATTGTTCTGACATTAAGCTTATAATTTCCACTGAAGAATCAGCCCAGTCTAGCCCAAAATATTTTTTATCATTGTATAAATTTGCTAAGAATGCAAGGTTCTGCCCTGCACCACATCCAAATTCATAAATATTGTTAAATTTAGAGAGATATTTTTTAAAAACACATTGTCGGATGACCGTCATAAAGTCTTGCTCAAACGATTTAGAGTTTGAAAGTATATAATTTCCATTGAAACGAAATGGTCTTGTATCTTTAAAGTACTTGGGCTTTAACGAGCTTATATTGAAGTCACTAGAAATAAAATTATCTAGATTTTCACTCCAGCCTTTTTGCCAATCTGGTTGTCTATCTTGCCCTGAAACGCTAAAGGATGATGAAGAACATTCTAAACTTATTGCTTTTATAATTTTCTCTTGTTCATCTTTTTCACAAACTGAATATTGAAAGTCCAATAGATTAATTAATTCACCACACATTTTATTAACCTCAGCATGATCAAGGCTAAAAAGCTCTGAAAACTCACTTAAACCTATTGAATTATTTTGTCTATCTGTTCTCATTATGCCATTTCATAGTTGCTTTCAAACCAGACTCAAGGCTTGTTGAAGGCATCAAGTTAATATCTTTAGCTTTCTTAATAGACAGAAGAACTTGACTAGTAGGTTGATGCTTATTTAGTTCATGAACAATATTTGCATGTTCAAACCCATCGACCTTTATCATAAGAGATAGCATTTGGTTTATGGAGTATGTCTTTCCTTCCGCTATATTAAGAACATGAAATCCAGTTAATTGTTTAATAGCCTTTAATGCTATTAATGCAAGATCTAGCGCATATATAACTTCTCTTTCTTGATTACCATCGCCCCATATTTCTAATGGATTTTCTCTACAAACAACTCGATTGATAAGAGCTGCAATTACTGAGCCATGCTGAGAGCTAAAATTATCAAATTCACCATAAACTAATGGTGGCCTAAGAACGATAACATCTATTGGGTCTTTAAATTTTTCAGAATACATTTTACATTGTGCTTCCAGATATCTAGTCATCCATCCAACTGAATACCATGCTTCTGGTGGATGTCCTTCAAACATATCACTCTCTTGAAGTTCATTATTAGACTCAGGATAGCCAGTTGAGCTGCTTATCCAAACTAGCTTATTCACCTTATTTTTATATGCCGCATAAAACATATTATTAGCAATCTCTATTGATTTTTTAATTGGATAAACTGGATCAATTGACTTAACAGAAATACGCGACTTTACTCCTGCAAACATTAAAATAAAATCTACTTTTTCAGCTAATTCCAAACACACTTTTTCATTAGTTAAATCAGCCTTTACATAAGTAATATTATCTGCAAAAATATTTTTCTTTCTATTATTAAAAATAG
>Ga0115000_10002833_pt1 | contig 14705 bp, 20 predicted proteins | sample ArcticOcean_MG_C_6_FD_89690 | JGI IMG/M metagenome (GOLD analysis project Ga0115000, IMG submission 89690) | Marine microbial communities from western Arctic Ocean - ArcticOcean_MG_CB8_128 | ecosystem: Environmental > Aquatic > Marine > Oceanic | place: Arctic Ocean: Canada Basin | collected...
ACCATATTGTTCCTCTAGAAGTAAATTTAAAGCTCTTGCATGTTCTAATAGACCTTCAAGGTTTTCATCCCCATAAAAGGCATCAAGAGAATACACGGCTTTGACATGTCCCCTAAATGACTTAATTATCGCTATTAAGTCAGAACTATTATCGGCTATAATGGATAACCTAGATGATTGCTCTCGGAGCAACCAAAAAAACACAACATTTATGAGGGCCGAGAGCGTCAAAGCAATCCCAAGCCAAATACTAATTTCCATCTTTATACTCCACACGTTTCTTTTTCTCTTCGTCAAGAAGGGCTCTATTTTCGTCAATAGCACGTTTTACTTCGCTACCTACCTTATCACCCCTTGAAGAGACTTCTCGCTTAATGTGAGGCATTTGTGGGACTCTATTGAGCACCTTGGAGTCGCAAGAGGTACAACCCTCTTGCTCCTCGAAGATACCATGAGAAACTTCAAAATGTTCCTCACAGGATGTACACTTGTATACATACCTAGGCACTATTGAACACTCGTTTCAATGTCATGTTTTTGAGACGATGGCGGTTCAAAGGTTGGTGGGTTCATTACAACCAACTCTCCACTATCGTCGACTTGAACTTCAAAACCTTGAAGGACAGGTGTGATGTCGGATTGCTCAGTTAGAGACTTTTGTAGTGCCATCATGATTGCGCCGACGGCTTGGCTTGATAATTTGTGATTCATTTTAATCTCCTTTTATGATTCTATAACTGTCACTGTCGAAATGCTGAGTCGAAAACTCAAACAACTCGGTATCTTCTAGAGCTTCCATTTGATGTCGCAGACCAGTATACACATGGAAGTTGTCTCCTGCTGCCAATGTTACCTCTTTTGCGCTGGCCAAATCATCCTCATCGGAGTATCTAACCACAATCCTTCCGGACTGGACGTAAAAAACTTCGTCTTTTATTTCGTGGTAGTGCCACGAACATTTTTTATCCTTTACAAAGTAGAGCAGTTTGCCACAATACTTTTCTGAATTGTGAAACCATTTTTCAAAACCCCACCCTTTGGGGACAAAATTAATCTCTTGTGTTGAAGAAGTCTTCATCTCTCATTCCTTTGTCGTCTATGTATATGTCTCCGGAGGGTTTTCCCATGAACAGATGGTGATATTTAACCCCCCAACCTTCTAGTTGCTTTTTAGTCAAATTTTCAAACAACCTCGTAGCCCATCGGGGAGAGTTTTCAGTCCGTCCCATACCTCTGGCTGTATTCAATATAATTTTATGTCCATCGTAGTATAGTGAGTTAACCTGATCTATTCTTTCTTGAATTGGCGTTGCATTTTCATACTTACCATCAGATAGGGTACAAAGGGTCCCATCTATATCAAAGACATATGTCAATTTTAAGTTATCTGTTTTCATTTGCTCTCCAGTATTTTTGTTGTTGAATAATCACCAATTCTATCAAAAAACTCTACACTCTTGGCATACTCTGATCCAATTACCTTCTTATCCTCATAGTCGCTACCCACAACCATAGCGTCAGGCTTAAGTGTGTAAATTAGCCCTCTAAGTTCAGAGTCTGTTTCAAACACAATGACCTTGTCTACATGCTTAATTGATTCAAGCATAAACTTCCTATCTTCTTGGTTGTTAAATGGTCTGTGTTGGCCTTTTGTTTTTCGGATTCTAGAATCGGCATCAATACCAACAACCAAATGTCTACCCAAGGATTTAGCATATTTTAATAATTCAATATGACCTCGATGTAAAACATCAAAACACCCATTGACCCAAATTACATTCATTTTAAATCCCCTTTCATATAATTTTTAGTATAAAAATCAACTAAACTTTTCAATCCTACACTAGGATCTATAAAATCAAAATTTTTAATTTTTTCAACTACCAATTTCTTCTCTTTGGCTCCAACGAATTTAGTCAAATCAAAAGTAATGTTATTAAAGTCATAATCTATAATATCACAAATATTTTTAGCATATTCTCTTATGGAATAATCCAAGCCGGTTGATAAATTTATTATTTCATTTTCTTTATCCAAAAAACTAATAATTATTTCTATAGCATCTTCGATATAAATCATCTCTCTTCTCTGGTGTCCATCGCCCCAGAGAGAAGGTGCAGGAGAATTCATGAACTTTGCATCACATATTTTTCTATTTATATCATATATAAAATGCTTATCTCCCTCATCGTATTGCGAACCATATAAACAAGAAGGAACATAAAATAAATATTTCATACCATACTCGCTCGCTAAGGATTTGAGGCCAACCAATAACATTCTCTTAATCATTCCGTAAGATTCGTAACCTGTCTCACATGGGCCCATTAGATAATTTTCTTCTTTTTTTATAGAATCATCCGAGTATGAGCAGCTACTTCCAAAGGTTATAAATTTTGCTTGTTTTTGCTTTGTATACCAGTAATCAAGCACTCTTGTATTCATCTTTTGATTAATTAAAAACTGCTCTCCAGGGTGTGATTGACAATATCCGCCGGCTTCAGTTTTAACTGCAAAATAAAATATGTAATCATATTTTTCATTATCATATTCATATATTTTATCTGTTAACAAATCGCAGTTTTTAGAATTTATATTTGTCAGATCCATTATTGATTTGGCTTTGGCAACAAAATGTCTTCCTAAAAATCCGGTGTTTCCTATGATTAGAGCTTTCTGCATTCTTTGTCCATATCTTTTAAGAATTTTGCATTAGAGTCTCTATCTGACAGAATAGGATCCTTTATACCCCATGGAACCTTAATCCATGGATCATCGTATCTAACAGATATTTGATTTTTGGCACCAGTATATAGTTTAGTTTGCTTATAAGAAAAAATACAAGTATCTGTCAATACATAGTGTCCATTGACGCAACCCTCTGGTACTAAAACTTGATGTCTGTTCTTGTCATCTAAAAGATATAGTCTGCTTTTTAGATAAGATGGGGAATCAATTCTTAAATCCGCTACGCCTAGTAAAATACTTCCATGTAAACATTGAATTAATTTTTTTGTTTCTGAGTCTCCATGCATACCTCTAAGAACATTTTTTCTAGAAATAGAAAAGTCGTCTTCTACAAAGTTGCCAATAAATTTATACCCCTCAGTATTGTAGGTATTGATATATTCACCTCGGAAATCGTAAAATATTTCAGGCTTAAATAAAATTAAGCCCTTTATTTCTTTATCTTCTTCATATTTCATTTTTCTTCCTTTGCTTCATAAGTGCTAACTCCCTTCCTTTGTACCACCATGGTAGCACAACCGTTTGCAAAATTAATTGATTCGTTTATATTATTAGTTTCTGTAAATCTTGTAGCCAGTCCTGCTATAAAAGTATCTCCTGCTCCGGACACATCTTTTATTTCAACTTTTTTCACTGGGTAAGTAATGTTATTATGAAGGGCGCCTTCTGATCCTTGTGTCACTATCAGCTTACTTCTTATTGTTTCGTCTAGCTTATGCTTTGTCTTTTCATACTCAAAATTATTTATTTTTATATAAGTAATTCCGCAACACCATGGCCCTAATACTTTTTTTGTATCTAAAAAAGTATTATTGTGCTTTAATGAAATTGACTTTATATCTTCTTCACTAAGGAATCCCTTGTTATAATCTGATATTATGACCACATCATAAGGGGAAAAATCTATATTATCTAGATTTATTTTGCCGTACGATTTGTCATTACTGTCTACTCTTAAGAACATGTGATTGGCCCTTCTTTCGATGTATCTAGATTTTGTGATACTTTGCCAATTTTCATTAGTCAAAAGATTACATTCAACTCCAAGGCCCAAAACATTTTTTTGAACATTCTTTGCCATACCACCATTTTCAGTAGTATTCACGGGGTTGAACACGGGGACTGGTGCTTCTGGTGTCAACCTATCGCAATCACCATAAACAAACACGTCCTTGCAGCTTTCCCCCACAACTAATACTTTCATTCTTTCTCCCTATTATGGTGCTGGTTTCCAATCCATAGTATATCCTTCTCCGTCCCAGAGACTTTCGTATGAATCATACACTTCCCCCGGAAACCTCCTTTTCCATACAGATGGTTGTTCTTTCCAGTTATCATAATTAATTTTATACCTGTCATTTTCTGTTCCCCAAACTGAAAAAAGAAGTGCCTGGTCGTGGTGGACCATTGCGTCATGAATGGGTCCATGATCGCCTTGGTGATCAGGCCACCAGTTCATATCCCCAACATAAGAGGGGGAATTCACTATCTTTGATCCGGTTCTTTGGGATCTCCACATAAAGTCATGGGTTGAGCCATCCATATATTCCCACTGGCAGTCAAAGCCGCCCATGTCAAAAAAGTGCGAGCGGTGCATCACTGGTTCCGTTGCAAGTTTCCAAGTTTGATCAATCCCTTTTAAATTCTTGAAAGCGCCATGAAAAGCAACAGACCAGTACTCATCTGGTTGTGGTTCTCCGCCTTTCTCGCCCTGTTCAACATACATACATTGCATTATGTCCCTAGGGCCACACTCTGAGTTATATAAGTCCAGTGCGGCATCAAATTCGTCTTCTCTATACACTGTGTCATCATTTCCAATAAAAATTAATTTTCCTTGTGCATGAGTTAATCCAACTTGAACTGCACGACTAACATTGCCATGCTCTTTAACATTTCTAACATTTTCTATATTTTGTAGTTCCTCCGGGAGTGGGAAGGGTCCGCAGAATAAAATCTCCCAATTATATTTTTTACAAGATTTCTTTAAACTCTCATATACTCCAAGCCATAGATTTGTTCTAATAGCAGGGAAAAAGAAAGTAATATCATATTTATCTTTAAGCATTTCACACTTCTCCTTTGATAACTTTACAAATAAACTTTATGTCTTCTTCAGACATCTCTGGGTAGTTTGGTACGAAGAACCCGTTAGAATGTATTAGATTGCTAACTTCATCGTCAAACTCTCCATATCTCTTGACCCAAAAAGGGTGTAGGCCTAAATTGCCGGCACTATAAATCCTAGTTTCAACGCCATTGGCAACTAAACGATTGACGATTTCCGTCCTGTGTTCTTTTGAGTTTGCTAGGGCTCCGAAAGAGATGGATACTGGATTGTGGTTGCCCCAATCTTGGAATCTAACATGTCCGTCTAATAATTTAGCGTATAAAAGATGATTTTCATTTCTCCTCTGTGAGACTCGAGTTGCTTTTTTGATTTGTCGGAGACCTAAAAAGGCTTGGAGATCTGTTGATCTCAAATTAAAACCAGCGACAAAAAAAGTAAATGGCTTATGAAAATCATCAACATCATTCTCTTCGACTAGGGCATTATAAGATTCTTTCGGCAAATCTTTCCCCCAACCATGACTCCTCAACATCATTAGCATTTCATATAACTCAGGATCACTAGTGTTTACCATTCCACCTTCAATTGTTGATAATTGGTGTCCGAAGTAAAATGAGAATGAAGACATATCCCCAATTGTTCCGACCATCTGGCCATCATCATAAGATGCTCCCAGGGCGGCACAAGCGTCCTCCATCAAAAAGAACCCATATTTTTTCTTAAGCGCTAGCAGTCTTTCTCTGTGATGTGGAACGCCCAGAACTTGTACATAGATTACAGCGTCTGGTCTTTCTTTTTCGCAGATTTCTTCCAATTGATCTAAGTCCATGCCAAATGTCTTCGAATCTGCTCCACACATTATTGGATCTAGTCCGAATTGAATTGCTGGTGATATGGTCGTTACCCAACCAACAGAAGGCACAACAATTTTCTTGTTCTCAATTTTCCCGCACATTATCGCAGTATAAATCATAAGCAGGTTTGCTGAGGATCCAGAATTATTGAATGCTGCATATCTTGTTCCGATATATTTAGCCCACTCATCTTCAACTTCAAGGGTAAGATTACCCTTTGTTAGTCTAGGATAGCTCTTAAGCCATTCACACAAGGCATCAATGTCTTCTTTATTAATTGTCTCTTTGGCTAATGGATATTTAATTTTCATGGCTTCTCCTTAAATCTTCTATTCCACACTTCTGGTGTTTGTTTCCAGTTATTATAATCAATTTTTATCCTTTCTAGACACCTCGAACTTCTCCACACTTCAGAATATAAAGGCTGGTCATGTTCTAGTTGGGCATAATGAATCGGCGCATGATCACCGGTTGTTCCTGGGAACTGAGTGCACTCAAAGATTACACCAAATAGCTCTGGTTTTATTCCATCGAGCTGCGCTCTTGCTCCAAAATCAACGAATGCCATTGGACAAACTTCAAACCTACAATCGAAGCCGCCTAGATCAATAAAATATTTTGTTGGTAATACAACAGAATTAAATATTAAAAAACTATTCGGATAAAAAGGAGATCGTACTGGATCATGAGAGTTCATGCAATACATGCCTCGATTCGGGTCTCCCAGTCCATCACTACCACCTTCGTTATATTGTGTCACAATACACTTTTTTTCGTCCGTAATCTCTTCTAACCTACTTATACACTTGGCGAGGCCACCCGGCAAAAACCAGCCATCATCGGCGGTCCAAGTGATATATTTTCCCCTTGCGTTTTGCATAGAAATTTGTTGGGCTCTCGTGGGAGAACCATAATCCTGTATGCACAATACGTTATCTAATTCCTGTAACTCCACTGGTAGTTCTGCGTGGGGTCCACAAAAAATTAGTTCAAACGTATAGTCTTCCACAGATTCTTTTATACTGTTGTATAAGCGAACCCAATTATCTTTTCTAATAGCCGCTAAACAAACTGATATATCATACATTAAAATCTCCTTTTCCACATATCTGGTGCTTTTTCCCAATTATGTAGATCTATTTTTATTCTGTTTTGGCAAGTCGGGTCATTATAAATTTCCCTAAATCTTGGCTCGTCGTTTTGTATATGCGCCCAATGTATGGGTGCGTGATCTCCTGAAGTTCCGGGCATGTGATCACAAGAAAAGATAGGTTCCTTCATCATAAAGTATTTCGACCCATTTCTTTGTGTACGAACAGCAAAATCTGTATGTGATACCGCTGTTGCTTCGAAGATTGTATCCCATCCACCCAATTCTTTTGCATATGCAGTTTTTAATATTCCTACATTTAATATCCAATAATCATTTGGTATAAACTTTGACCTAAGGCCGTTTGCATTATTTATTTTATAATACTGGTCTCTAGACAGTTCTGTTTCTCCCGTTAGATGAGCCACACCTTGTTGATTATGGGATCCTTCAAAGTATTTACAGGTTACTATGTCCTTGTAGGATGTGCTATTTTTCACCCATGTAGCTATGGCTTTGTCTAAAGAATTTTTATGAAACCATCCGTCATCTGCGCCCCAGGTTATAAACTCTCCACGACTTTTAACTAGACCAATTTGCTGACACCTTGAAGGACTCCCAAAATCGTTATATATACTAACGTTGTCTAAATTCTTTAAAGAGTTGGGCAAGCTATATGGGCTTATTATTATCAATTCGAAAGTATCAGAAAAGGAATCTAATACACTGTTGTAGAACTTTTCCCAGTTCTTTGTTCTAATTCCCGGTAGTATAATAGAAAGTTTATATTCACTTGTCATACTTTGTACCCTTCTTGTTCACATAGTTCTTCATATGAACTTGGAACACCTTTGGAGAATCTACGCTTCCAGATTGAGGGTGACTTCTGCCAATTTTCATAGTGAATCTTTATTCTATTTTTATAAAATTGTGGATATGTGTACATCTTAACAAAAGTTGGAATATCATGAGAAAACATCGCATTGTGAATTGGGGCATGATCGCCGGATTCCTCTGGGTACCACGTCGCAATACATGTATGTTTGGGAGCAAAAAATATTCTTCCGCCATCTCTCTGTAGCCTGAACATAAAATCGTGTATTGGTTTATCGATATATTCGTAATTTACACAATCTAGTCCGCCAAGTTCAATAAAATAGTTTTTATTCATTATACACTGATTGGCCAGTCTCCATGATTGATCTATGCCCGGTAATCGAAAGTCTCCCCATTTTTTAACCGTCCAATATGATGTGTCCATTTTGTTTCCACCTTCGCCATAAATCATTGAAACAACATCTTTGTAACCACATTTATCTTTGTAAACGTCCATGGCCAAGTCAATAGAGTCTTCGGCGAAGATACAATCGTCCACCGTTAAAAAAAACAAATCAGATCTTATCTCCAACATTCCTTTTTGTGCACAACGTGTTACCGTACCATAATCTTGTATGAATAATACATTTTCTTCATTCCTCAACTCTTCTGGTGGTTCAAAAGGTCCTATAAAGACCATTTCCCAGCTGTACCTCTTACATGATAGCTTCGCACTATCATATACTTTTTTCCACAAAGGTGTTCTAAAAGCCGGTATGAAAATTGTTAGATCATACTTCATTTTCTTGCCTCTACATTTAAACTCATTAGTTTTCCATTTTCCTTGTCCATATGTGGATAATAAGTTTGCGAGTAGTCGTCAACATAAAAATGCTCCGTCTCTCTCCAATCATACCTTATTATATCATGGAAGCCAACTCTTGTCAAGTCTTCTTTTAGCTTTTTAAAATCCCATCCGTTCTTGTGATAATCGTATGCATGCTTCTGTGATCCCCAGAACGTAGAATGAAGAAGAGTCAAATCTCTATGGTAATAATAATGAGCAAAATGAGCTTCCATATCTGGGACAGCCAATCTTAAGACTCCTCCAGTTTTTAAGACGCTGTGCCATCTTTTTAGTGCCACTTCAGATTCTATATAATCTGCATGCTCCAAGACATGACAAGCGTAAATAAGATCAATAGAATTATTTTCAAACTTTTTTAATTTGAAAACATCATCAATCATGTCTGGTTTCACGTCTTCTCGAATATCTACATTTATAAAGCCATGTATTTTTCTATCATAACAGCCAAGATTTAGTTTATTTTTTTGTATCACACAGTTCTCCTATAGTGATTTAAAAGAAATTCAACACTTTCTTCAATCGAATATTTTGGTTTCCACCCAGTTTTCTTGATAAACCTAGAAACTTCCGGGATTTGCATGGTTACATCTACTGGTCTTAATAGCGATTCATCGACCTGCGATTCAATCTTAACTGACGACTTCGACTTTAAAACTTCTAAAAAATCCCTGACAGTAGTTATAGTTTCGCCCCCAATATTATATGGAACACCATAGTCACAATGTTGACATGCAATCCAATAAGATTCCATGGCATCCCTAACATCGATAAGAGTTCTAACAGAGTCTAAATTGCCGTGTGTCAATATCTTTCTTTTCCCCTGCTCAATCTCAACTATTTTTCTAGCAAATGAACTAGAAAAAATGTCTCCTCTCCTAGGGTTTATATAGGCGAACATCCTAGTTATAACAACTTTCATACCATAGGAGTGAAAATAAGAACTAGCTATTTTCTCTTGTGTTAATTTTGATACAGCATAAATATTAACCGGTTCTAAAGGGGAATCCTCTGTTATTGGAGTATTTTTTACATCCACCAATCCATAGACTTCCGATGTTCCGCAAAATTGCACGATTGGATCTATACCTACGATTCTGATTGCTTCAAACAAATTAATTGTATTATTAATGTTATTTTGCAAAACAGCAATCGGATTGGAAAAACAAACGTGCACATTCGCATGAGCAGCAAGGTGAAAAATATAGTCTGGCCTCGCTGCGTCAATCGTTCTTATTGTTGCACTTAAATCCGTCAGGTCGCACTCATGCATTTTTATTTTATGAGAAAAACCTTTTAAGTTTGAATTCGAAGTTGTACTATGCCATCTAGAGATACCATGTACTTCTAAGTCTGTATTGTTTAACAAATACTCAGCTAAATAGCTGCCGCCGGAGCCGGCGATTCCAGTTATCAATGCTCTTTTCATTTAATTCCCCTTTACAAAAACTTTTTTTATTTTGTTGTAGTCTAAAATCTCTTTGTCCAAAAACAAATTTGTTTTAATAAAATCCCTCAACCTGTTATCGATACTAAAACCGTTTTCATCAAACTGCTCAGGGTCATGCATCAAAAATACCTTATCGTCTGGTACGTCCATTTTGTGAATGAACCTGGGTACCCATTCTTCATGACCAAAGCCACAAGAAGCCGCCAGGGGACTTTCCACTATTTCCTTGACACTTTTGGAGCCAGGAAATACGTAATCCCATCCGGGGCCATATACGAGTGTTTGACCATCAAGTTGGTGATGAGCTCCAGCATTAACGCCGTGCTTGCACAATACGTCATTTGCTATAATAAATTTTTGTCCAACAGCAGCGGTTAAAAATGAAAAAGAGGACTCGGAACAATAAGACACAAAAATATCCGGTAATGGTCGGCCATATTCTTTGACTATTTTGTTTGAGAATACTGCACAATGGAGATTAGCAGTTGATCCTACCGGTACAATAAAATCTTTTTCTCGGCCAAATACATCCCATATATTTTTACTTTCGTCAAAATCAAACCACCAAAAATACCCATTGTCTCTATCGATTTCCGGATATACAATGCCGTTTTCTTCATTCAAAATCCTTTCGTTTAACTTTGTTAATGAATCCAGATCTTCTGTGAATTTTACATCAGACGCAACATAAACATATCCGTCAAACTCACCAAACTCTTGTATTCCACTTAATACCGCTAGGTTAAATGATTGATTTACTGCTAGATTTTCATTCGTTAAACAGTAACCTATCTTATCCTTGAATTCTGCGTAGACTTTTTCAAAAGTTTTTGTGCTGATAAGGCATCCGGAAAAGATAATTTTTTTATCTTGCAAATTTTGGTTCATAATAGAATTAATATGTTCTATATAAAATGAAGAATTTTCTCTCCTGGACAGGCCGCACGTATTATAGATTATCATTAAAGACACAGATCACCTCACAAATTTATAGTTCAATTTATCATAATCAAATACATTTGAAGTTAAAAACATATTTTTTCTAATAAACTCTTTAAGTCTCTCTGGATCCTCAACAAATCCATTCTCATATTTAGCAGGATCATGATAAAAGACGCCCTGCATTTCTTCATACCCAAAGCCGGAATCCCAAGCTTCTGGGTCTTCAACAATTAATTTAATGTCTAGATCGCCAAATAGATTATTCGTACTATCTCCTCTCGGTCCAACATGGTTAAATCCACTTGTGGCTCCATCAACGCTCTTGAGATGCTCCAAGACCAAGTCTTTCATAATAATCCATTTTTGTGAAACACCAGCAGCTACAAAAGAAAAGATCGACTCCGTACAATATGCTATGAATATGTCTGGGATTATTTTCTTGTCATATGCTTTAAAAATTTCGTTAGAAAATAGCTGAGTGTGTAAATTACATGCCTTTCCGATTGGAATTTCAAAATGATCACCCGTGATGTTACCTTCAATATTGAACCATGGCCCGAAGCCGGTGTCATTGCTAGCTTGGAGAGTGACCATTCCATATGGACCAGACTTATATACTTCCCAAGTTTCTTTTAATGCATTGGTATTTTCTCTAATGTTGATTCCAGAATCAACATATAAATAGGAATCAAATTCTCCCAACTCTTCCACACATTTTTGAACAGTGTGATTGAAGGATTGATTGACTGTTATTCTTTCATTTGTAAAATTGAAAGATACTCTTCCTTTAAATTCGTTTAACAACCTTTTTATAACACCTATAGAATTTCCGCAGCTTGAAATTACTACGTGAAAATCATCAAAGTTTTGATTAAGTATATTATTAATACAATCAATATACCATTCAACATTTTCTCTTCCGGAAAAACCACAAGTATTATATACAACTAGCATCTTATTTTTCATTGTAAAAATCCCCCCATTCAACTAGAATGGTGCTTTTTCCATCTGTTCGAGAATAAGCTTTTTTATATGCAGGAAGTATGTCTTCTGGTTCCCTTAGTTCTATGACATCAATTGTTTCTAACATATGCTTAAATCCCTCAGTGAAATCACCGGTATGTTGAATTTGAGGATTTAAGGGGCGGATTGAACCTACGCCAACTCTTACGATCGCTTTTGGTGCATATTGTCCATCAGTGTAGATTGAATATTTATCTAGATGATTGACTAGTTGATTTGCAGCTAGTATCAGAAAATTCCAACGAGGATAGATACTGATCGGCACTAAACCGCCGATGGCCAGTCCATTTGTTATTCCCATCTGCATCTCTTCATTAACCGGCATTTCAATTAATTTTTTCCTAGGGACATTTTTGAGGGTATTGGTCATCCCGGTGCCTTTATATTCAACTGCTTGGCCTAGAAATACAGTATCTTCTTGTTGCCCTAAGTAGGTCATCGCTTTTTGCAATTCATCATAGTACTTTCCCATTTAATCCTCTCAAAATTGTACTCTAACACCAGCACCTGCGTGCGGATATTTATCTAAATCATATTTATAATATGTTACATATTCATCATTTACATCCTCATATGACATTTTTTCCATTGCCCAAGTCGCTCTTGTATCAGTACAAACAGACTTACCATTATCTTCAACAATAAAATGAATAGGTAATTTATGATTTCGTGCATACTTTATGCATTCGTGGGCGGCTCCAGTTTCGGATGTCATTTCGCCCATAAAACAATAGACCTTGTTAGTGCCACCGCTTCTTTTTATTCCCAATGCCAATCCAACTGATACAGACAGTTGTCCGGTCACGATGCCTGAGCAAAGAACTCTATCCTCTTTAAAGCTCAAAGAGATAGATCTTCCTTCTAGGATTGCTTTTTTTAATTCTTCTTTTGGTACTCCCTTCAGGAGACATTGATAGTGACTTCTCCAAGAGCATAACACCCAATCTTCTTTACCTATGTTGTGTTTTTTAAAAACATCAATCATTTGCTCTTCATTGCCATGGTACAAATGCACAGGGGCTTTAATCATGGCATTATTAAAATACTCCGCTATCTCATCTTCAAACTCAATTAACTCTTCTTTTGTCATCATTCTAATCACCTAACAATTTTCTTTTTAATTTATATTCGCACATTTTATTCATCGCTTCACGAGTCTGCGTGTTGAATTTTTTCTCCACCATATCCAAGTATTTTGAATCCCGGTGATAATCTAAAAAAGCAAAGTCCCTAAATTTAACAACTTCTGATGCGGGGATGTGATTGGTATCCAATGGCCTAGTTTCATATGAATGTTGCGAGTAACCAACATAACAATCGGGTAGTCCTGAATTATTCTTTAGTGCTTCTAAGTATAGTCTCGAGCCGGGGTAGGCCATTGAACAATAAAAGTTAGAAAATTCACAATTAAGATCTTTTGCGAGATCTAGGGTCTCTTGCATTGTCTCCAAATTATCTTCGGGTAAGCCGAATATATAATTACCAATAACATTAATTCCAGCGTCTTGAACTTGCTTAACAATTGCATTGATATTCACCTCTGTGAAGCCTCCCTTGACAACATCCTTTCTTACTGTCATGTTTCCGGATTCGATACCTAGTGCTAACCATTTAACGCCAGCTTTTTTAAGGGTTTCCAAATATTTCTCTTTTACGGTGTCGATTCTTGCATATGCCCATATGTTAAAGTCATAGCCTCTTTCTATAATTAACTCACACAGTTTCATAAAATGATCTTGTTTCAAGACAAACATTTCATCAGCAATCTTAACATTTTTAATTCCCATTTCGTGTATCTTGTCAAACTCTGTTATCATAAATTCTGGATCCCAGAATCTAAACTTGTTTCTGCCATAATCCCAATTTTCAACATTATTGTTTCCAAATGGAGCATTGATACAACAAAAACTGCACCTGAACGGACAGCCGAGGCTTGTATATAAAGATGCGAATGGTCCCGTAATATTATCGTTTGACATTGCATGCCAATTTGAGGTTCTGTATTTATCCATAGGTAATAGGTCCCAGGCCATTCCAGGTAATTCAGTTGCCAGTTCCTTTTGAGTTATTAGTGGTGCTGGTTTTGTGAACTTGATCTTGTCATCCACCCTGTACCAGAGCCCCGGTACATTTTTTAGTTGCTTGTCATCTGAAAAATCACTAACCTGCAGGAGAGCTTTAATCGTACGAGGGCCCTCGCCCTGACATACAAAATCTGTCTTCTCTTCTTGCATTGTTTTTCTAGAGACTGCTGACGGATACAACCCTGTCAATAAAACTTTGCACCCGGGATTTTCTTCTCTTAACACTTCCAAGCAATCATGGACTCCTTGCATGTTTTGAGTAGATGCTGACGGTTGTTGCCCATAAACAACGAATACAACAAGTCTTGCATTGTGATTTTGGATTTTTTTTGCACTCTCCATCGGAGATAGGCCCTCTGCTTCGCAATCCAATATTGCAACCTTGTAAATACCACCAATCCTTAAGCTATTGGCAAGTAAAGCAGCCCATATTGGAGGCTCAATGGCAGACAAGTTCTTACTCAGATCTTGATAAACTTTTTTTGAAGTATTTGGATGTACGAAAAGTACGTCTAAAGAATATTGATTGATCATTTGTTTTCCTTTAATAGTTCGCAAACCATGGAGATTCGATGATTCCATAGGCTTTAATTAATTGTTTGATACCATCATCCAAACTATATTCGCAGTTGAAGCCTTTTTTATAGATTTTCTCGCTACTGACTTCATAATCTCTAACGTCTGGATCTGTATTTATCTCGGCTTTAATAATTTCCAGAGGTATATGATGTTTGATCTTTTGTGCTAACTGCAATTTATTCA
>Ga0115000_10002835_pt1 | contig 14700 bp, 13 predicted proteins | sample ArcticOcean_MG_C_6_FD_89690 | JGI IMG/M metagenome (GOLD analysis project Ga0115000, IMG submission 89690) | Marine microbial communities from western Arctic Ocean - ArcticOcean_MG_CB8_128 | ecosystem: Environmental > Aquatic > Marine > Oceanic | place: Arctic Ocean: Canada Basin | collected...
AACTCACAAGCCCATCCTGGAGGACATATATGAAAACCACCTTTTGATGCATCTTCTGGATGTGGAAATAAATCCGGTCTAGCCAAAACAGCAGCAGCAGTTGTTAGTTCAGGATGTTTTTCTAAAGTACTTGGTGGTATCCACCATCCTTCACCTAAACCTTTTATTGGTGATAAATTTACTTGGTGCATTCTGCCTTCACCCGTAGCTTTTGTTAAAGCTTCAAGCGCAGCATTTGCCCAAAATTCTGGAGCTACATCTGGCTCACCTTTTTCATTCATAGATGTAAAAGTTGGCATTGTAGCACCTGGAATTAACTCAACTGTACAGTCATAACCTTTTTCAAGGATAACTTTATCAACTTCCGCCATTAAATTAGCAGAGGCCCAGTTCATATTTGCTATCGTTATATTTCCACACGCTGCATTCGCGTTAGCACTAAAACCCGCTAAACCTAATACAACTATTGTAGAAATTAATAGTTTTTTTATTATTTTCATTTTTATCCTTATTGTTATTTATATATTTGTATTCATACATAAATTAATTAAATATGGAACCCCTATAGAACAACTTATGATTGTAATTTTTGTTTTTTCATGTGAAAATTAAATAAAAATTTTATGAAATTAAAAAAAATCGAAACTTTTGTTGTTGGAAATCCACCGCCACATTTTGGAGGTAGGTATTGGATTTTTATAAAACTTTTTACAGATAAAAATATCTTTGGATATGGAGAAATATACTCCGTACCTTTTCATCCAAGTGTTGTTTCAAAAATGATTGAAGATATTTTTGAAAGATATGTAAAAAATAAAGACCCTTTCAAAATTGAAAAGATGTGGAGAACTATCTATTCTAGTGGTTATACGCAACGACCAGACATATCTTTAATGGGTATCATTAGTGGTATTGAAATGGCTTGCTGGGATATTATTGGAAAAGAATTAGGTAAGCCAGTTTATGAGCTATTAGGTGGTCAGGTTCATGAAAAATTACGTTCATACACATACCTATATCCTAAAAAAAATGACAAGAAGAATGTTTATATTGATGCAAATCTTGCAGCAGATAGAGCTAATGAATATGTTGAAAAAGGTTTCACCGCAATCAAATTTGATCCAGTTGGTGCATATACGCCTTTAGATCCTAGACATTTGTCTTTGGAAGATCTTGTAAGAGTAGAAAATTTTGTACAAACCATTCATTCATCGATTAAAAATAAATGCGATATTTTAATTGGGACACATGGTCAAATGACAACTGCTTCCGCAATTAGATTAGCCAAAAGAATAGAAAAATTTGATCCCATGTGGTTTGAAGAACCAGTTCCACCAGAAAATTTCGATGAAATGGGTAAAGTTGCAAATTCAACAACTATACCAATAGCAACAGGAGAAAGATTAACAACAAAGTATGAATTTTCAAAAATTTTACAATCACAAGGTGCTAGCATACTACAAATGAATTTAGGAAGAGTTGGTGGAATACTTGAAGCAAAAAAAATTGCTGCAATAGCTGAAACTCATTATGCCCAGATTGCTCCACATCTTTATTGCGGTCCTATTGTTGGTGCTGCTAATATACAGGTTTCAACATGTTGTCCTAATTTTTTGATAATTGAAGGAGTTAAAGATTGGGGAGATTTTTATTCAGAAATTCTTAAGGAACCAATTCAATGGGAAAAGGGGTTTGTAATACCTCCAACTAAACCTGGGCTTGGAGTTGAATTAAATGAAACTGTAGCTAAAAAATATTCTTATACTGGAACTAAACTTCACCTTGAGATGGCCGAAATATAATTAAACTCCTACATAACCAAATTCTAGCGATGAATCGGTAATATGGTGGTATAAAGATTCACCAAAGCTTCTTAGAGTTATTAAGTGGAAAGTTTCTGGATTATCTTCAATACAATCAATTGTAAATGTAATTCCATGAAAAATAGAGCTTGTAGAGTTATTTATTTTAAATTCATTAAAATCAAACGGGCATCCTTTCTTTAATATTTCTTTAGATTGTTTTCCTTTAATTTCTATTATAGCTCTAGAATGAGTGATGTCAGTTATTGCAAAATTTTTATCATCACACTTTTTGTTAATAATTTTGATAATCTCTTTTTTTTTAGAAAGAACTAACCAAATATTTGGTCCACTCCACAGAATTCTTGTTTTTGGATTATGAGAGACTTTAATATTCTCTAATGGTAGTTCTAAATCATCAATAGTTATATTGCTTAAATCAATACTTGAACTCTTATACTTGGCAACTTGAATAATATTATAATTATTTATTTCAGATATATTTACTAGGTCGATTTCATTTTTTTTATGATGATCTCCAAAAAGACCTTTTTGATGAACAGTTTGCAATGGTGAAATGGCGGTCATGCTCTTACTCTTTCTCCTTTGGGGTCAACATAATGTGAAGATACTATTTCAACTGGTATACTTATATTTTTTAAAGGCGAAAGTGCATAAAGTTTTTCTCCTATTTTTTTCTTTCCATCTTTTAAAATGGCTAAAGAAAAAGGATTATTATATTCAACACTCCAACAAGAAGCGGAGATGTGCCCAAGTTTTGGATTTGGTAGAATAGCATTGTTGTCGCTTACTAAGTGAGATCCTTCCGGAATCATAGTTTTTTTATCTAACGGAACTACACCAACGATTTTTTCTCGATTTGGATTTATAAATGCTTCTCTGCTTAATGACCTTTTTCCAATAAAATCTTTTTTCTTGCTTAGCATCCCTTCTAAAGAAAGATCAGAAGCAATAACTCTGCCATCTATTTCAGATCCAGCGACATGCCCCATCTCAATTCTTAAAGTAGAGAGAGCTTCTGTTCCATAAGGCTCTATATTCATTTCTTTTCCTACTTCCATAATTTTTTCCCACATAAAAACTCCATAACCAGATTCTACATTTATTTCGTATGCTAATTCACCTGAAAAAGAAATTCTAAAAATTCTAGCTGGTACACCAAATAATTCAGCTTCTTTATAACCCATAAAAGGAATGCTTTCATTCGATGTATCGGTTTTTGAAAAAAGTTTATTTAATAGGTTTCGTGAATTTGGTCCAGCTAAAGCAACACCCGCCCATTGCTCTGTGGTAGACAAAACATTAACTGATAATTCTGGCCAAACTGCTTGTAAATAATATTCTAAATGAGTTAAAACATTTGCTGCCTGGGCAGTTGTTGTGGTCATATGATAATGGTTTTCTGAAATTCTTGTTGTTGTTCCATCATCGAAAATAATACCGTCTTCGCGTAACATAACTCCATATCGTGCTTTGCCAATAGGAAGTTTTAGCCAAGCATTTGTATAAATTCTATTTAAAAATTCAGCACTATCAGGTCCCTTGATATCTATTTTACCAAGTGAAGTTACATCGCAAATTCCTACATTATTTCTAACGTTAGTTGCTTCACGTTTTGCTGCTCCTGCTAAAGTTTCTTTATCTTGTTTGTAATAACGCGGTCTTAACCATAAACCAGCATCAACGAAGATCGCATTATTATTTTCATGCCATGAATGCATTGGAGATTTTCTTGTGGGCCTATAATGTTTTCCCACTTCTCTTCCAACTATTGCTCCTATAGTAACAGGCGTATATGGCGGTCTAAAAGTTGTATGACCGACCTCTGGAATGATTTTTTTTTCAATACTTGAAACCAGCTGTAATCCATTTAAATTACTTGTTCTTCCTTGATCTGTAGCCATGCCTAAAGTGGTATATCTTTTAACATGCTCTATAGATCTAAATCCTTCTCTTACCGCTAGTTCTATATCTGATACATAGACATCATTCTGAAAATCCACACATCTTTTGTAATGCTTATTACTTGGTAGCGGCATGCACCAAAACTTATCTTGCTGTCCATAAACTTTTTCATTGGATGTGGGGGTGGGAGTTTTTAAATCACTTTTTGTTATTTTTTTTGATAAATTATAACCTGTTTTAAATCCTTTCTCTAAATTTTCATTTAATAAATATGATCCACTCGCAGATCCTATGGTGCTTTCATTTTGTTTAGAGTGGTTAGGTATGAATGCATTAATTTGATCATCAAATTTTAACTTATTACCTGATTGTGACGATAAATGTACTGTTGGGGTCCAGTTTCCAGACACACAAATGCAATCACAACTAATATCTTCTAAATTTTCGTAATCATTTTTATCTATATTTAGTTTTCCTATAGTTGCGGATTTTACTTTTAGGTGCCCTTTTGCGTTTACAATTCCATGTGAAAATTTAATATTTATTCCTAGGTTTTTTGCTTCATTAACAATTGAACTGTCAGGATTTCTTCTAACATCAACTATTAAAGGATCAATTCCATTTTTTTTAAAGTCAATGGCCGTTTCATACGCACTGTCATTATTTGTAAAAATAATTGGTTTTTTTCCAACAAGAACTCCATAAACTCTCATGTATTCCTTTGCAGCTGAAGCTAACATAATGCCAGGTCTATCATTGTTTCCAAAAACTAAAGGTCTTTCTATTGATCCGGTTGAAATTATAACTTCTTTAGCTCTTATGTACCAAAGCCTTTGTCTTGGAGTAAATTTGGCAGGTTTTTCAATATGATCTTTAGTTCTCTCAAGCATGACCATCATATTATGATCGTAATAACCAAAAACTTGTGATCTATTTTTTACAATTACATTTGGCATAGATTGTAATTGTAAAATTATTTCATCAGCCCATTCTTTTCCTTTTTTGTTACCAATTGTCACTTCACCAGTAAGCAGGCTTCCACCAAATCTAGGTTTGTCTTCAGCTAGAATAACTTTAGCTCCATTTTTTGCAGCTGCTAAAGCGCTGGCCAACCCTGAAGGTCCTGATCCAACAACAAGAATATCGCAGTACTCAAATTTGTGCTCATATCTATCTGGATCGGGTTTAAGTGGAGCAATACCTAAACCTGCAGCTTTTCTAATAATCGGCTCGTAAATTTTATGCCAAAAACTTTTGGGCCACATAAATGTTTTGTAATAAAAACCAGCTGGAAAAAACTTATTTAAAATATTATTAATTTCTCCAAAATCAAAAGAAACTGATGGCCAGCAATTTTGGCTTTTAGCTACCAATCCTTCAACTAATTCAATGGTTGTGGCAATTGCATTAGGTTCTGTTTTGGCGCCACTATATAGTTGAACTTGTGCATTGGGCTCATCTACTCCAGCTCCTATAAATCCTCTTGGCCTATGGTACTTAAAACTTCTACCAACCAAATGAACTCCATTTGCAAGTAACGCTGAAGCTAAAGTATCTCCCTCGTATCCTAAATACCTTTTTCCATTAAAAGTAAAAGAAATTTTTTTATCTTTATTAATATAATCAATTTTTTTATCTAATCTAAAACTTTGAGACATTATAGGTCCTCATTTATTTTAGCTGTTTTAAATATTTCATGAGTAGCTGTACTTCTTAAAGCCTTAAACCACTGTCTACATCCTGCAATATGGTGCCAAAGTTCTGAATGTTTTCCTCTAGGGTTTTTTCTAAAATATACAAAATCATCCCAATCTTTATCAGAAACTTCTTTTCCTAGTGGTGGTCTTTTTATACTTGCGTCCCCACCATAAGAAAATTCATTTTGAGATCTTTTACCACAGTAAGGACATTTAATTTCTAGCATTGATTATCCTATCCAATTTTTTGTACCTACACCTTTTTCATCAATAAGGTGCCCAGTGTTAAATCTGCTTAATTTAAATTTTTCGTTTAATGTATGCGCTCGATCTTGTGCAATAGTATGTGCAAAAGTCCAGCCAGAAACTGGTGTTGCTTTGAATCCTCCGTAACACCAACCAAAGTTTAAATAAAGTCCTTCGATATGACTTTTGTCAATAACTGGAGAGCCATCCATAGACATATCCATAATTCCACCCCAGGTTCTTAATATTTTTAATCTGCTTAAATTTGGAAACATTGCTACACCCTCTGATAAAACATGTTGTAACGTTGGAAGGTTTCCTCTTTGAGCATAACTGTTATAACCATCTAAATCTCCACCCATAACCATTTCACCTTTGTCAGATTGACTACAGTAAAAATGTCCAGCACCAAACGTGACTACATGGTCAAGGAAAGGTTTAACTGGTTCAGATACGCAAGCTTGTAACACATGGGCTTCGATTGGTAATTTCATATTTAACTTTTCTGCTAATAAAGATGTGCTTCCAGCCACACATAATCCTATTTTTTTTGCATTAATATTTCCTCTGGATGTTTGAACACCTTTTATTTTTCCATTTTGAACATCAAAACCTGTAACTTCGCAATTTTGAATAATATCAACTCCCATTGAATCTGCTTTCCTAGCATAACCCCAAGCGACAGCATCATGTCTAGCTGTGCCGCCACGTGGTTGCATCAATGCACCAAAAATTGGGAACCTTGCAGTTTCAGAAAAATCGGCAAACGGTATCATTTTTTTTAATTCATTTCTTCCAAGCATTACTGCGTCAATACCATTTAATCTCATTGAATTTCCTCTACGAGCATAGGTATTTAATTGAGCATCTGAGTGTGCAAGATTTATAATTCCTCTTGGTGAATACATTACGTTATAATTTAATTCTTGTGATAAATTTTCCCAAAGTTTCATTCCATGTTCATAAAATAAACCGTTTTGATCCCACATATAATTTGAACGAAGTATAGTGGTATTTCTTCCTACGTTACCTCCTCCTATCCAACCTTTTTCTAGAATAGCTACATTAGTAATATTATGTTCTTTTGCTAAATAATATGCTGTTGCTAAACCATGACCACCACCACCAATAATTATTACATCATACTCTTTCTTTGGCTCTGGATCGCGCCAAGCAACATCCCAATTTTGATGATCTGTAAATGCGTTTTTTATTAGACTAAATATTGAATACTTTTGCATGAAAGTAATCTAATATAACCTTATTAAATTGTAAAAGGCCTTAAAAAACTTTTTGTATACATATTATACTTTTTTATGTATAGGAGAGCCGATGAGTGGCATAAAATCAGATATTGAAATAGCTAGAGCGGCAAAAATGCAGCCTATCAAAAATGTGCTAGCAAAACTTAATGTTCCTGACGAACCAGAGGCTTTTATGCCTATGGGAAGATATATTGCTAAAGTAAACCTAGAATACATCAATAAATTAAAAGAAAAAAATAGCCATCTAATACTTGTTACCGCAATAACACCTACTCCAGCTGGAGAAGGTAAAACAACAACATCTGTTGGATTAAACGACGGTCTAAACAAAATAGGCAAAAAATCCATTGTTTGTTTAAGAGAACCAAGCCTTGGTCCATCTTTTGGGATGAAAGGAGGAGCTGCAGGAGGAGGTTATGCTCAAGTAGTTCCCATGGAGAGAATTAATTTACATTTCACTGGAGATTTTCATGCTATCACGTCAGCTCATAATCTTTTGTCAGCTTTAATTGATAATCATGTTTACTGGGGAAATAAATTAAATATTGATGTTAGAAGAATAGTTTGGAGGCGTGTAGTTGATTTAAACGACCGCGCACTTCGTTCTATAAACGTAAACCTTGGTGGGGTAGCTAACGGTTTCCCTAGGGAAGATGGTTTTGATATTACTGTTGCTTCCGAAGTTATGGCAATTTTTTGTTTGTCTAATAATTTAAAAGATTTAGAAGAAAAAATTGGAAACATAACTGTAGCTTACACTAGAGACAAAAAACCTGTTTACGCAAAAGATTTAAAAGCCCACGGTCCTATGACTGTTTTGTTGAAAGACGCAATTAGACCTAATGTAACGCAAACTCTAGAAAATAATCCTGCTATCATTCATGGTGGTCCTTTTGCAAATATTGCACATGGATGCAATTCGATTATTGCAACTAAAGCTGGTTTAAAATTATCAGATTACGTGGTTACAGAAGCAGGATTTGGCGCAGATCTTGGTGCTGAAAAATTTTTAGATATTAAATGTCGAAAAGCAAATATTAAACCAAGTTGTGCTGTTCTTGTAGCAACTATTAGAGCTTTAAAAATGCACGGCGGTGTAAAAAAAGATGAACTTAAAAACGAAAATATAGAAGCTTTAAAAAAAGGTTTACCTAATCTGGAAAGACATATTGAGAATCTTAAAAAATTTGGGCTAGAAGTAGCTGTTGCTATAAATCATTTTGTTACTGATACCGATAAAGAAGTTAAAGTTATAGAAGAGCATTGTTCAAAATTAGGTGTCAAAGCAAGTCTTTGTACGCACTGGGCGAATGGTGGTGATGGTGCAAAAGATCTTGCAAATAATGTTGTAGATCTTTGTGCTAAATCGAAAAAAAATGAATTTAAATTTTTATATTCTGCAGAAACTTCTCTATGGAAAAAAGTTGAAGCAATTGCAAAAGAAATTTACGGTGCTAGTGAGGTTGTTGCTGATACTAAAATTAGAGATCAACTTAAAAAAATGGAAGAAGATGGCTTTGGAAAATTTCCAATATGTATTGCTAAAACACAGTATAGTTTCTCAACAGATCCCAATTTAAAAGGAGCTCCTTCAGGTCATGTGTTGCCCATTAGAGAAGTAAGATTATCAAGTGGGGCCGAATTTATAGTAGTTATATGTGGCTCGATCATGACTATGCCAGGATTGCCTAGAGTACCAGCTGCAGATTCAATTAAATTAAACGATAAAGGTGATATCGAAGGTTTATTTTAGTTTTTTTTTTCTAAATAATTCCAAAAATCAATGCTTAGGTCTTTACCAGTAAGGTCTTTAAAGTTTGAAAGCCCAGTTGGAGAGGTAATATTAATATCACCAGTTAAATAATCAGATATCATATCGATACCAGCAAAAACTATATTATTTTTTTTAAGCTTTTTAGCTACAACTTTTGCTACTTTAATTTCTTTTTTTGTTAAATTGGTTTCAATTGCCTTTCCACCTTGGGCTAAATTACTTATAATAGAGTTCTTTTTAGGAATTCTTTTTATTGCTCCCTTAATATTACCACCAATAATAAAAATACGCTTGTCTCCATACTTAATTTGAGGAATGAACTTTTGCACCATGACTTGTTCATGTTTATTAATAAATTTAATTATACTATTTTTTACCAATGCTTTATTTACAAAAAGGATATTTTTTCCTCCATACCCGTGTGTAGGCTTAATGACTATTTTTTTATGTTTTTTTTTGAATTTTTCAATCTCTGCAAAATTTTTCGTAAAAAGTGTTGGTGGCATTAAATTTAAAAAATCGATCGAACATAGTTTTTCAGGCATGTTCCTTACTGCTAGAGGGCTGTTAATTACTTGGGTTTTTTTTGATACCCTTTCTAATAAATAGGTCGCAGTAATATAATCCATATTAAATGGTGGGTTTTGCCTCATCAAAATAAATTTAGCTTTTGAAAGATTTAATAATCTTGAGCCTTTTAAAGAATAAAAATTTTTCTTATTTTCACTAAAATGAATATGTTCAGCAAGAGCATAAACTATCTTATTGGAATAACTTAGGTTCTTAGTTTCATAGTAGTAAATTGTATAACCTCTTCTTTGAGCTTCTAATGCTAATAATAATGTTGTGTCAGTTTTAGGATTAATTTTTTTAATATCATCTCCTTGTATAGCAATTATTTTATTATATTTTTTCATATAAAAATTCTAAGTTTTTATGTTTTTTAAATTTATCAATTGTGTTCATGGCTTTGTTGCTATTGTTGCTTAGAATAGTTTCGATGCTGTTTAAAAAAATTGATTCATCTTTACCGCTATTATTTTTAATTGACCTCATGCGCAAACCTTTCTTTGATAAGTCCAAAAATATTTTACCCCACTCCAATAATGACTTGTTTGCAATAATAGTTTCAAGCCCCTTTATAGGTGCATCGATATAAGCATTTAACACATCTGTATCGCTCCACTTATTTATAATTTCATATGCTTCATCTAGGTTTCCATAAAGCAAACCTGTATAAAAAGCGGGGCCGCTGCAATGACAATCCCATTCACATGTATCTAAAGAACGTATCTCAATATATTGTTTTAAGCGGACTTCAGTAAATATAGTTGCTAAATGATTTTCAAAATCTTTCATACTTGCTCTTTCATTATTTTCAGCTAAAATTTTTCCTTCCATTAATTCTTTAAAAGTTTTACCTTCTGTTTTTAAATAATTTCCATTTTTCAATAAAAATAATAAAGGCATATTAATAGCCATATCTATATACTTTTCAAAATTCATATCCTCTAAGTAAAATTTTGGCAGCCCTCCACGTGATGTGCTTTGCCAAACTTTTGATCTATAGGACAAATAGCCATTTAATTTATTTTCTTTTATGGGAGAATTTGCAAAAATTGCAATAGATAATGGCACTAAGAAACAACTTAATTTGAATTTTTTTGTAAAATCTTTTTCTGAAATATAATCTAAATTTATTTGCGTTCCACAAGTTTGATACATCATTTCTAAACTTAGCTTTCCATCTTTTGGCATTTTATCAGTCATAATTTCATATCGACGTTTTGGTGACTTGGGTACAGATTCTAGTTTAGAAAATGGATCATAACTTGTTGCCATCATTTTTAAATCAAGACTTTTACATGCTTTTTTTAATTCATTTAAAAATGTATAAGACTCGTTACAATTTTGATGTATAGACTTTAATGGTGCACCTGAAAGCTCTATTTGATTACCGGGTTCAAGCGTTATACTTTTTCCATCTTTATATAATGCAATAATATTATTTTTTTCTTTGTATGGCTTCCAGTTAAATTGCTCAAGAAAATTAAAAATTTTAGTTACTGTTTCAAAATTAATTCTTTTATTTGATTTATTTTCAAATAAAAATTTTTCATGTTCAACACCAATATTTAAATTATGTTTTTGTTTACACCCGCTTTGAAAATATTCAACTAAATCCGCTTTATTGATCAATTCCTTAAATGCCTTCTCGAATTGCGGAATAAATGATTTCTTTTTCTGTTTGACCTATTACACGCGAAACCTCTTTATTGCCTTTATAAACTACGATTGTTGTTCTGAATTCAATATTTAGACTTTTTGCAATCTCTTTATTTTTTCCTTGTTCATAAGTCATGAAGATAACATCATTAAATTCCTCTTTAGCCTGATTTAAAATTTTAGTTTGAGCAATACAAGTGCCACACCATGATTCGTATGAATTAATTACTATTGTTTTTCCACTAGCTTTAGCGTTCTCAAAAGTTTCTGCTGAAAAATTTGTTTTCTTTTCAATTGCATTTACAGATGTGCAAAAAAGTAAGAATAAAATTATATATATTTTTTTTTTCATTTTTTAATATAGTTTAACCAATTTTTAAGTTCGAGGGTTCTTATATCATCTTTGAGCTCAATGTTAGCTTTTTTAATTACTTTTATATGCGACTCAATTTCATTAATATTTTTGAAAATCTCCTTTTTAATTAAACTTTCAGACCTATGTTTAATTAACTTAATCATGTAATCGTATGGTATTTCTGGGTGATACTGTAATCCCCATATCTCTGATTTACCTACATGAAATTGTAAAGCCATAAACTTATTAATTTTATCACTTGCTAACAAAACTGAGTTTTCAGGTGGAATCTGAACCTCATCATGATTGAAAGCTGGTGTCGTAAATTTATTAAGTTTTGATGAATATATTTTATGTTTTTTTCCTTCATCAGTTAATTGAATATCTTGGGCTATGCCAACATGAGCCCCATTTGGTGAAACTCTACATTTTCCTCCGGCTGCTGTAACTGTTATTTGTAACCCCCAGCAAGCTGCAAATATTTTTCTTTCGCTCTCAAAGCACTTCTTCGCAAATTGTATATGTTTTTTAACTTCGTTACTGTTATCATTAATTCTTAAAGTGCTTCCTGTTAAAATAATTCCATTATATTTTTCTAGTGAGGAAATTACTTTAGCAATAGAATTGTCATTGCCTGGGAATACAATATCAATATCACTGTTTGGAATAATTTTTTTAACATGTATTTTAAAATTATCAGACTGCGGGATGCACCCAGCAGCAGCAAAATTATCATTTTCTTGATTTGTATTGCCTTCAACAATTAATATCTTTAATTTATCCATGAAACAATTATATGAAATTTTTAGTTCTACAGCACATAAATATTGAACATCCGGGTATATTTCTTAAATTTATCAAAGAAGATAATGTTCAAATAGATACCATAGAATTAGATAAAAGTGAAAAAATACCAAACTTAGATAAGTATGACGCAATGATTGTCATGGGAGGACCTATGGATACATGGCAAGAAGAAACGTATCCATGGCTTAAAATAGAAAAAGAAAATATTTATAATTTTGTTTCTGTAAAGAAAAAACCCTATTTAGGTTTATGTCTTGGTGCACAACTGCTTAGTGAAGCTATTGGAGGTAAAGTTAAGAAAATGAATACACCTGAAATTGGAGTTCTTAACGTATCAATAAAAGATGATAAATCAATCTTCAGCGGTATAGATAAAAATTTACAAGTATTACAGTGGCACTCGTATGAGGTTTGTGATTTGCCTTCAAGCGCAAAAATATTAGCATCGTCACCAGCATGTCATATTCAGGCATTCTCATCAGAGAAAGCATTTGGATTACAGTTTCATGTTGAACAAACCAATGAGACTGTGCCTCAATGGGCATGTGTTCCAGAGTACAAATCAGCTTTAGAAAATACATTGGGACAAAATGCTCTTGAAAAATTTAAAAAAGATGTTGAGGAAAATTTAAATATCTTTAATAAAAGTGCTAAAATAATTTATAGAAACTTTAAAAAAATAATTTAAAAAATACTTAATGAAATTAAAAGCAAACAGTAAAGCTCCTAATTTTAAATTACCTAGTACTGATAATTCTATTTTTGAATTAAAAAAAGTTAAGAAAAAAAATATTATTTTATATTTTTATCCAAAAGATGATACTCCAGGTTGCACAATTGAATCTAAAGACTTTAACAAGTTGAATAATTTAATTATTAAAAATAATACAATCGTATTAGGGATATCAAAAGATAGCATCCAAAGTCATCTTAAATTTATAAAGAAATATAAGTTAAAATTTAATTTATTATCAGATGAAAACTTATCATTAATAAAAAAATATGGGGTTTGGGGAAAAAAATCATTTCTGGGAAAAAAGTATATGGGTATAATAAGAACTACATTTTTAATAAATAAAAAAGGAACAATTCATAAAATTTGGTCAAACGTTAGAGTCAAAGACCATGCAAAAGAAGTATTGAAAGAGCTTAAAAATATTTAAAATAAATTTCCTTTAACGCTATGTTCGTACATAGAAACCATATCATCCAAAGTAGGTTTTCTGGGGTTGCCGGGCGTACAAGGGTCATCTAAAGCCATTGGTGACATTTTAGTTATGTCTTGGTCTGTTATTTTTGCAGAATCAGTAATTGTATGAGGAATTTTAATTTGTTCTCTTAATTTTAAAACCCAATCAACAAATGAATTAAATGATGCCTCTTTTAAATCAAGATACTCACTAAGCTTTGCAATTTTATTTTCTATAGTTGGTCTATTAAAAGTGAGTACATAAGGCATAAAAATTCCATTAGAAAGTCCATGATGTACATTAAATAAAGAGTTAACTGGATGACTTAGTGAATGTATTGCTCCTAAACCTTTTTGAAAAGCTGTAGCTCCCATGCTTGATGAAGCCATCATATGTCCTCTAGCTTCTAAATTTTCTCCTTCATTAACTGCAACTGATAACCATTTTTTAATTAAAGACATTCCTTCTAAAGCTATTCCATCAGCCATAGGATGGTAACCTGGTGCACAATACGCCTCTAAGTTATGAGCAAATGCATCCATTCCTGTTGCGGCGGTTAAAAAAGCTGGCATACCAACTGTAAGTACTGGGTCAAGAATTGTTAGCGTTGGTAACATTCTGGGATGAAAAACAATTTTTTTTACTTTAGTTTCGTCGTTGATTATTGCTGCCGCTCTTGATGTTTCTGATCCTGTTCCAGCTGTAGTAGGAACTGCTATAAAAGGTTTAACATTATCAGGGTTGCTAATTCTATTTTTAGCCATAGATTCTACGTAATCATTTTCATTCCAAAACGATCCACCGTCTGTACAATCCCAAAGAGGTCTATTAAGAGCTGCTTGTAGCACAATAGATTTTCCCACATCTAAACTGCTACCTCCTCCAAAAGCTATTACCCCATCATGATTTCCATTTTTAAATATCTCTACTCCTTTTTTAACTTGGCTACCTAATGGATTTCCTTTTAAACCAGAAAAAATTACAGTTGTTAAGTGTGCGCTCTTATTTATTTCAAGAGTGTTCTCAACCATTTTTGTTTTTGCTAAATCTTGATCGGTAACAAATAAAGGTTTTTTAATATCTAATATTTTACAAGCTTTAGGTAAATCTTTAATTCTTCCATTGCCAAACCAAACTGTATTAGGGTAACCCCAATCAAAATTGGGCATTTAGTATTCTTCTAATCCTAATAATTTTTTTCGTTTGTTTGCCCAGGTACGAATTAAATTATCAACCGCTAAACCAATAAATGCAACGCAAAGCCCAAGGATTAATCCTTTTCCAGCACCTTTTGAATCTGATAAAGATTTCATAATATATTGCCCCAAATCCTCTGTTCCAATAAAAGCTCCAATAATTACCATAAATAATGCAAAGACAACGGTTTGATTAATTCCAAGCATGATATGAGG
>Ga0115000_10002837_pt1 | contig 14695 bp, 16 predicted proteins | sample ArcticOcean_MG_C_6_FD_89690 | JGI IMG/M metagenome (GOLD analysis project Ga0115000, IMG submission 89690) | Marine microbial communities from western Arctic Ocean - ArcticOcean_MG_CB8_128 | ecosystem: Environmental > Aquatic > Marine > Oceanic | place: Arctic Ocean: Canada Basin | collected...
ACAGGACCTAACGTAGAAGTTACAGTTGCATGTGCAGTTCAAGCCCTAAACATATATTATCTTCCAGACTTTATTAAGTGGAAGTTAGAGATGAAGTTTAAGAAGATTAACATGTGGCCGTTTGGTGCAGGTATGATTAACTATCACTTTGTTTATCACCCACCACACTTGAATGTTAAAGTTTTACCTACCTGGTTTAAAAAGATGACACACGCTAAGTTCGATAAGTTTATCGAATGGTTAGAAGCCAACTGGGAGTTAAGTACAAGAGGGTCTGATGTAGGGTATGACCAATGGCGCGAAGCATCATATGGTGTGAAACGTTTACAAGGTATGTTATCATTCGCAGAGAGCGGAGACTGGTCTAGAGAACGTATGCCAGAATTCATTGAATATATTAATAAGATGGATGCGATTAGAGATACAAACTTCAGAGATGTATTTCCTGAGATGGCATCATTATTAGATTGGACACCTGATGACGGCGATGACTGGGATGGTGAGTTTGATGACAGACTACTAAGAGAATTAGAAGACGATGGCTTTCATGTCAATCAAGAGGAACTAGACGATGGTAGTTAGAAAGTCTGTTGATTGTGCTGGAACAAATTTAGACATATATGATGGAAGTGTAAGCATAATGGTCAGTGGCGGAGCAGATAGTGCCATATTGTTGTACTATCTAATGAAGCATTGTACTGATAAAATTCATATTTACTCTCAAGGGAGTAACTTGAAGTATAGAAGAAATGCCATAATTGCACCACGAGTAGTAGAGAAGTGTATAGAATTAACGGGTAACATAAATGTAGTTCATCACATATCATATAACGAAATGGCAAACGATAGTTCAATGATAGATGAGCCACAGGCAGTAGTGAACAGTGGGCTAGTAAACATTGGGTACGATGGAACAACAATGAATCCACCAAATGACATAGCAACTAAATTTGTACCAGAATTTGAATTTGATTACACAAGAAACGACAGCGGAAACAATGAATTATTTTATAGTGATAATGATTTCTATATGCCGTGGGCAAATACAGATAAACAAGGCATCGCAAAGATGTATAGAGAAGAAAAGTTGATAGACACTTTATTACCAGTAACTAGAAGTTGTGAATACGATCCGACTTGTGATTATTTTGATGTTATCAAAGACCCATTACTTGGTCATTGTGGCGAATGTTGGTGGTGTAAAGAACGTGAATGGGGATTTAAATAAGGATATATTATGGGTAAAGATTTCGAAAAAGTACCATCATCAAAGGGCAACACGTTTTGTCCAATGCCATGGAATTCAATTAACCTTAGAAATAATGGCGACTTGAGAATCTGTTGTAACACAAATTCTTATTCTCCTAATAGAGGCATAATGAAGAAAGAAGATGGCACACCTTACAATGCAGGTCGCGATGATTTCAATGTGGCGAGAAACGCAACCATACTGAAAGATGTTCGCAAGACTATGATGAAAGGTGAATGGCATCCAGAATGTGAACGTTGCAGACAAGAAGAAATAAATGGTATCAGGTCAAGACGTGAGTACGAGTCAGAAGATTGGGGACTGAAGAAAGTAGATATACAGGCTGTCACTGAAGAAGACGGTACACTTGATGTAGAGAAACAAAACATTGATTTCTTTGATATTCGCTATGGCAACTTCTGTAACTTGAAGTGTCGTATGTGTGGTCCCACAGACTCTCATATGTGGTATGATGACTTCGTAAAGATACATGGCAAAACATCATACAAAGATACTCACGATACTATACAGTTAACTAAGAATAAAAAAGGCAAGTGGCACACTGACCAGTATGATTGGTTCCAAGATAACAATGGGTATTGGAATAACTTTGAAAAGTATTGTACTACTGCAAAGAAATTATACATTGTTGGTGGTGAACCTCTAATCATTGCTGAACACCAAGAAAGTTTAGAGAGATTAGTGGCTAGTGGCAACGCAAGTGAAATACAACTAGAGTATAATACTAACCTTACTATGGTACCAACTAGACTAGTACACTTATGGGAACAGTTTAAGCAGATTCGTATCGGCGTGAGCATCGATGGGTGTGATGAAGTCTTTGACTATCAAAGAACACCAGCAAAGTTTCCAGCAGTGTATAAACATATGAAGACTCTACAAGATAACAAGAAGATAAACTTAAAGGCATGGTTTGCTTTCACTATCACTCCGATGAACGTGTATCATATGCCAGTGTTTATGAAATGGAAGTTAGAAGAGTCTGGGTTAGATAAGTTTAATCCCCATCATAGTCCACGTCCAACTATAACACAGCATCTATGTCACTCTCCGAAATACTATAACATCAAAGTATTACCAGAGAAAAACAAGCAAGAAGTAGTTGCGTTGTATGAAGAATACAAAGACTGGGTGAATGCTAGTGACCATCCAGAGAAAACGAAGAAGCATTTCTGTACTGTTTTAGATTCAACTGTTAGATTTATGTTGAGCGAAGATTACTCGGAAGAATGGTTAGGTGAGTTTGTTAAGATTACAAAGAAACTTGACGAAGCACGAGACCAAAACATACTAGACATCGTTCCAGAATATAAGGACCTATTCGATGCGTGATAAGTCAGTATATAATATAATTAAGGAGTCGTTTTGCACATAACATCAGAAAACTTAGATTGTTGCATTGTAACATTATTCATTCATAATGTTTGTAATTATAGTTGCTCGTATTGTTCAGATTATCATAGAGATGGAACGCAACGCTGGCCGACAGATTGGGCACCATACATAAAATTAATTGAGGAGTTGAAAGAACGAAACAAATATTTATATGTAGAGGTGTTAGGTGGCGAACCTACAGTATGGCCAAAGTTTCAAGATTTTGTTGACACTATCTCATCAGAGAATGTGTTTGTTGAGTATTCTACAAATGCGTCAAGAACTTTAAGATATTGGGAGAAATTTAGAGCCCAACGAGCATTTGTATTCTTATCATGGCACTATGAAGAGGCAGATGATGATCATTTTTATAAAGTTGCAGAGATAATGCAACACAAAGCAAGTGTATCTATTCCTCTTATGATTCTGCCAAGTAACTTTGAGAGGGCAAAAGTGTTGTTTGAAAGATTAAAAGGATTGAAGGTTGAGATTACACCTAAATTCGTAAGAAAATCTATTCATGGAACTGAATATTTTAAATACACTGATGAACAAAGAGACTGGATTACAAATAATAATTATCATAATATGAAAGAGTTTGGACTAGATTGGACATTCCCTAGGAATTTACATTTTGATGGCAAACCGATGCCATTTATGAAAGTGTTAGATAAAGAGTTACATCAATTTAAAGGCTATACTTGTACTGCTGGTATGAAACGATTAATGGTAGAACCTGATGGTAATATGTTAAGATGCACCAAGAGAGTTGGTGGTTCACTGGGTAATCTATTAACTGGAGAGTATACTTTACCAGGCAAGCCTATTGTATGTGACTATACTGCATGTCCTTGTAAATTGGATGCAATTGTGGAGAAATGGATCTAATGAAGTATGAAGATTTGACAATAAATGATTTAGGAACGAGAAGACAGCGACCAATGTATATGTCTGCATTTCATAAATTTAGAAAGAATATGGGAACAGAAGATTATCCATGGGACCCACACGAATATACGCAGACATTTTTAGTTGCTATTGATAAATGGATAACATCACACGAACGAGTAAAGTATATAGGGTTAGATACATTTGATAGACGTGATGCTATTTTAGGAACAACACATCAATTAGATGAACTTCATCAATTGAATGGTAAAAAAATAACAGTGTATAAAGGCGAATATAAGTATCACCGCCGATTGACAGACTACAAAGTTAATCAGATTACAGACTACACTCAAATTAAAGAAGGAGATGTATTCGTAGTATCATATCCTTCTTGTATAACAACTGGGTATCATAAAGATTTTGATAAGTTATTAGACCACTGTCACTCTATAGGAGTTCCGGTTCACATAGATGGCGCATGGTATGGTCAATGTAGAAATTTCGAGTTTGATGTTACTCATCCTGCTGTTAGGTCTATATCAGTATCATTGTCTAAAGCATTAGGAATGGGGTCTCAACGAATTGGTATTAGATATTATAGAAGCGATGAATTGCCAGAACCACCAGGGCCGATACAAATAATGAACGATTTTAATTATGCTAATGTATCTGATATGTGGATAGGTGTTAAGATGATGGAACACTTTGGACCAGATATTTGGTGGAGTAGATATGAAGATTTTTATACAAAAGTGTGTAAGGATTTTAATTTAGGAGAGACGAATTCTTTTCATGTCGGATGGGATGATGAGGGTGACCAAGCAGGAGTCAGAACAGCATTACGAATGCTAATTGATGGAATGTACGATGAACGAGGAACAGATAAAGGACTAAACAAACATGAAGTGTTGGATATTAAAAAGACGGAGGAATCATGGGAAGTGAAGTAGACATAGATTCGTATAACATACCATACGGAACACATCCTACGATATCGAATATAGATATTTTTAAGAATAGAATTTCTGATTTTAGAAATTCTGATGTAAAAAAGAAGTCGGGATTAAAAAAGAATAATTATTTTTCACCAACAACTGATGCAGAAAATAAATTATTAATGGATGAATTGAATACATTAGTAGGTCATCGCTTTGACTGGGCTTTTGAGTTTCATCATTCGGGTGAACCCGCTAACTTACATACTGATTACGCAACTGTGCCATGGGACGATACTACTGAATGTCAAGTTATTGTGGGATGTATAATTCCATTGGCTTGGAATTGTCATCGGCATCCATACACTGTAATGTATGATAAGATGACAGACATTCCACGAAAAATGATGTTCCATAAAGGCAACATGGTTTATCAAGATAATAAAGAAATTTTTGAATATAAACAAGAGTTTCCTATGTGGGATAAAAGAGTTATGGACCATCACCCACGCGGTACAGAATATTTTGATACGTATGGAGATTTAAGATGGCATTCTGACTATAAATGGGATAAAAGTACAATGGTAGTTTTTGATACAAGAAGATGGCATTCATCAAACTGGTTCACTAAGGCAGAGACAGTTAAAGAAATTCAATCGGAATACAAAGAATCAATAGTTGGATTTGGAAGTATTGATGTCCCGAAGAATCTAACTTAGAGGTAGAAAGAAAATTATGTTCACAGGAATCAATCACACTCGCAAAGAAGATTTTAGTGTAGTATGGGACTTAGGTCGCAGATGTACTTATGCGTGTAGTTATTGCGGTCCGCATCATAGTAATAAAACTAGTCCACTAGTTGATATTGACAAACTTAAACATACATTAGACGGTGTTGTTGAATATGCTCAGTTAATGGACTTATATAGAAAAGAACCACTTAAATTAGACATTGCATACACGGGCGGAGAACCAACAATACATCCTGCATTTTTTGAGTTTGTAAGATATGCTAAAGAAACATACCCGGCTATAAGATCTAATATTACAACAAATGGATGTTATTCAGAGAAAAAATGTAGAGAAATAATGGACTGTGTAAACAGTACTACACTAAGTTATCATGCAGAAGGCACACCAGAACAAAAAAGATTAGTAGTGGCTAATATAAAATTAATGCACGAGAGTGGTTATAATTTTAGAATTAATCATATGTTCCACAAAGATTACTTTGATGAATGCATTGAATTAGCAGAATGGTTTGATGAGTTGGGTATAACATACACTAGCAGACCTATAGGTGATAGCGCCAATCAATCTGATTTATTAGATGGAACAGCACACGAGTATACACCTAAACAATTGGAATATTTTAAAAATCAATGGACACAGAAGCCGAAGCCCAAACCTAAAGCACCTCCAGGTGTAATGCATATGATAATGACAGAAAAGCCCAAAGAGAAAACATCGCTTGAGACTATTGGCAGACCTTGCTGTAATGGCAAATGTTTAAGTATTAAAGTTGACGACAAATGGACTAAGGGTTTTAGAGTGCCAACAACTAATTTTAAAGGTTGGAATTGTATGGTTAACTGGGACTTCCTTTTTATTAATAGTGAACTAGACGGAGTATGGCATCATCAAACTTGCCAAGTTAATATGGATGGACAAATTGGACCTATTGGAAAAGCAAGTGAGTTTGGTCCAATAATTGATAAGTTACGTACAACATTACGTAGCGGAAAAATGCCAGTCATCAGATGTCCTAAGACACATTGCGGATGTGGACTATGTAGTCCTAAAGCATTAAATGATGATGATGCTAAAGAAATCTTCGATAGTCGTACGAAGTACCTTGAGCCAGTATTCCAAGAAGGCATAAAGGACATTACAAAAGATGCAACAGTATTTAGAATGTTTAAGGAGATAAAATGATTCAGTTCGATATAGAAGATGTCGCAAAACAATATGACACTACTGGTGATACCTTTGTTGTAGACGGTCTTCCTATTCATTTAGATTATTCATACAGTAACATTTCAGTTGACCTATCGGGCGGCGCTGATTCGGCACTCCTAGCATATCTACTTATTACTGAATTGAATAGAAGAAAACAAGAGTGTGTTGTTCATTTAATAACACATAGAAGGCTTTGGAAAACTAGACCATGGCAAAAAATGATAGCGAAAAGTGTCTTTGATTATCTATGTATTATGAGTAGTCCAACAACTTTAGTGAGACATACAAATTTTATACCACCACTATTAGAGTCAGTGGTTGTAAAAGATATAGATGAAAGAATCATAGAAAAATATGGACATAGAACTGCTGAGTGTTTATGTGTTGATGAGTTTAGAGAATCAGTAATGTTTGATTATGATATTGATATGATATATAATGCAACAACATTGAATCCACCTATGCCAATAGAAGGAAGAGACTCATCTAGAGATAGAACGGAAATTGCTAAACTTGATTTGTTGAACCGTGATGAAAAAGAGTCTAATCCTTTTTTCTATATAAACAAGTCATGGGTTATAAAGCAATACAAAGATAATAACATATTAGATTTGTTATATGCTACTCGGTCTTGTGAAGGCGATGACGTACAATCACCTTCTGAATGGAATGGCCTGCGCCCAGTTGATTGTGGTTATTGTTTTTGGTGCGTTGAACGTCATTGGGCAATGGATGAAAATAATGTCGACCACTAAACCATTTTGCAAAGCCCCTTGGGTCAATCTACATTACCATGGAACACTGGGAATAGCACCATGTTGTGAATGGCGAGGAGATTATTTTTATGGTAATATAGATGCATTCAATTCATCTAAAACATTGGGAGATATTAAAAAAAGAATGTATGACGGCAACGTTAGTAAAACATGTTCTGAATGTATTGGTGTTGAAGAATCTGGAGTACGGTCTTCTAGGCAATCATACGAAGAATATGATATGTCTGCCGGAGTACAATTATTAGATTATAGACCAAGTAATTCTTGTAACTTAATGTGTAGAATGTGTAACGCTGAATCATCATCGTTGATAGCAAAAGAACAAAACATAATAATAAATGTTTTAGACACAGAAGATGTCAATAAACTTGAGTTAGACAAACTAGTCCGAATAAAAATTCTAGGTGGCGAACCATCTGTTGATGTGAAATGTAGGGAATTTTTAGACAAACTATCTAAGATTAATAGCGATGTTGAGATTGATGTAACAACCAATGCAACGAACGTATCAAAGAAATGGTTTGATTTATTGAAAAAATTTGATAACCTCAATATTCAATTGTCTGTTGATGGAGCAGGTGTCACCCAAGATTATATACGAACGTTAAGTAAATGGGAAGAGATATCAAACAATTTAGATATCTATGAAAGAGAATTTGGTGATAGAATGTCATTACATATGACTGCACAGATGTATAATTATGCTATAATAGACTCATGGTTTGATTATTTTATTGATAGTGATATTGAATTAGAACAATATTTGTTAGATAATCCAGTAGGATTTTCACTAAGAGCATTGAAACCTAAGTATCGGGAAATAGTTTGTGAATGGCTTGATAAGAAAAACAATACCAAATGTGACCAAGCAATTGCGATTATAAATACTCATGAGTATGATGAGATGGTATTTAGAGAATTCAAAAAGACTACTAGATACTACGATAAGTTAAGAAATACGAATATAGAAGATATTCATCCACGATTTAAAGATATAATGAAGGATAGTAAATAATGTTTTGTACTCATACACACAGTGGGGTCGCCTTAGTTGATACTAACGGAAATTTGAGACCGTGCTGTCGTGCCCGTACTGAAAGTTGGCAAAATAATCCACAAGATGATGAATGGAGTAAACTTCCAACAATTTTTGATGTAGAAACATTAGATGAATTACATAAGAAAAAACCATACATAGAATTACAAAATCAATTAGCATCGGGTGAGTTTCCTAAAATATGTGTAGAATGTAAAGTAGAAGAAAGGGAAGGTTTTCGTAGCAGACGAGTAGAAACAAACGACCTCTTTTCACGAAGAGATTTACATGTTAAAGGTGCAATACAAGATTTAGAAATAGCATTAGATTTTACCTGTAATATGATGTGCAGAATGTGTAATCCTGGACAAAGTAGTAAATGGGGTTCTAAAAAAGAATTAGTTAAAGAACTTAATCTGTATAATATGGTAAGTGATGCAGACATGACGAACACTAAGTATCGTACTTATCAAGAACAAATGAAGCATGTATTAGATAACACAGATTTAAGTCATCTTAGATTTATCAAAATAGAAGGTGGCGAACCATTTTATTCTAAACACTTCGAGTGGTTTTTGGATAAACTTGACCGAGAAGTTATAGAACCTGATAAGTTTGAACTGATGATAGTAACAAATGGAAGTGTATACCCGAAGAAAGCAATACTAGATAAGTTATTAAAATTTCCAAATCTTGTGATAACATTTAGTATTGATGCAATAGAAGAACTAGCAGAATGTATTCGTTGGGGAGTTGATTGGAAAACTATTGATAGTAATATGCGCCAATATAAGAAACACAAGGATGCAGGAGAAATACGCCATCTTATGACAAATTCTGTTATAAGTATATTAAACTTTAATAGAATGAAAGAATTAACAACGTATTTTAGTGATATAGGAATACAAACGGGATATCACCTACTAACTACTCCAGATTATCTTAGCATTTATCAATTACCAAAAGATGTTCGTATGAAACATTTGACTGGTAACAAAAAGATAGATGATATATTAATGGCTGATATCGATATAGCACCTGAATTAGACCGAACATTAAAACATATAGAATTACTTGATACACATACAGATACCAAATTCGAAGCAGTCAATAAAGAAGCATTACAAATAATAAAGGATAACATATGAGAAAGAAGTTAGGAATGAAATTATCAGGCGGAGCAGATTCGGCAATTGTTTATTATAAATTGTGCAAGGACTTTCCCGATGCGGACATATACATTCTCACATTAGGAACTGATGAAAAACCATATTATCCAATGTTAGCAAAACGTGTGGTAGAAAAAGTATATGAATTGACGGGAGTTAGACCAGTCAAACATATAACTAATTTTATTGAACATAGTGATGAAGGCTATGTCACTGGTCAGGAAGATATGGCTGACATTCTTCGTAATGAATATAAAGTAGAAGATATATATTCGGGAATATCATCCAATCCACCTATAGATGATATGTTAGAATATTTTGAACATAATCATAATTTAGATTTGAAAGAAGTCAAGTTTCATATAGATAAAAGAGACAAAGAACGAGACTTGTTGCCTGTATCATCTGCTAGAAAGGGTGCTCCATTTGCCCTATTGTCTAAGAGAGATGTGGCTTCGGTTTATAATGAAGAAAAAGTATTAGATGAACTATATCCTAGTACTTGTTCGTGTGAATCTCCCAGTGGAGAAGATGAAGATGGATATCCTATTCATTGTGGCACGTGCTTTTTTTGTTTAGAACGTTGGTATGGATTTGGTAGGATTATCTAATGACTTGGGCACAGGAATCAGACATTGGCAGAATACAAATAGAACTTACAAACTATTGTAATGCCGCATGTCCTCAATGTGAAAGGTTCCACCTAAAAGAGTTAAGTGAAATTAGACCCGAAGATAGATGGGAAGGCAATGCATCTTTTGATTTATCTCTTAATGATACTTACATATCTTTAAAAGAAATTAAAGAAACGTTTGTAAAGGGTCGTTGGAAACATTTAGATGATATACATTATTGTGGCAATGTTGATGAACCTGTTATTAATCCAGATATAATAGAAATTATAAAACATATGGACACACTAGCACCGAACATAACAATGTGGATTGCAACAAACGGCGGGATACGCTCAGTCGAATTTTGGAAAGAACTCGGAGAGTTGTCAGCAAGTATGGACAATCGATTGGTAGTTATATGGGGTATTGATGGATTAGAAGACACGAATCATTTATATAGAGTGAATGTTGAATGGAATAGACTACGAGAAAACTGGCGTGCTTATATATCTGCTGGCGGCAGAGCGAAATGGCAGTTTATAGTGTTCAATTGGAATCAACACCAATTGAATGAAGTTAAAAGTTATTCCGAAAGTGAGAATTTCAAAGGATTTAATCTTATACAAAGCGTAAGAGGCGAAGACGAAAAAATAACAAATATAGAAATACCAGAAAATTATGAACGAAGTGCAACCAAACACAGAAATTAAAAAAACATTCACAATAGAGCCTAAGTGTAAAGCACAGGTAGGAAATGGTGGCGACCAATTTCACAAGACTATGGGTAACATATATATCTCTTCAAAAGGATATGTATATCCATGTTGTTGGTACGGTACTCAAAAACACACAACTAAATTGTGGAGTGATTCTGGTATAGATAAAAAGTATCACAATATCAAATATTATTCCATGGAAGAAATAATTAATGGACCCGTATTTAAATGGATAGAAGATAATATGCATAATATTGAGGTATGCCAAGAAAAATGTGTCAAAGAAAATTATGATGTTCACATATAAGAGAATAACACGATGATGAATATAACTATCGAAGTTTCTTCTAATTGCCAAGCAAAATGTCCTGGATGTATTAGGCATGACGTGTTAGATACTGAAACAGGTAGATTTTCAAATCCACCTAAGAACATAAACTTATCAGTTGATACACATAACAGATTTATTGATGAGATTGTTGGCAATGTAAAACAATTGACGTATGATGGAAGTTTTAGCGATAGTCCATTGCATCCTGACTTCTTAGAATTAATAGAATACTCAGCCTCAAAACTAAAAGGTGATACTGAGCCATTTGGTGACGAAGAATTAGGAATCATAAGTCCTGAGTATAAGGGAATACATGATTTTATTATCTCTACTAACGGCTCATATAAATCACCGGAGTTTTGGAAGAAACTAGGTGAAATACTACATGAACATCTACCGGGAAGACATCATGTAATGTTTGACTTAGATGGCATAGATAACGAAACACAGAACATGTATAGAATTGGTACTAACTATCACAAGATAATAGAAAATGCAGAAGCATTCATTAGTGGTGGCGGTAGTGCTGTATGGAAAATGATACCTTTTGATTTCAATGAAGAACTCGAGGAAAAAGCAAAGGTGCTGGCAAAACAACATGGCTTTAAATATTTTCAGAGAAATAGAATCCAGCGGGTAGAATCAAAAGCAGTAATTTTAGCGTTAAGTAAGAAGGCAGGACAACTTGACAAAGTAGTTAGTGAAGATAATGAACTATCAGTGGTTAGCAATAAAGATATTGATGTTCAAATAAGTAAAGCAGAATCAATGGTCAAAGATATTAAAATAGATAAAAATTTAGATATGTTTGAAAATTTAGAAAATGCAAGAGAAAGTGTCGGTGTTATTTGTAAGTGGAAAAAAGATAATAATTATCAAATATCTCATGATGGGTCTGTGTGGAGATGCTGTTGGCTTAACTCAGCATACCAATACAAAACAAGACAAAACATAGGTAACAGAGAGAATTGGGAACAATTTATGTCTAAGTACGATAATGATTGGAATAACTTGCATTTGCACTCATTTAGTGATATAATAAACCATGACTTCTTCACAAAAGATTTAGAAGCAAGTTTCTCTAACAAATATGATGACAAAGTTAACCCAAAATTGAAAGTATGTACTGAAAAATGTTCGAAATTGAACTTAAAAAATACGGATAGGAATGAAAGATGATAATAAATGACAAAGCAATAATATATGGCCGTGAAGATAAATTTGATGAAATGCATCCTGAAAACTATGAAATACAACTAAATCTAAATCATAAAGACATAGCAATTGGTATGTCTGGCGGGATGGACTCGTCAATGTTATTGTGGCTATTAGCATATCATATCGATAAGAATGACCTAGACATTACTATTCATCAATGGACATGTATTCACGAAGAAAAACCTGTTCAGCACATTGGTTCTAAAAAAGCAATTGCTTTTGTTAAAGAAGCATTCCCTAATGTAAAGTTTGGTGAACATATGATTAAAATGACAGAAGGCAAAGATTACATTGATAATGGTTCTAAATTACAATGGGAATTAATAGAAAAGTATAAAATCACTGGAATGTTTAATGGCGTCACTCTTAATCCAGACGAAGAATTAGGCAAACCAGTTTGGGGAAATATATGGGAATACAGGGCACCAACAAGAGATTGGGCACATAGAGATAAATGGCTTAAAAAACAAGAACAAGACAATGACAGATATTATGAATATCGTCCATTTATTCATACCGACAAAAGAATAGTTTTAGCATTTTATAAGAAATATGGATTACTTGTATCTTTAGGCGCATTAACAAGATCTTGTGAAGGGTGGGTAGAAGATACAGAAAAGTTTACAATCGAATGTAAAGGTTGTTGGTGGTGTGTTGAAAAAGAATGGGCAACAGCAGAAATATTTAACTACGATGCGATTGATTCAATGCGTGAATGGCCAAAAGATTAATCTACAATGGCATTAATGCACGAACGCAGTATAGGGAGATTACAGTTAGAAATAACTAATTACTGTAATGCTTTCTGTTCGCAATGCGAAAGAACGTATATGATTGAACTTCAGAACGAAGCACCTGAAGAAAGAAAAGAACATACGAAAGATTATGATATTGGATTGAACAATACTTATCTATCGTTAGCAGATATAAAGAAAACATTTCTTCCAGGAAAATGGACTCACTTAGATGAAATAGTGCTATGTGGGAATGTAGATGAACCTGTGATTAATCCAGATGTTATAGAGATTATAAAGTATTTCTATCATTTAGACAACACAGAGAAGAATGTGTATGTTCACGTTAACGGTGGTTCTAGAAATGAAAGTTTCTGGAAAGAGTTAGGAGAATTGTCTAAAGAGATGAACGGTAAGTTGACAGTTGTTTGGGGCATAGATGGAGATGAAGATACTAACCATCTGTATAGAAAAGGTGTAGTCTGGGAGACGTTGCAACGTAACTGGAGAGCATACATCTCAGCGGGAGGTAGAGCCACATGGCAATTTATAGTCTTCAAATGGAATCAACACCAGATAAACGATATTAAGAAGTTATCTGAAAGTGAGAATTTTGTAAGATTTGGTGTCATTGAATCTTTTAGAAACAAAGATGCTGATAACGAAATAGATGAGATTGTCTTGCCAGAAGGATATGAATCGATTAATGGAAATAAATTATGACAACTGACGAACTTGAAATTATTATTACAGTTGATTGGTTAGAAGATTGGTTGAAACGAGTTTCTAAAAGACTTGTATTCTTTTCATATAAAGGTGGGTGTGGCGGAGAATACATAGTCAATGCTGTGCAAGAATCTTTCTATTCTACATCTTTACATCCTAATAAATGGGGAGAAATCAATACAGCAAATAATAGGTCTCAGGCAATTGATCACCTATTTAATAATTTCTTCGTATCGTGGGACCACGAAGACGATAGTATAGCAAATTTTAATGACCTAGCAAGAGAATTATTAGAGTATTATTCTAACACTAGTTTACTTTGCTTACGAAATATATATCATTTTGATATGATAGAAGAATATGCCATTGTACGGATGCATTATGTACCTAAATTCATGGAATTGTTTGAAGATTCAGTTAAAATATCACTAACACCTGGGTCATATCAATGGGGCGAATATACTTATATTGCTCAATTTTTAAAGGTAAACTGGGAAATAATGTTTTGTAATATTCCTACAAAAAGTATAAAGCAAACTAATTTTAATGATTTATATGAATATGAAGAAACTAAATACCATCATGATGTACACCTTGAACTTATATCTAGTGCATTTCACGTACATGGATTCGAAGATAACAAGTACACGATGGATGATGTTATGAATGGAAAGATTCTAGAATCATTTAGTAAAAATGTTAACTTAGATATAACTAAATCTATGTTTACAAATAGTATGAAAGATTGGTTTAATAATAATGTTGAATTTTATAAACAAATAGGATTCACTGAGCCGCCAAGATGGTTGGAATGATTAACAATGCAAATAGAACTAAATAATATCACTATAGAACCAAAGTGTAAAGCAACGGTTGGAAATGGTGCTGGAGTATTTCACCAGACAATGGCAAATGTATATGTCACTGCGACTGGTTATGTATTACC
>Ga0115000_10002842_pt1 | contig 14686 bp, 15 predicted proteins | sample ArcticOcean_MG_C_6_FD_89690 | JGI IMG/M metagenome (GOLD analysis project Ga0115000, IMG submission 89690) | Marine microbial communities from western Arctic Ocean - ArcticOcean_MG_CB8_128 | ecosystem: Environmental > Aquatic > Marine > Oceanic | place: Arctic Ocean: Canada Basin | collected...
CCCTCTCCCTGAGGGCCTTGTCCACCCTGTTTTCCCTGTTCTCCCTGAGGGCCTTGTCCACCCTGTTTTCCCTGTTCTCCCCGCGTACCTGGATCTCCCTGTTCTCCCTGTTCTCCCCGCGTACCTGGATCTCCCTGTTTTCCCTGTTCTCCCCGCGTACCTGGATCTCCCTGTTCTCCCTGAGGGCCTTGTCCACCCTGTTCTCCCTGTTCTCCCTGAGGGCCTTGTCCACCCTGTGTGTCTTGCCTTTCTTCCAATATGTCTATTCTACTTTGAACAGTGGCAAATATCCTGTCATAATCTGTCATAGTCATCTGTTTACATCTTGTTTCTGGTTTTGTTTGCATTAACATTAATTGAATGTTTTTTGTGGTGGTAGATGTAGATATTACAATATAAAGAATAATTCCAATAGTCATCACAAGTAAATTTTGCACATTATATTGAGATGACATTTATGTGTTCATGTGATATTAAATACATATATCATATCTGTGAAAATACTGGATTTGAAGCCTCCGTCTAAGAATGTACAGGTAATGTACAGACGAAAAAAAGATGTCATACTCCTAACATATGACCAAAAAATTGATCATAGCAACCTATTTAATCTTCTTTGATATATTTAACATGGATCTCCCAAAGTATTTTGTGACGAATCCAATGCACGGATCTATTGAAAAAAGCTTGCTAAAAGATGAATGTCAACGTAGATACGAATCTAAACTTTTAGAGATTCGTGAAAAAATATTATTTCTGAAATACATTCGCGAACAGGTACAAACGACAAAATTGAAAAACGTTTTTTCTTTACCCTAAATATTCCGCAGGCTAGGAATGTTGGCCATAATCCAATGCACGGAATCCCTAAAGTTTTATTTCAATTTCTCCACCGGTCCATTGATTTTCACGCTCATGTCAGCCAGACATTTAAATTAAAAAATAAATTTATTTTTATTTTTTCTCTGAACTTGATTCTCTAAACAAAATCATATCGATATGACGTTTGCAATAATTTTCGAAGATCATATCTGTGAAAATACTGGATTTGAAGCTATTCAACAAGTGCATGTTATAAAGACGAAACAATAGAAGAAAATACGAACAATAGAAGAAACGAACAATAGAAGAAAACTATCAATAGTTGATAGCATTATTTTTAGCATTAATTTAATTTAATTACGGAATGTCATTTTTTACATGACTTGCACTCAACATTGTAACGAATGTGTTTTTTAGTCTTCAAAATTGTACATGTTCCCAAACATTCACAACAAAGTAGTTGACTCATCGCAATCATCGATTTTGCACAGTCTTCGTTGTCCGTAGACTGTGTTTGTTTCTTTCTGGTATTTAACTGACGAATGTCAGCCTGTTGTTGACGAACGATTGACTGTTGGCTTAAAAACAAATTATACAATGTTCTTACATTTTTGCTCAGAGTAGTATTTCTCGATACAATGTAATATAATTTGTTTTTGCTTGCGGATGCTTCTTTCGTCACCACCGCCAGTTTCCGTGCACTTTCCGCTAGATTGTTTTGCGTATTGAGTAGTTCTCTGTTAATACGGCGAACTTCGCGTGTAGATATCTTGGGCATGATTGTTAATGTTAGTGATTGTTATATATTTAGCCTTTCTAAAATTTTAGAAGTTTTCTAAATTTGGCTGCTGCTTAATAATGCGAGTTCGTCCTGCCTTAAATTTAAGAGAAATCTTGTCAAAAAAACAAAAAACAAAAAAAACAAAAAAAAGAACATATAACTTTAGTGAATTCTCTAAATATTTGATGTCAACAATTGCACTTTTTGAAGGCCGTGAATTCCAATATGGCCCCGCACTTGCCGTCGCCGCCCAACAACCTGATCGTGTCCTTGTGTACTATCCACTTGGTTCTGGCAAGACTCTGGCGGCTATCCATGCTGCTAAAACCTTTTTAGACAGATTTCCTGCTGGTGAAATCATCGTGATTACAACCAAAATAAATAAAGAAATTACTTGGCGAACAAATATCAGCATGTACACTGAAATCGAGCAGTCGCATTTCGATAGGATTGATGGTATGGATATTACGAATATAGATTGGTGGTTTTCGCTCGATAATGGCCCAGTTAATCATTACAATAAACTCATTCTTAAACTTACAAAGAAAGGTGAGACGCGTTTAAATTGTATAAAAATGACGGTGAACGAGTTATTAGCTGCATGTCGCAGCCACGAATTAATGCCAGCGTGGAGGAAATTCTCCAAAAAAATAAAAAAGAAGTTGCGTTCCTCCCTGAAGGGTTATGTAGACAACGGTGATCGTAGTAAAATGGCAGACATTGCAACACTTCGTCGTTTAAGTCTACGACACGGTCTACCCATTAATCAAACAATGTTACAGCAAACTATTCCAACAATTCCATACATGTTGATAGTGGATGAATCGCAAGAATATTTAAATTATACTGCGCAGACGGAAATGGTCAATGTCCTGGCGGATCAGGCCAAATTCACTCTTTTATTATCGGCGACCCCCATTCATGACCATGTGAAAGCTCGGGGTTTGCGAAGACTCTTAAATTATTCTAGCAGAAGACCAAATATTTGGAAAAAGCAATTTTTATATACTTCGATAAATTTGCAACGACCAGAGACTGTGGCTGTTGAGAAAAGGGTAACATTATCTGCAGACGAATGGCTTCAACATAAAGCCGTCAAAAATACTTCGAATAACGGACAACAACTGGTCAATACAAATGCATACAGGTCTAAAACACGCATGGTGTGTAATAGTATTTCAAAATGGGATGCTATGTCGGTTCAAATTGGCACAGATATAAATCAATGGCAAAGTGGCCCGCAAAGAATTGTGGTTTATTCTTTTTTTGTGGAAAATGGCATTGAAGGATTTTATTATCATTTGAGCGAACATTTTGGAGGTAAATTAAGAAATAACAAGATCGGATTCAAATGTGCCTCCAAAAAAGTGCGGTGTTCGTTACTTGCGACGACATCAGAAGGTCAAGTTCTAGATTTGGCTTGGTTTAATGATTCGACTACAGATTACGTTAAGATTTTATTTCTCTCGAGCCGAGCAAGCAAGGGTATTTCTTTAAAAAACGTGTCATCTTTCCATTTAATGGAACCACAATGGTCTGACGCTGAGGAACAACAGGCCATCGGCAGAACAACACGGAAAGGTTCACACGATCTAATTGATCCAGTTGTGCGCGTGTATCATTGGATTGCGATAGGGCCCCGTCTTGCTTCGACGGCGGACGAAGAAATGTGGGTGCAAAAAAAACAGAAAAAAATAGAGACGGATCGTTTGCTGGAAAAATGGCAACAATATGGCACTGATAGGTTACGTGAATTGCTCATGTCTGAACAACCACCCCGCGCCCGTTCACCTCCTGCTAGACCTGTATCAAACGAAATATAAATTTAATTGCATTTAAAAGGCGGTATATAAAATTGTTTTTTTTTATTTTCTAATTTTTTGGAAAATTCTTCTGCGGGGTATTCCTGCAGAACTCTTTTTTTTGTATCCCAAACTTTGACTGTGGTATTTTCTGTAACTATGATTTTTTTTGATAGGAAATATTTAAATTCCCAATCAAAAACAGAACAATCTTTCAAATAAATATTACGAATCTTTGAATGTTGTACCATACCATTCAAATGTTGAGCGTTTTTGACATATATTTCTGTTATATTGCACGGTATTTTTTCAATCTTAGGCCCACAACATTCTAAATAAGAAAGTTGATGAAACATTTTATCTGAATTTTGTGGGGGTGTTTGAACCAAACACAATTTCTTAATATTTGGACACATGATATTCAAATACATGAGGTGTTTTGCATTTATTTCTGTATTCAATTTCACAAAAATAATATCTGTTAAAAACAATTTCAGACCATTGTGTTCACTCAACAGTGTTTCGAGTCGTCGTAATTCTTTCAAACGCCCATTTCCTTCGTTTTTAGAGGTATTCCTGAGAATAACATTGTGCATGGCCTCTATTTCCTTATTCCAAACAAGTTCCTGATGAGTAATTCCGGGGCCGATTGTTTCCAATAATGTATAAAGAACTGACCAATCATCATTTTGGAACAATTCGATATGAAGTTTATCCTCTTTTGTGTGAATGCGTTTGTATAATTCGTGCCAAACAAATTCTTGAGGGATGGGTTCATCGTCCGACATATTCATAACAATCCACAATTTATATACACGATACTATAAGTCAACTAGATTTACATAAAAAGATATGGCGACAAATACACGTTGCACGTCACAGATTTTATCCGCTCCTTTAGTTTTAAAAAGACAATTGTCCATTCCAACAAATATAATGAAAAACATCTGTGCATGGCGTTCAACTATTACACAGATTCTCAGGGGCGAAGATTCCAGACTATTGGTCATAATTGGCCCGTGTTCTGTTCATGACCCCGTGGCCGTCCTCGATTATGCCAGAAAATTAAAGAGTCTGTCGAAAGAGTGTCCACATCTTTTTTTTGTCATGCGCACTTATTTTGAAAAGCCACGCACACGAAAGGGTTGGTCGGGGTTTATGCATGATCCAACTTTAGATGGGTCAAACAATATGCAACAGGGTATTATTGCATCAAGAAAACTGTTGATTGCCATTGCAAACATTGGAATCCCCTGTGCCACAGAAACATTGTCGCTCATTGCTCCTCAGTATTTGGATGATCTTTTATGCTTTGCATGTATTGGTGCAAGAACAACAGAATCACAACCCCACAGGGAGTTGGCATCAGGCCTATCGGTGCCTGTCGGCTTTAAAAACTCAACATCTGGATCTGTGGCAGCCGCGATCAATTCAATTCATTCTGCGGCGGAACCGAAAGTGTTTATGGGTGTTAATGCACGCGGTGCAGTATCTGCTATCTACACACAGGGCAATCCTAACTGTTGTCTTGTGTTGAGAGGTGCTGAACAACCGAATTATCAGTTGGAAACAGTGGATCAAGTTGTTCGAATTTTGGATCGCGATACGAAAAATATTGGCATTATTGTGGATGCGTCCCATGGCAATTCTGGGAAAGATTGGGTTGCACAAATGGAAGTGATCAAGTATTTGGCAGTTCACAAACATGATAGAGTCCGTGGTATTATGATAGAGTCTTTTTTAAACAGTGGTAATCAGTCTATTCAAAACAAGCCCTTGAAATATGGTGTATCCATCACGGATGCATGCATCGACTGGATAAACACTACACACTTACTAAAATTGGTAGAAAAACATTGTTAAAATTCTAATTTTGTATACGGATGTAACATGCGTTCTATAATACGTGGTTCTCGTCTATGTTTACATACAAAGAAATACACGAGAACGGAGACAATGATTATGACTAAAACGGTGGATCCAGAAAGAATGAGGATGATCCACAAGTTATCTACCTCCACTGCGGGAGGCAGGGTGGGTGTTTCGATTGCTGGTGCCGGTGCTGGTGCCGGTGCTGGTGCCGGTGCTGGTGCCGGTGCGTAATCAACCAAACTAGTATTAATTACCAAGCTATTAATAATAGTCGCTGGTGTTTTAGACAAACTAATCACATCCGATTGTGTATTCAACCACGATGTTGGCGATTCTATTTCTAATTGAATGATGGTTGTAGCCTCTTCCACTGATATTCCAATACCTGGAAAAATAGATAAATCAACGATGATACTTCCTTCTTTTAATGCGTCAAATTGAATTCTGTCTATATCTATTTCGAGTACATTTGCAATATCTTGTACAAACCCCCTTCTAAATGCTTCTTCAATCGGAGCAGAAACGGTAACGGATGCATAAGGGATGTCTAACCGAATAGTTAAACGAACAATTTCTTGTCCACAATATATATTGTTACATATTTTTTCTAGAATGGGTTTGTCAACATTACAATTTTCAGTTGCAGATACCTGGGTGTTCAACCCTGGTTTTTTTTCAAAACATTGAATAGATCTGTTTTGAACACCAGTGTTGCAATTTTTATCGCATTTTGTATATTGATCTAGTTTCCAAAAGTAATCTGTAGATGTTGATTCTAATTCACATATTTTTCCTTCGTTTCCAGGTGCACATTGGCAGAAACCTTGGGTGCAAATAGCATCGTTTAAACAATGCATCATTTTACATGGATCAATTTGACAATAAATACCTTTGAAATAGGTTAAAGAACAGTCACATTTAAACACATTGACAGGGTCGAATAAACATACACCGGTATGACACGGGTTGTCAGAGCATTCTATGGGGGGTCTTTTGCACGTGTCTTCTTGTATGGTATTTTCTTTACTTAAAAATTTACAGATTGGATCATCTATGTTAAGTTTCCTAATGTTATCATTCCATACAAACCCATCGTATAAATTACCATCCCAGATGGCACATGTCAGATTACATGTACCATTTATATGACTTTGATTTATAAAACCATACATTTGCGCATTTACGATATGAACAAATACAGTGAATAAGATCGAGATCCTTAACATTGGTTATTCTGCGTGAGGCTTAAATAATATAATTTTAAGTTTGATCTTTGTAAATTATAACCATAGTGGTTGATTCGTTTAACTGTAACATGTCATTGATCCACATGACAATCCGCTCTCTATATTGTTCATCTGATTCACATCGTAACGGGCCGCCCACTGGCATCTGTTTTCTAAAGTATCTCGCCCTACTAGCAAGAGAACGCACCATATCATGCAATGATTCCATCTTTGGGTGAAATAGATAGATATTTATAGTGTAAAAGTGTCGCGGCTTTTCTGGATGATGTATCTGGGACGTTCATATTTACTGTCAAATCCGTCACAAAAAAAGTCCTAGAAGAGGCCAAAAATAAGGTGGTCAACGACATTACAAAATTATATTTTCATTATATTTTTTGAGTCTGTTTACAATAATACAGTATAAACTATTCTATTTGTATTTTAGAATGAAATTTTTTACAAATAGTCTTCATGTGCATGATTTCTTTACATTTTTAAAGAACGGCTCAGTCAAAGAAACCTATAACGTCAAAGTTTGGCCCCTGATAAGAGACGACTTTGATCTGAGTAAAAGAATTTCAAGACCCGACACGATTATCAACAAAATAAATAAAATGAGTAATCCACAACAATTTATTATGGAAAAAATGACTCACGATCATAATACATCAAAAGTGGTCGAAGATATTCCGGACATGGATTTGAAAGAATTAATGATCGAAATAAACCGCGAAGGATTAATCGGCACGTCTACTGATGACGAACAGCTCCGTGATCGTCTGCGCAAACATTATGCAAATACACTAGCCTGGGAAGAATACACAACCTCTCAACTTAAAAAAGAATTACAACAACGCGATATTAAAGTACCAACAAGATATAATTATACATCAACACGTCGAGATAAAAAAATATTTAGTGAAATTGCTTGTCGAATATTGGATATGTACGAAAAAGGCAATTTAACATCCATCAATTTCAGAGACGAAGAATCCTACGACACATATGTCAGCGGTTGGTTAAAAGATTATAAACTATCAACATCAGGTAACAAAACTCAAAAAAGAGAGCGCTATCTTCAACATATATTGAAAGAATGGCAATGCAATACCAACGGCGCTGAAAAAGAATTGGAGGAGCGCGTCTATAGATATATGAGTGGGAATGCTATTACTTCTGATCTCTCTGATGTGGGGATCATCGAACAGTTAAAAAAGCGGTCTTTGATACTTGATGGTAATAGAGAAGAAATGCAAGCGCGTCTGGTGCGCTGTAAATTAAATAAAAATGTCTACATCGATTATACAACTGACCGGTTGAGAGAAATATTGACCAAGAATAAATTGTCGACCTCTGGTAATCGTATTGACTTGTTAACACGTCTTCAAATTGTTCGACTGAAAAGGGAAAATGAAAGATTGCGCCAAGAACTTACGGAATGTAACAAAGCTAAAGGCCGATATAGAAGTAGGGTAAATAGATCTAACAGAGATAAAGAAAAATCTGGGGGTATGGGATTTTACAGTGGGGCTTTGATTGGTGCCATGGTTGGAAGTGTTGTATCGGGAAGAGAATTGTCAACAACAATTTTAAAATTTTAAGGATTTATATGATATTCTATTTAAAGTACAGTTCTATTATCTAAATGTCAAGGCTTAAACTTTCTGTCAAACTTCGTGATAAAATCGACAATATCCTCCTAAAATATGAAGACGAATCTAAATTTGAAAATAGACCGCTGGATGTAGAAAAACAACTCACCCTACTCATTAAAATGATACCGGCGAAAACTATTCGAAAAGTTCCACAAAATGCCCAAACAATATACAAATACCCTTTATGGGAGTCTATTGCCAAAGCAGGTCGAATAATATCGTTGGCCAATTTATGGGATATAGAACCTCAAAAGATATGTCAATACATTCCAAATCAAGAACACGTGTCCACGCCCTATTTTCAAGCTAATTGGGACGCTCTGCGAAAAGATAAATCTAAAAATATTATAGATATGTTAAATTTATTGAAAAATAATAACGTTTAAAAGAAAAATAAAACATATTTTCACCATATATGTGATCAGCGGTATGAGAACGCGTTATTGTTGGTAGTCATGTGGGACCATGCGGTTTCTATCCGTGCAACTTCTGAACAATTGGCGCATCTTGCTGGGCCTCCAAGTTTAGAATCTCTTCAAGCTGCCGATTTTTTGGGCAAACAAGACTATATTGACGACTGGCTTGTCGACTGGTTGAATCATAATCAATATACGCCCGAACAATTGCCTCTTTGTATTTCTGAATCGCTAATATGTTTTAAAAAAAATGTCCGTTTATTCAAACAATATTATCGTGCTGCTATCTTGCAAAATGACTTGGAATGGATAATCCGGCACAACATCAACAGCATTAACCCCAAATGGTCGATTGTCGATTTTTATACGGTTTCTGATGAGATGTTTCAATATTTGTGGTCATTAAAACCGGTTCCTTTGTTGACGCTGCCGTTTATCGTCCAGTCTCGGCGATTGAGGCTGTTTAAACTGTTTGCTGATCATTATGGTCTTGAAAAATGTTTGGCCACCGCGTGTCGTAATCAATGGCTGGAGGGAGTCCAGTATTGTGTGGATTATGGAGCCGATTTATCTCATGAAGATTTTGTCTCCTCTTGTATATTGTCTTCTGAAATTTTTAGAGTAGTGACAGGAGCTGGTGGTCATGCGACAAAGGTGGGGTATGACGAATACGTTTTTCAAAGAATGTTACACAGAATTCCAAATCCTCATTTAGTAGAAGAATTTTTTTGGATAAATGGATTTAAGGATTAATTTATTTTTTACATACGCATTTTTGTGAAGCCCGATAATAGGAGGTCAACGTCGAATCGGACGGATTTTCTTGGTTTCCACATTCGGAATGTGTCAATGGACTTGCCCATTTAGATCCGTGTACGCTACCATCGTCGACCTTATCATCGATCGTTCTGTATACCGTTGTTCGTTCGTTAAAAATCACCATTCCTGGATAGGTGGGGTCTGTTTGGTCATAATAATAACATCCCGGAGGAGATTGACTCCAAGCGCCGGCACCACCAAAGTATAGATTGCCTTCTGAAGGGTGTGGTTCCGCCGCAAACTCTTGACAGTCGGCAAGTGATAATAATTCGGAAGGGTCGGTACCATCTCTGCAAGTCCAATAATTAGAAATAAATTTTTCCGGGGCGCCACACAAACAATCGCCGTTGCCATCTGAAAAAGCTACATTGTCACATTTCGTGGTGGATTCTGCATCGTTCCACTGTACTTTATTATTCCCGGTATTGTATATACATCCCGGGGGAAAGGAAGCATCATTTATTAAATAATCCCACCTAGTAGGTGTCCTGGTTTGGAGGTATGAATCACCCCAATTAACATGGCTGCCATTATTCATCAATGCAAAACGTTCACAAGCTGAAATATCCGGTACACGCGGCGCTTTTTCATTATCGGCGTTGGCCACCAGTCCTCCACAATTCCAGATGCCGTTATTAGTACACGCAGTTGTTCCTTGAAATCCAGTCGAGGATGGATCACATTCGTTCCGTGTAAGGACACCAGTGTTACCACAAACACAATTTAATGTTGTGTTTGTTGTCGAGTAGACAGTATCACCATTTCCATCCTTCTCATATATCGGCAACCCGTCGACTGGATTGGTTCCGATTCTATTTTTAGAAATTTTAGAGCGTACGTTTGCGCCGCATTCGCGCCCAGAAGACGCTGCTTTATTAAAATACACCTTACCTTGTTCCAAATGTTCGATACCGCCAAGTGGGTAATAAAAACAACCGACCGGAAAATTTTGAGACTTAACCACACCTGCCCATTCCGGTGTACTCGAGGTGCCGAGTTTATCCATCATAGTCTTTGTATTGGCTGCGAAGGCCGAACATTCGTCTGCGGTTTGAGGTCTTACGGCTGGGTATTCACCACAGTCCCAAAGGCCGTCACCACATGCCGAACCAGCACAAAACATACACGTCGACAAATAAGGGGCTTTGTTTGTAAGTGAAACATCATTAACTGTGGTTGAACCGTCGAATTTTTCAAGTTTTTTACAAATGGCAGAATCCAACTCTAAAATAGTCCATCCACTATCTTCTCCTTCGATGTTCACTGCCCATCCATCAATGGCATCATTATCATATTCACTTCCTCCATAATATTTGACACATTTTTTAGTACATGTGGTTGGATCTTCGATATTTGTAGGAACAAACATATATGTGTAAATTTCCAAAGGTGCGGTAGTACATTGATTCTCTCCTTTCTTTGTTTCGCCTTCTGGACATTCGGTGGCCGAACATTTGGGATACTCAATATTTGTGTCGATATTAATGGTTTGAATCCAATCTTCATTGCGGGTGCATAGATTTATTTCTTCTGAAACAGAATCCGCTTCGGTTTTATCTATTATTTTTACTTCAATTTTAGAAGGCACGAAATGAACTTCCCCACTATTACCTGCACCGGGTTTATCTAAACGATCATAGAGATTCTCACAATAGATTTCATAAATATTCGTACCGGTAATCTTAGTAGCTGAACAACAATCTGAATTTTGTCGTTGTATTTCGGTGCAGTTTGTCCAGACTGTCTTTGCCCACAATCTATTTTCGTTATAAACAAGCCCATCGATAAGATTTAATTCTGGGATTTCGAGTTTCAATTCACCGGTCGCAAGGGAGGATCGAAGTCCAAGTGCAACGATGAGATGAAGTTTTTTGTGATGGGTATATTTACCACGTTGCAAATTGAACACGGAATGACTGGGTAATGCTTTTAGATTGGGTAACACTGATTGGGAGTTAATATGATGCATCGGGTGATGTTCTGCAAATATTGTTACAAATAATGAAAATAATAAAAATAACATGATAATTCTTAAACGTTGCGTTTGCTTATAGTGTATTTTTGCAACTATTAAATCAATAAAATTAATGAATCGGAAAATATCGCTATAAAGCCATGTGTTTTTTTTTCTAAAAAATGTTGTGGTTGGTATATATGCTATTTGGAGTTGTCCATGGGTTAAGACTGACGCGTGGTCGAAACACGAACATAACAACCATACATGTTTTGGTTCAATTGAGTACAAAATATGGAATAAACACTATTAATCATTTTGGAGTGAACGTTAACGAATTGTCCATTATAGATAGGGACATAACAGATATCGAATCGGCAACATCGTGTAAAAATAATGACTTGAACAACAGTGTGTATGAAATTACCTGTAATCATTTATACGATGCCGTTAACAAGACAACTATATCGTCCAAAATCGCCGTAGGCATACATCACCATTCTGGACATCCTGTAGTCCATGAATTATTGAATTTGTGTCCAACATCACACAAGTATATTTGTGTGTCCACAACCACATGTATTCAAGATGTGGAAAATTGTTAGTGATTTTTTTCTAAATATTTAGAAACCAAAAGCCTTTTTTGGTTTGAACAAAAATAATGACTAAATCTGGTGGAACTGACTTAAAAAGAATTATTGTTCATTACAAGAAGAAACTTGTCCTTGATATGAAACGAATGCCGGATAACACTTGGAAGAACATTACAGACCAAACTAAGAAACCCAAAAAACCCAAAAGGCCCAAGAAAGGCAAGATGGCGGCATTGATGAAAAAACACCGCCGCTGGTTAAATCGCTAAATATTTAGGCGAGACATCTGTATAATATTCGAGCGGAACCAATTTGCTGAATCTTTCATCGTTTTGAATCCAATCGACATGAACATGGGTGTTTTGATTCATATGGCGCACACAATTCGTTTTAGCAGTACCCGAAGACGTCGAACCGTCTGAACGTGGAATGGTCACTTTATTTGATGGAAGCCACGGCGTACGCAAGATAAATATATTATCTGTGGCATAATCTGAAAGCATCGATTTGATGGCAGAAATGGTACAATGCCATGTATTACAATGTCCGATCCATCGTTGTCGACATATATTGTCCACCGGATACCGAAGCCATTCAAGATCATCATTTTTTTTTTCACAAATGTGACAACGATTTTGTATAATCATACTGCTTCTGCCCCAACACCCGTCATCGTACTTTTAATTCGAAACAATTTCTTTAGATGTTGAATTTAGAGTTCTCGCGGTTTTCCACTGCTTGAGTTCTGGATATGCCAGTATCATGTCAACGATAAAGTGTATTGGGATGCGGGTGGTAGACATTTCTCATAGATTCTAAAATAGTCAAGTAGATAAAAATATATGCATAAATTATTTGTTTTTTTATTTTCATTTTTATGTACAATTATAATATTTATTTAGTTCTGTGTCTAGTTGTATATCTTCTGATTTGAAGGGCGCTCGACATGACGGACATTTCAACGAAACACTGAGTGCATACTCATATTGCATTTCTTGGTGATATTCCGGTACTTTTCGCACGAGTTCTGCAATACATCCTGTGTGAAACCGATGTTCACATGTTTTGAACATGCTGATGGAATCTTCACAATCTTCGTCGTTACAAATGACACAATTGAATTTCGGCCCAATATAGCTTGCAATCCTGGTGAGTATTGCAATGGCATGTGGCGATTCTCCAGTTGCAATGGTTTCAGCAATGATTTGTATGATATCTGGTTTACACCATGGCGCCCGATCCTGATATTCAACTAGACACTCTTCCAGTAACTCGAAAACGGTGGTGACTGCTGATCTATATTGTAAACACAAGGCAATTGTCGGTTTTAAGAGTGAGTTACATTCGCGCAACAGCCTTGTTTTCCAGGCCTGTGACCAGAATATGATCGAATTTAGGCCATGCACAGCTAATATACACCGATCGTGGACGATGGTTGTCAATGTAATTTTTTTATAAGACAAGACCACGACAAACATGCCCTCTGTGAAAATGTGTGTGATGGGTGAATTTGTGATATCGACTTGCACAAGAATATCACTTTGTTCATGATCCCACATTGTTATTTGCCCTGACGATGTCCCTGATAACATTTGACTGGATTTTGATATTTTTGCCATACATGTGACTGAAAACGAACCCTCTGATTTCCAATGGTTAATTGTTTGCTCATCTATATTTATTTTAAAGAGACCACCTTCCGAAGTTCCACCACATATACCATATCCAATATCTTCAATGCATGTTATGGAACCATCGACATTTAATGTAAATACGTGCTCGATGTCGCTGTCAGTCAAATGATAGACATTGTTATTTGTAACAACAAAATTATTCGATATCAATATATTTTCAACATTTATTGGAAAGCGCATGCGTTTCAGACGTGTTCCAGATTCAAAATCCCACGTGGTGATGAATCCGTGCCTTCCAGTAATATTTTCAGCTTCTAAAATAGCTGCATTGTATTGACCAAAGGGTAATATACCTATGATGGTCATATTTGTTTGTATAGACATCAATTTTGTTCCGGTAATCAAACAGAAATGACACAACACATCTTCACAGATTGAAATAAAACCATGAACAACGATTTGGATGTCAATAACTGCATTCGGATGCGTTTCATAGGTTCGAACAGGATGGTCGAATCCAGAAAGAGTTGCATATTCAATTATAGATCCATCTTGGAACCCCACAATAACTGTGTCGAATTGTGAATCTATAGCTGTGGGTGTGGGTGTCGTATTCCATTGGGCTTCAACAGTGCATGTTTTGGGTGCAATGGCTTGAAACAATTCAGTCGCATATTCAATACCCGCTACATTCCTTCGGGTTGTCGTCGACAATATATGACAAATTTTTAATTTGAGTGGTGCAATATGAAAAATGTTTGCTTTAGAATAAGACCACAAAGGTACAACCCATTCAATTTGCATGAGATCAGAATCGCATACTGCTAGATTTTGGTTAGTATCGAACGACGCCACGCCGTCTTTCCAATTTGCTTGTGTGATACGCATAGCTTCTTTAAAAATCATGATAGAGCACGATTCAGACATAAAGGCGCCGTTTTCCGACGAAAACCATTTAAATGGACGTATGACCTGTGTGTATGACCAAATATCAGATTTGGTCATACACAATGCACATTCAAGCAGTGTTTTTGGCCCTTCATTGTTATCGAATTTCCATACACTAACTTTGGAAGAGTTGTCGATCAACAACTCTCTGCTTCGGTGTA
>Ga0115000_10002846_pt1 | contig 14683 bp, 11 predicted proteins | sample ArcticOcean_MG_C_6_FD_89690 | JGI IMG/M metagenome (GOLD analysis project Ga0115000, IMG submission 89690) | Marine microbial communities from western Arctic Ocean - ArcticOcean_MG_CB8_128 | ecosystem: Environmental > Aquatic > Marine > Oceanic | place: Arctic Ocean: Canada Basin | collected...
CTCTTCGGGTAAGTCGCATCCTCTGTAAAAAAAGCTTATATCTTTTTTGGTGAACTTTTTAATGTTTCCTTTAAAGTCCATTGCCTCAAGTGATAAAAAAATATTTGAAAAATCTTCTCCGTAGCATCCACTGTTCATTCTGATTCCACCACCAATAGAGCCCGGTATACATGATAAAAATTCCATTCCACTTATCGAATGTTCAGTAGAAAAATTTGAAACAGTTCTGTCTAATGTTGCTGCGCCTACTGTTATTGTATTTTCATTTGTTTTTTCTAAATATGAAAAACTTGAGCTTAACTTTATAACAGTTCCTTTTATTCCTCCTGCTCTGATAAGAGTATTTGATCCAGCGCCGAGTACGTGTATATCACTATTTTTTAAATTTTTTAAAAAAAATCCAAGTTCATTTATATTTTTAGGTCTAAAAAGAAAATCTGCTGGGCCTCCTAAATTGAACCAGCTGTACTTAGAAAGGACTTCATTTTTAGTTATATTACTCATATTACTTCTTTTAAATTATTAATCCATTTGGAGATACTCCCCGCTCCCATACCTACTATTATCTCATTACTTATAAGATTTTTCTTTAAATATTTTGTGAGTTCTACTTCATCTTCTATGTGAACCACTTGTACTTTTGAATATAGGGAAATGAGTTTTGCAAAATTATTCTTGTTGTAACTTTTATCTCTTTTTTCTCCAGCTGCGTAAATTGGACATAACAATACAAGATCCGATTTATAAAAACTAGATGCAAACTCTTTTTTTAAATTTTTAACTCTTGAATATCTATGGGGCTGAAATATTGAAATTAATTTTCTAGTTTTAAAAACTTCTTTCAATCCGTCAAGAACAGAAGCTATCTCTGTCGGATGATGTGCGTAATCATCATAAAATTCTTTTTTATTTTTAGTAAATACTTTTGTAAGTCTACGCTGAACACCTGAGAATTTTATTAAAGCTTTTTTTATAACACTTATTCCAATTCCTAGATTTAAACAAATTGCAATTGCTGAAGTTGCGTTAAGGACATTGTATTTACCAATTAAATTTAAAGCAATATTTTTAATTAATATCTTTTTAGATCCATATATTTTTATTTTTAGATCAAATTTTGAATCTACTTGACTGTATCTTGGATTAATTATTTGATAATTTGAATTTGAGTCAAATCCATAAGTTAAGTAGTTTTTAGATTTAATTTCTCCTAGAATTTTTTTTAAATTTAAATTATCTAAGCAAATAATAGATTTTCCAATAGGTGGAGTTTTGTTTATAAATTTAATAAATGCTTTTTCTAGATTCCTATAATTTTTGTAATAATCTAAATGTTCTTTGTCAATATTAGTAACAACAGAATAATTAATTGGTAATTTTAAAAAACTTCCGTCCGACTCATCTGCCTCTAAAACAGTCCATTCTCCTTTTCCAAATTTAGCATTACTTTTTATGGAATTTATTACTCCACCATTTATAATTGTAGGATCTAATTTTGCTTCCAAAAGAATCTTACCAATCAAAGAAGTGGTGGTTGTTTTACCGTGTGATCCAGTAACAATTATATTTTTTTTTAAAGAAACTATATTAGCAAGCATTTCAGCTCTTTCGTAAATAGGAAGTTTTTTTTTTCTTGCTTGAATCAATTCAACGTTATTTTTTAAAATTGCCGTAGACTTAACGATAATTGTTGCCTTAGAAATATTTTTTTTGGAATGTTTGGCTAATATTTTTATTCCCACCTTTTTACAATTATCTGTATTTTTGTTTTTATTTAGATCGCTTCCTTGAATCGTAAATCCCATTATCTTCATGATTTGAGCAAGGCCACTCATGCCTATGCCACCTATACCAATAAAATGAATTACTTCCTTATTGCCAATATTAATCTTATTCATAAAAAAATTCTTTTATTTCATTATCGATCTTTTTAAATACAAATTTATCTGTGTGGGTTTTTTGCTTTTGTTTTATTAAATTCAACAAATTTCTATCCCTATGAATGGATTTAATCAATGGAAATAGTTTTTCATTAATTTCATTTTCTTTTATTAAAAAGCCATACCCCTTTTTTTTATAAAATTTTGCATTTTTTAATTGATGATTGTCAGCTGAAAATACAAATGGGACAGAAATAAAAGGAACGCAACAGTTTAATAGTTCTGCTAGCATAGATGAGCCTGATCTTGTTATAGCTAAATCTATTTTATCAAAATAGTTTAATAAATTAATATTAAAGTTAAAAATTTCACATTCAATATTTAAATTATGGTAATCCTCTTGTAATTTTTCTCTCTGTGAGGCTAAACACTGTTGGTAGACTTTAACTTTGATGTTCTCCTTTTTACATTTTTGAAATATCCCAGGTAATACTTCTGCAAAAATTTTTGCTGCTTGGCTACCTCCAATCACAATAATATTTAGTAAATCTTGATTTTTATTTTTTGCCTGTGGTTTATATTGCAAGATTTCATCTCTTACAATGTTGCCAATTTCTACTATCTTAGAATTATATTTTTCATTCACGCCCTCTAGCTCCTTGTGAGATACAAACATTTTCTTTGCCCAAGGTAATAAATATTTATTGGCTTTCCCAATGTGTAGATTATTTTCATAAACTATAAAAGGAATTTTAAAAATTTTAGCCGCTACACATATTGGAAATGATGAATAGCCACCCATTCCAAAAATAAGTCTGGGCCTTACTTTAATTAATAATATCAATGAAAAAATAATAGCTATAAATATTTGAAATATTGAAATTAAAGCGTTTAACAAATTTTTATTATTTAATGTTTTTGAATTTATAATATTAATTTTTATATTTTTATAATTTTTAAGAATTTTATAACCCCTATTATCCGTCACTATATTTATATCATAATCTTTTTTCTTAAAATGTTGAGCTAAACTATATGCCGGGAATACGTGTCCACCTGTTCCGCCCGTAGCAATTATAATTTTCTTATTATATCTCATTTTCTATAAATTTATTTTTTGTATAATTGAGAATTACACCAGCTAAAATTGCACTACCAAATAATGATGATCCGCCATAACTTAGAAACGGGATGGTCATGCCCGTTGTTGGAAGTAAGTTTGTGTTCACTCCGACATGTATAAATGTTTGAAAGATCAATATTGTAGCCAATCCGCAAAGCGAAATTTTTAAATTTTTATCTCTTTCAAGAGTAGTAACTTTGATAATTCTAAATGCTATATATAGAAAAATTAGTATAAGAAAAATTGAGACTAAGGATCCAAATTCTTCTGATATAACGGCTATTATATAGTCCGTGTGTGCTTCTGGTGGGAGAAGCACTCCCTCACCCATGCCTTGACCTTTTAATCCACCTTGTCTAATAGCATCAAGCGCTCTTTGTGATTGAAAACTATCTCCCTTAGTTGGGTCCAAAAAAACATTTAAACGATTTAATATATACCCAAATTTTTCAGGCAACATGACTATCAAAGTAGTTAGGGTAGCTAAAGAAAAGCCAAAGAAACTAAATATATAAATTAAACTTACGCCCGAAATAAAAATCATTACGATCCAGGTCCCAATTATTAATATAGATTGTCCTATATCTGGTTGAGTTATCAACAATATAACCACAGACAATAATAAGCAAAAACTAATTATGTAAGAATAATTTGAAGTTTTATTTTTATCTAAAGTCAAAATATTTGCTGTAATTAAAACAAAAAAAGGCTTTAAAAGTTCAACTGGCTGCAATCTAAAAAAATATAAACTTAACCATCGCTTAGACCCTTTGACTTCTATGCCGATTAAAGGGACCAAGATTAAAGCAACAAGTAAAATTATAAATATTGGTAGAATTGATTTTTTTAAATAATTTAACTTTAATATAGATATAGACAACATTAGTAAAAGAGCAAATATTGCAAAGATCAAATGTTTTGAAAAAAAGAAGTAATAATTTTTATTTAATCTTTCACTTGCTAAAGATGAGGTTGAAGAAAATGAGAAAAATAATCCTAATAAAAATAATATTATAAAACTAAATAATATTTTTTTATCTACATTTCTCCAATAACTATTAAGCTTATCTTTAAAAATATTTATTTCCATAGATTTTGACTAATTTTTTAAAATGATCTCCTCTTTCATTGAAATTGTTGTACTGATCGTATGAAGCACTAGCTGGGCTAAAAAGTACAACTATTTTTTTACGATACGTTGTTTTTATTTCCTGAAAAATTAAATTCAAAGCATTATCTAGTGTATATGATATTTGAAAATTGACTTTGCCTTTCAACTGACTCTTAAAATAATTTACATGCTTTCCTATAATAAAGCCTTTGACTATTTTTTTTTTAATATTTTGTAAAAAGAAAGTATCATTTTTTTTTGGTAATCCACCTAGAATCCAATAAACATTTTTGTTAGCCATTAGCGCAAATTTGGTAGCCTGAAAACTAGTCGCTTTTGAGTCATTAATAAAAGTTATATGCGATGTTTTATAAAAAATTTCATGCCTGTGCGGTAAACCCTTAAAAGAATTTACAGCGCTGATAAATGAATTAAGAGAAATTTTAAATTCCTTCATTAAAAGATAAACAAAGCTCATATTTTCATCATTGATTAAAGAATTTAAGTAAATATTTTTTATACGTTTTTTTATTTGCATATAATTTTTCAAGTTAACTATTTTTAGTTTTGCTTTAAATTTTTTTTTAAGATAAATATTAATAAGTTTTTTGTTATTTAAAAACGCCATATCGCTTTTATTTTGATTCATAAAAACTTTAAATTTTGAATAAATATAATTTTTTTTAGTTTTATGCCAATCCAAGTGATCGTTGGTTATGTTAAGTATAATTGCATATTTTGGATTTATAAATTTAGAGTAAAAAAGCTGAAACGATGAAGCCTCTATAATGTATAGAGATTTTTTTTTGTGATTTAAATTCAATATAGGCTTCCCTATATTTCCACCTAATTGAACACTCAAATTATTTTTTTTTAGCACATGTTCTATGATTTTACATGTTGTTGACTTACCATTGCTTCCAGTAACAATTATAGACTTAGCTTTTGGATTTAAGATATAAAAAAGATCAAGATCAGAAATAATTTTACTTTTATTCTTTAAAATTTTATTTTTAAATCTAGACTGTTCAATATTTATACCTGGGCTAATAAGTATCCAATTAGATTCATCTAAGCTTTTATTAAAAAGTTTTTTATTTTTTTTTTTGGATAACTTATCGTCCCATGCAACAAATTTAATTTTTTTTTTCTTAAATAAATTAGTAGCAGATTTACCCGTCTCACCTAAACCGTAAACAGAAAAGGAATTTTTTTTTAAAAAATCACTGTTAAAAAAAAAATTTTTTAATACTTTTTTTTGGTTATTCATCAATTAACGTAACTTGAGTGTAGCCAGACCTATTAATGCTAAAATAATTGCTATGATCCAAAATCTAATTACTATCGTGGCTTCTGCCCAGCCTTTCTTTTCAAAATGATGGTGTATTGGTGCCATCATAAAAACTCTTTTACCTGTAAGCTTGAAAGAAATAACTTGAATGATTACAGATATAGTTTCAAGGACAAATAATCCTCCTATTATTGCAAGTACAATTTCATGTTTTACTATAATTGCAACCGCAGCCAATGAACCTCCTAAAGATAAAGAACCTGTGTCTCCCATAAATATTTTTGCTGGTGGAGCATTATACCAAAGAAAACCGAGACATGAGCCAACTATAGAGCCGCAAAAAATAGAAATCTCACCTACATCAGGTATGTATTGCAATTGAAGATACTCTGAAAAAATAGTATTTCCGACTACGTAACTAATAAGTGTAAATGATAGCGCAACTAACATTACCGGTACAGTTGCTAATCCATCTAAACCATCTGTTAAATTTACAGCATTAGATGCACCTATAATTACAAATAATGCAAAAGGAATAAAAAATAGTCCCATTTGAATAATTAAATTTTTAAAAAATGGAAAATATAAATTTGTTAAATATTCGTGATTAGAATATTTCATCAAAATTAGTACGGTCATCAAGCTAATAATTAATTGCCCTAAAAATTTTAATTTTGAATTTAAGCCCCTTGAATTTTCTAATTTTATTTTTAATAGATCGTCCACGAAACCTAATGCGCCAAGACTTAGAGATACAAAAATTAATGTCCAAATAAAGATGTTACTTAGATCCGCCCAAAGAAGCGTGCTCGCCGTCATGCCTATAATGATTATGATTCCACCCATTGTAGGTGTGCCGGTTTTTTTTATTATATGGTCGATTGGTCCGTCTTGTCTTATTGGGCCTGTAATTTGATTTTTTGAAAATAGTTTTATTAAAGGGCCTCCAATCAAAAATACTATTATTAAAGATGTCACAACAGAAAGTCCTGTTCTAAATGTAAGATATTTAAAAACATTTAAAAAACTGTAATTGTCTACTAATGAAGTAAAAAAGCTAAACAACATTTTTGGCACCTTTAATTAGTGTTTTGACAATTCTGTGCAAACCAGTAGCGTTCGAGCCTTTAATCATTAGGTAATCATTTTTGTTAATAATTTTAGAAAAAATTTCATCAAAATCATTGTGATTTTGTAGAATATTTCCCTGTTTTTTTATGTCAGTATACTTATAAGTATTTAGTATGCTATTTCCATAAACGAAAATTTTATCAATATCACTGTTGTTTATAACTTTTGACAGATTTTTGTGATAAAATTCACTTTTTTTACCAAGCTCCAACATATCTCCCAATAATATATACTTTTTATGTTTTTTTGATCTAATTCTAGATAAATTAAAAATTGCATTTCTAACTGAAAAAGGATTCGCATTATAACTCTCATCTATCAATTTAAATTTTGTTTCATATCTTTGGATATTGTGCAACTTTCCCCTACCATCTAAAGGTTGATTGGCTAAAAAAAAGTCTAGCATTTTTTCTGTGTTTAGATCGAGTTCTTTTAAAATTGCAAATGAAATTAAAATATTTTTAATATTAACATCGTTATATTTTAAGAAAATCTCATCGTTAAATATCTTTATTTTTGCTATTTTTTTATTTGCATAATTTTTGATAAATAATGGATATATATCTGATTTTTTTGATTGCCCGAAACTAATAACTCTAATTTTTTTTCTTTTTGCTAAATTATTTAGAAAATTAAAAAACTTATCGTCTCGGTTAAGAACTAATAATCCGTTTTTGGCGATATTGTTTATTATTTCACTTTTTGCCTTCGCTATCTCTTTTATATTTTTGAAATTTTCAATATGAGCTTCGGCTATATTTGTAATTATTGCTATATTAGGTTTTACCATTTTAGAAAGATTATTAATTTCTCCTTTTTTACTCATTCCTATTTCAAAGACACCATACTTATGGTTTTGTTCTAAATTAGCTAAACTTAAGGGAACGCCATAATGATTGTTAAAAGATTTTAAAGAAAAACAAGTATCAGCATACAAATTAAGGAGATTTCCTAAGGTAGTTTTAACAGTTGTTTTGCCTGAACTTCCTGTTACTCCTATAATAATTGCCTTTGAATTACTTCTTTTTAATATGGCTAGCCTATTTAAAAAATTCATAGTGTTATTAACTTTAATTAATTTATTTGAGTGAATGTTTTTAGATTTTTTAGTTACAACACTTGAACATGCCCCGTTTTTAATTGCTTCAGCAACAAAGTTATGTCCATCTTTTTTTTTTCCTTTTATAGCTATAAAAAGATTATTTTTTTTTTTGTTTTTTTCTTTTATAGCTATAAAAAGATTATTTTTTTTTATGTTTCTAGAGTTAATTGAAACTCCTTGAAAACCTTTCAAGTTCTTTTTATTTAGAATTTTTTTTATGATTTTCAAATTATAGTGAGTATTGATTTTATCTTTATTTAATTTATTTTTTTTGATTTTAGTTTTTTTAATTATACTTCTGTCTGATATATTAATTACTTTTGTGCCATAATCTTGATATGTTTCGTGACCCTTACCAGCAACCAATATAATATCATTAAATTCTGATTTTTGTATAGCCGCCTCTATTGCTTTTTTTCTATTTCCAATTTCAATAAAATCATTTTTATGTAGATGTTTTTTTATATCATTTCTTATTTTTTTAGGATTTTCATTTCTAGGGTTATCGTCTGTTATATAAATTTTGTTGCAATTATTTTTTGCAATTTTTCCCATGATAGCTCTCTTGTTTTGATCTCGGTCTCCTCCGCAACCAAAAACTAAAGTTATTTTATTTCCGTAATGCTTCTTGAGGGATCTTAGTGCATTTTGCAGGGCATCAGGCGTATGAGCATAATCAATGAAAATTTTTGATTTGTTTGGAAATTGTCTAACTAATTCTAGTCTTCCATTTACATTTTTTATTTTTTTATAAATTTTATTGATTTGATCGTTTTTAATTCCACATAGTTTTGAGGCTAAAATAGACATTGATAGATTTTTAAATTGAAATAAACCTATCAATTTAGTCAATCTTTTATTTTTATTTGAAATAGTTTCATTATTTATTGTTAAAATTTTAAGTTTTCTTTTCTTGGAAATAGATTTTAATTTAGCAAACTCATTAATACTTGCGTCTGTAATTAAATATTTATTTTCTTTTAACAGCTTGTTAAACAAAATCATTTTTGAATTAAAATAATTTTTCATAGATTTGTGGTAGTCAAGGTGATCGTGACTAAAATTTGTAAAAATACCTGCTTTAAAGTTTATACCGTTAAGCCTTCCTTGGTCTAAACCGTGGCTAGATGCTTCGATTATTACATTGTCAATATTATCTTTTTTAATATTTTCCAATTCTCTGTGTAGAGAAATAATATCTGGACTTGTTAAATTTAATTTTTTAACTATATTTTTTTTTTTAACTCCTAGTGTGCCTATTGAAGCTGATGAAATTTTATTTATAAAAAAAATTTGATGAAAAAAATCTGCAACTGAACTTTTTCCATTGGTACCTGTGACGGCAATAATATTTTTTGGTTTTTTTTTGAAAAAAATAATGCAAGCCGTGGTCAATGTTTCTTTAATATTCAGTACTTTAATAATGGGGATTTTGCTATTTTTAAAGTCTACATTCTTAGGACAAATTACTGCTCTTGCTCCTTTTTTTATTGCTTCTTTTATAAATTTTTTTCCATCAACTTTCAGCCCTTTGATTGCAAAAAATAGGTCGCCTTTTTTAATCTTACGACTATCTAAACAAAGATTTTTAATTTCTATCTTTTGAAATTTTTGATGTGTAATTTTAATTAACTTTTTTAACAACATGTTTATTATAAACTTCGTTGTTATTTATGGCTAAAATAGGTCCAATTTTTTTTATTAATTTGCCCGCTACATATGCAGAATTCCAACCGGCTTCATTTCTATTGATACCCGAGATTAGAGTTCCTCTGTAGTTATAAAATATATTTGGAGCACCAAGTGGCTCATCCAACATTACTAATAGTGTGTATTTTGGATTTTTAGAAGGAAATATTGAAATAAAAGTATTTAAATTTTTATCTTTACCATATTTTTTTGCTGTTCCTGTTTTTCCTCCCACATCATACCCGTAAACATCGGCTAAACTTGCTGTCCCTTCTTTGTCTGTTACAATTTTTCTTAAAATTTTATTCATTTTTCCACTAGTGTTTTCAGATATAATTTTTTCTCCTTTTATGAAATTATTACTCAAATTTTTTACAAGTGTCGGTTTAATTTTATATCCTCCATTTGAAATTGAAGCATAAGCTGCTGCTACTTGTAGCGGCGTTGTGGCAATACCATGCCCAAAAGATGTTGTTTCCAGTTTGCATTTATCCCAATTAAAATCTAATGGACTGCCAACTTCATTTAATTCAAAGTCAAGTGTTGATAATAGATTGAGTTTATTTAAAAAATTTTTAAACTTATCTTCACCCACTTTCCTCGCTATCATTAATGTTCCAATATTTGATGATCTAATTAAGATATCCTCAACAGATAACTGTGTTGGAAATTTTTTAATATCAGAAATCGAATATTTTGAGCACTTAATTTTATTAGGAATATTTTTTACAATTGTTTCTGGTTCATACAATTTTTCATCCAAAGCAAGTGCAATTGTAAATGTTTTAAAAACAGAACCTAGTTCAAATAATCCTTTTGTTATTTTATTTGTGTAATTATGGCTACTTATATCTTTCCTTATGTTGATGTTATAATCAGGTAACGAGACTAGAGACAGTACTTCTCCTGTTTCTATGTTCATTAATAATCCTGCGGCACCGACTGCATTAAAGTCACTCATTGAATTTTCCAATTCTTTTTTTAATAAAAATTGAAGATTAGAGTCTAAAGATAAAATTAGCGGTTTGTTAATTTTATTAATATCTGTTAACTCATAATCAAAATACTGTTCAACGCCAGATACTCCGTAATTATCATTATCAGTTTGTCCCAAGATATGACTGAAAAGATTTGCGTGAGGATATATTCTAGATTGATACGGTTCGAATATTATCCCCTTCTCACCGAGAGACCAGAGTTTGTTTTTTTCTTCTTCATCAAGCCTTTTCTTTAAGTAAAAATATTTACTTTTTTTTAAATTATTTTTTAGTTTTCCTTGAGATATTTCAGGAAAATTAATTTTAATATTTAATAGAAATTTACTTTTATTTTTAATTAAATTAGGTTTAACGGCAGCATGGAAAGATTTGATATTTCTTGAAATTAAAATACCGTTTCTATCAACAATATCTCTACGTAGCGGCAGGAAATTTAATGAATTTTTTTTTGATTCTAAAAATTGCGGTTCTTGAAATGAAATTAATAAAATCTTGATAGAAAAAATGGCAATTAAAAAACAAAAAGAAAAAAAAAGTATATATATTCTATCTTCCGAAATTGAAGAATCAGATATTTTTTTTTGTTTGATGTTAGTTTCTAAATAATCTTCAAAATAGAAGCTTTTCTGGTTGTCATTAGTTCTTTTATTTTTTTTTATTTTTTTTTTCATCTTTAGTGTTTAGTCGTTTTTACCCTTTCGTTTAAAAACTGATCGATTCCAAAATATATTCTTGAAAAATCTATAGTTGTATATTCTTGATTTCCATATCTTTTAATTTTTTCTGAAATATACTCGGGTGATGATAGATAAAAATAATCTAACTGAGACTCGTATACATCGGTCTTTAGAATGGCAATTTTTTTTTCTAATGTTGATATGTTTTTTTCTATAATTCTTGTTTGTGTTTTAATTACAGATGTAAAAATCATTAAAATTGAAAAAATTATTAAAGATAACAATATTTTTTTATTAATCATTTAACTCCTCCAGATCTAAATATTTATTAAATTTACTTTTTAAGCTATCTGGGTAGATAAATGAATTTTTGTTTCTAACTACAAATCTTAACTTGGCTGATCTTGATGGAGGGTTTAAGATAATTTCGTTTTCAGATGGTTTAATAAAATTATTCTTATAGCTTTCAAAAAAAATATTTTTATTATCATCTTCCGGCAGGTATCTAGATGGTTTCGATTTGTCTTTTGAGTAATTGCTAAAATAAAATTTAACTATTTTGTCTTCTATCGAATGAAAGCTAATTATAATAATTTTACCCCCTGCTTTTATTAGTTTAGTTGCTTTAATCATTCCATCTATAAGTTCCGTGGTTTCTTTGTTAACAAAAATTCTCAAAGCTTGAAAAGTTTTAGTACAAACATTAATTTTTTTTGAATAATCTTTTTTTTTGCTATCTTCTATAATTTTAACTAATTCACTTACGGTAGAAATTTTTTTAATGCTTCTTGCCTTAACTATATTCCTCGAAATTCTAGATGCTTCGTTTTCTTCTCCGAAAGTTTTTAATATTATTTTTAAATAATCTTCATCATATTCATTTAGTACTTGTTCAGCCGATAATTTGGTTAAACCCATGCTCATATCTATTTTATCTTTAGATTTGAAAGAAAAACCTCTTGAAAGATCTAATAACTGAAAAGAAGAAAGACCTAGATCAAATATAATGGCATCTACTTTGTCCTCTTTTTTTATTACTCTATCTAAATTGCTAAATCTTTCATTGAAAAATGAAAAACGATCTAAATATTGTTCTTTAATTTTTTGAGCTTTATCTTTAACGTGACTGTCTCTGTCTAAGGCAATAACTTTTGTATTTGGAAATTTTAATATTTCTCTTGAATATCCTCCGCCACCAAAAGTGCAGTCTACAAAACTGCCGCCATTATTTGGTGAGCATGCTTTAATTACCTCTGGTAACATCACTGGAAAATGAAAGTGATCCTGTGACTTTTTGAGAGATTTCATGATTTTTATAAAACATTTTTAAAATTTTTGCCTTCTTAGGAATGCAGGAATTTCAAAATCTTCTTCTTCATTATTATCTTGGTCAAAAAGTTTTTGATTTTCAGACGATTCCACATTTTCAGTTTTACTAATTTCATCTGTATTAATTATATCGTCTGAAAAGAGTTGTTGCGTATACTCTTCTTGATTATTTGCTTCGCCTTTGCCTTCATTTAGATCTGTTGTGTTTATTTCTGTTTCTACCTCAGAGTTATTTTCCATATAGGAAGCGCTTTCTATTGACACACCTGTTGCTAATTCACCAACTTTTTCCAACTCTTGTTGTGGCATAGGTGTTGAAGTTTCTTCATTATTTTTTTGTATATATTCTGATTCTTCATCCAATTTTAAAGCTGTGGCGCCATTTATTGAATTAAAAGTATTATTTTCAATGGTTGGGTTTTTTGAAAATAAATTTTCAGAATAACCATTATTTCTATTTTGGATTCTATCTACCATATTAAGAATTGTTTTAGACTCAGTTTTTTGACCGTCTAATGATGTGGCAACAATAGATACTCTCATTTTACCATTCATTGTTTCGTCTTTTATTGCTCCAAATATTAATTCAGCTTCTGGATCAACCTCTGCTCTAATTTTATTAACTGCCTGATCAACTTCAAAAAGTTTAATGTCACTTCCCCCTGTAATATTAACAAGCAATCCTTTTGCTCCTTGAAGAGAATACTCATCAATTAAAGGATTATTAAGCGCCATCTCTGTAGCTGCCATTGCTCTATTTTCTCCCTCAGCTTCACCTGTTCCCATCATTGCTTTACCCATTGAGCTCATAACTGTTTCAACATCTGCAAAATCAAGATTTATCATTCCTGGTCTTACCATTAAGTCAGTAACACTTTGAACCCCATGTTTTAAAACATCATTAGATAGTGAAAAAGATTCTTCAAAAGTTGTTGTTTCACTTGCAATTTTAAATAGATTTTGATTTGGAACAACTATAACTGTGTCCAAATGTTTTTTTAATTCTTCAAGTCCTTCAAGAGCTCTTCTCATTCTTTTAGGCCCTTCATAAGAAAAAGGTAAGGTTGTAACGCCTACGGTAAGAATATTTAGTTCTCTTGCAGCCTTTGCTATAACGTGAGAAGCGCCAGTTCCAGTTCCGCCCCCCATGCCAGCTGTAATAAAAATCATATTGCTACCTTGTAAATAACTAACAATCTCATTCAAAGATTCGTCTGCAGCTGCCTGTCCAATATCATGCTTTGCTCCAGCTCCTAAACCTTTTGTTAAGTTCATCCCGATTTGAATTTTAGCATCTGCTTTGTTTAATTTTAAATCTTGAGCATCCGTGTTTACAGCAACAAATTCTACACCTGTCATGCCAGCTTCTATCATTGCATTAATTGCATTTCCACCTGCTCCTCCAACACCTAAAACTAAAATTCTTGGATTTAATCCCTTTAGCTCACCGCCGCCTATATTTATTGTCATGTTAACTCCTCTTTTTGTTTGTTTTCCCATTTTAAATTAGATCTATTTTGATATGCTTTTTTTCTTGCTACCACCTTAAATTTTTCAAACATTTTTGGTTCCCATATTTGAAAAGTTTTACCAAGACCAACAAATAAAATACTATTTTTAATTTTTGCATGATCTAATAATTTTTCTGTTAGAGAAACTCTTCCTTCTGTATCAAATTGTAAGTTTACACTTTCAGATAAAATTGAAGTTGCAAAATAATCTCTTTTTTCTTCAAAAGGATTAAGTGAATCTATTGTGTTTGATAGTTTTTCTATTCTATCTTGAGAGCATGCTTCTAAAGCTGAATGATTGAATGAAGGATAGCTAATAAAACCATTATAACCTTGTGAACTTAAGTGAGTTCTAAATGTTGATGGCACTGACACCCTTCCTTTTTTGTCTAACTTGTTCTCGTAACTCGATAAAAACATTATTTTTTAAAACCTTTTTAATATTTAATTTTTTCAAATCATCATCCGTATTGGGATTATTTGGGATATTATGGGTTTTAAAAAAATAGTCAATATATTACTTTTTAACTAAAAAGTACAAAGATAGAACATTTTTATAGAATTTATATTTGCCAGATAGTCTATAAGCCGGGTTCTGTCATTAAAGAAGTCATTTCTCTAGGCTTAAATTCACACTTAAGCTCAAGCAGCTAACCCAGGAGACTAACTAAAGACTGTTTTTAGCACTACATAGTAATGCAATGTCTCCTCTATTTAGCCTTGCTCCCAGTGGGGTTTACCATGCGTTTTTTGTTACCAAAAAACCGGTGAGCTCTTACCTCACCGTTTCACCCTTGCCTTGATAAGGCGGTTTATTTTCTGTGGCACTGTCCCTGAGGTC
>Ga0115000_10002849_pt1 | contig 14676 bp, 11 predicted proteins | sample ArcticOcean_MG_C_6_FD_89690 | JGI IMG/M metagenome (GOLD analysis project Ga0115000, IMG submission 89690) | Marine microbial communities from western Arctic Ocean - ArcticOcean_MG_CB8_128 | ecosystem: Environmental > Aquatic > Marine > Oceanic | place: Arctic Ocean: Canada Basin | collected...
CGCGACGACTGGTTTCGTTGGATCTGCATCGGCGGTTGGAAGATTATTCAACGCTGCCCATCGTTTATATTCGTCGATAGTTTCCGGGTAGGGGAGATTTTGCTCCTCGAGCAGCGGGTGGTAACACCCAAACGCGGGAGTTTCCACGAGCGGCTTCAATCCACCTCTTAAAAGTGGAACAGACTCGCGCAACGGTTTCAGAAGCAAATCCTTCACAAAGTCTCCCGGTGAAGCGCCGGTTATTTTCTCCTCTTCTTTTTCTTCAACTTCTCGCGCACCTAGGTATTCGCGCGCGATGTACGAAAACGCCTCTTCCACGTTTTTCTCGCCGCCTTGGTTCCAATACGCATACACGGTCAGCCAATTCTTCAAGTCTTTTGCTTTTTCGCCCGGAATGAAGCGCAACAATTGCGGGCCGATTTTCAAAAAGGACAAATATCCAACCAGTTTATCTTCCTCTTTGCCGCTGCCAAACTTCTTGAGAATTTTCTGCACCGCCGGCGGTGGGCCAGCTTTGGCGCCATCTTTCCCAGGTTTCATTTCAAACGTCCCGACGTTCGTTTCTGACATCAGTTCTAACGCGGACTCGAAGACAAACTTCGTTTTGATCCTTTCCAACTTTTCTCGCAGCCATTCCACTTGGTCGTAATCGAAGAGCAAAGAGCCGAAGAAGGCGTCGGCGTCGGCCAAAGCTCGTTCGAGTTCAATTCGACGTTTACCAACAATGTCGCGGTCGGAGAAGACGCACAAAATGACCGACGGATATCGCTTCTTTAAACTCTTGGACACTTTTTTATACAACCGCACGTTGAACGATTCGAATCCGGAAATCAACACAATCTTCTTCGTTTTCTTCGAGGAAAGATACAGCGCCTCATCGTCCATTGATATTCCTTCCGCATCTTCATCGTCTCGTCTTTCATCTTCCTCTTCCTCTTCCTCTTCTTCAGGTCTGGACAGAAACCCTCTTCCACCTCTCGCAGCTGTCGATAACGCCAATTCGTTCGCTTCTAACTCGTTCGACACCCTCGCCAACGTGCCTTTGTTCGAGTGAATGGCTTTCTGAAACTGCAAATACTTCTTCCCATCTTTTCCACTCGCAATTTTCAAGAGCCTCTCGCCAACTTTCGGGTCGATCTCGCACACGTTCTTAAACTTCTTCTCCGTCGTGACTGGAAAATCTTCGATGAATGCGTCCGACACGTTCGCCGCGAGTTCGTCCTCCTCCTTCTCCGTCGCCGCCTCCGCGTCCGCCATCGATACGCCTTCGAATAACAACTCGTACGCGCTATCAATCGCTCCTTGCATACCCAAAACTTTCTTTTCCAGCTCTTCTTTCTTCCTCGTCAAGCGGGCGACTTTCTCTTCGTCGATTTTGCTTTTCGTCGTCGTCGTCCTCGTCCTCGCCTCATCCTCTTCTAAAAAAACGTTTTCGCTAAATTTCTCCGCCTCGCTCTTCGTCTTTGACGACGACAGCGCCGAAGCGATCACTCTTTTCCGCTTTTCTGATTGTGCTGCTGTCTCTGCTACTTTCTCGTTGCCGTCGTCGTCTGCCGAAGTACTTAAAACGCGAAAAGCTCGTCGTCTTCTTCCTCTCTCTCTTCGTCGAACGAGTGCAACAGTCGATGACGTCTTCGTCGCAAAATCATCTCTTCTGGTCGTCGTCGTCCTCGCTTTAAGAAGAAGCGAGGAGGAGGAGAAAGAAGAAGAAGAATACATCTCAAACAATCGTTCTCTTTCCTTGCTCTTCTTATTTCTTCTCTTCTTTCTCGGTGGTTTATGCGCGCAAATGTTTATTCATGTATCTGATTTTGACGATTTTTGTCACCAGAAAGAGAGAAAAAATGTGTAAATGTTGAGAGACTCTTTAGAAAGGAGAACATGTCGCGCGCAGTACAGTCTTCGATTTTACTAATAATTTTACACGCTTTTGTAAAAGTTTTCGTTCCCTTCGCAGTCCTCTTCGTACGGGTCGCAATCGTCGCCAAACTCGTCTTCGTAATCGTCTTCGTCCGAAGAAGAGCAGTCGTCCGCGTCGAGGTCGAATCCGGCGGCGGAGCCGAAGAGGACGGGTTCACCCCACTCTTTTCTGGTGATGCCGTCGAGGTCGTTGAAGTCGTTTACGTCGTCGTCGTCGTTTTTGGCGGCGTCGGTGTTATTGTTGGTTGGTATCGTGACTTTCGGGTGGAAGACGAGTTTTAGAACGAGCGAATATCGCGGGACACCGGCAGCCTTGGACGGCGCGGAGACTCGATGGACGACGTCTTGATCCATGAGAACGAGGCGACCCGGCTGAGGGCGGACAAACACGCCAGTACCGGTACCGGGATCTAAAAACATGGTTTCAGCGTCGTACGAAGCTGGCCAGACGTTTGGGTTCAAATACACCAAAGCAGAGACGAAGAGCGGTTTGTTCCGTTCTCGGTTGACGTATAACCCAAACCGTTCGGCCCACGGAGAGGTCGGATCTACACTGCTTGGATCCATGTCTAAATGCCACGAAAAATCCTCGCCGTTCACAGCTGCGTTTCCTACGGCTGTTTTTATTCGTAACCCACCCCAAGATCCGGGGATACCCTCCGGCTCGAGAGAATCGGCTGACATCGGCAGCACTTCGTACTCTGGGTATAAGCGTTGAATTCTCGCGCGAAGCGTTTTCACGGCAGACGATCGCGCAACTTTTGCCAACTGGTCTTCCGTTAATCCCCAAGAGGAAGTATTTTTCGCCTCTGCGCTTTCTAATGAAGATCCCGACGTCGACGGCGAACCGGTATCCAATGTATCGTACGTATCTCTCGACCATAATCCCTCTGGAGGTTCGCTGTCATTCCAAGCGTCAAAACCGTTCGTCTCATGATTGCCGCACATTTCCTTTAACAAGTCTCTCCTCAAAGGATCACACACCACGTTGTCCAAAACGACAATCTTCGACGCGTCGCTTCGGATCCCTCCCACACTCATGGACGACCCGACATCGGCTCGATCCAACGCTAACGACATCGCGATACTGACGGATCCGGGATTAAATATAGATATTCCATCCTCCCTATCCGGCCAAGAGGTACTTATTAAATCATCTGTCGAATCATCATCGCTCCCATCGATCAAATCATCCTCCGTCCCTCTCAACTTCCAATATCTCTCGTGCGCGGAGATGACTTGCCGCGCGCAGTTCGCGATCGATTTATCGTTGTTCTTCTCCGTAAACGTACCAAAAATCGACGGCTGAAAGCCCATATCAATCATCGCTTCTTTCAACTCCGGCATTAAGCGTTTCGCGTTGTCTCCGTTCAGTAACACGCACCTGCAACTTTCTGGGTACGGCGGTTTTACCGTCGTCGTCGTCGACGTCGCTTCGTTCGTTTCCGCCCCGTCGACGGTTAAAAACCAGTTGCTCTCGTCCACTATAACTGCATTCACTTCTCTTTCTAAACCGTACTCCTCCTTCATCTCTTTCAGCAAGTCTTGCAAGTGCATCAACTCTTCCTCGTCAAAGTTGACGAGAAACACGTCGCTTTTAACGTCATTGTTATTGTTGTTCGCGTTCCCGCCCGCCATCATCATCATCGCGGATGATGATGGTTTCTTTTTTCGGCGGCGGTGTTGGTTAAAATTGGATTCTGATGGATTGTGTTGTCGTTTCGAAGAACAAGTCGCCGCGCGACTCCTACCTCTCGTCCTCCTCCTTCTCAGAGACTTCTCAGAGCAAACGCGCGAACAATGATTACAGTAAAAACGCGTCGTCGTCTGAATCGTTGTCATGATACTTATTATTAATTTTTATGGGAAGCAGTTGAGTGCAGAAAATTTGAAGAGAAAAAATGGCAGTTTACACGAAAATATTGGCAACTACGAACTACGGCTTCTGTCGTCCATCTAACATGACGGCAAACCGTCCTCGAGAAACCTTACCGTCTCCGTTGGAGTCAGCTCTGACAATTGCGCTTCGATTGGCAACAACGAACTACTTTTGCTTTTGTTGTCCATTTAACAAGACGGCAAACCGTCCTCGAGAAACCTTACCGTCTCCGTTGGAGTCCGCTCTGACGAATTGCGCTTCGACGCGCTCGACTCTTTCGATTTCGTCGTCTTTTGCACCCGGTCGCGTGGAGTAATACAGCGTTTCCCACTCGTCGAAATCGATGAAACCGTCTCGGTTGGCGTCGAATTGAGAAAACGCCTGGTCTAAAGCGAGTTCTTCTTCGCGCGATTTGCGAGGGGCGGGTTGTTCCACGCTTTCCGGGCCGCATCGTTTACAGCTTTTGGCGCAGTAATTACCACTGACGATCCATGCGTCGTTGCATTGGTTCCAGTTGGCGCGGTCGATGCATTTATACTGGTCACGCGGCTCGACGTCGAAACAGTCCATCATGACGCGCAATAAGTTGCGGTTCAGAAATGGACGACTCGTGTCGCTCTCGTCCGGGGCGGCGCTGGAGGAGACACCTTTATCTTTCGGGCGTTTACCGGCAATTAAGGTAAACCTATCGACTGGATTTCGGTTACGAACAGCGGCTTGGAATTCGGCGTCGGAAGCGCCTTGACGAGGCGTCGTCGCCAACCAGCACGTCGCTCGAGCGTTTGGACCAAACTCAGGGAAATCGCAAATGAGCGTGCCGAACTTGTTCGCCGACCGAGCGGTTTCGCATCCAGAACAGTCGTCGCACCTGGTAGAATATATTTTGCTCCAGAAGTTGCCACCGTTCAAACACGCTTCGTTTTTATACCCGCCGATGCCGACGATGGCGACGCCCGTGGTCCCGTTTTCGCCGCTCGAGAGATAAATTCTGTCGTCGTCCGGAGCATCCCACCATCTCAAATCTTCGCGAGTGAACCCGTAATTTTTCGTTCCGAACCTGGACATTTCGCGCGTTCTCGAATACACGTGCGCGTGACCACCGACGATGAACGCGCCGTATTTTCTGCGAATTTCGTACGCGCCCCATCCCGTCGAGTCGCCTTTATACGACACCTGCATCTTCTCCATCGTCATGTGCCACACGCAAATCTTCCATCGAGCGTTGGAATTTTTCAAGCTGTTTTCCAAGTGCCAATAATGATCTTGGTTAATTTGGTTACTTTCCCCGGCTCTTTCCACGCCAACCGAAGAAAGAACGAACAAAATTCCCTTGTATTCGCAACTCATGTCCACTCCGTATTGGCCTTTACACTTTGCGCCTCTCGGCACGCCGTAATCTTCGAGGAGCTTTTGGTACCCTTCGCTTCCGCTCCAAAGGTACCTCACACCGTCCCACCCGTCTGCATCGTGGTTTCCTTTTGCTGCTATGTACTCAACTTTATCGCGCATGGTTTCTTTCAAAAACTCAACCCACATCTTCGGCGCAGACTCGTAATCCAAGTCGCCCGCGTGTACGATCTGTTTGTGAGAAAAAGAGAGAGAAAGAGACACGTCAACACTTGTAAAATCCAAGAAAAAAAACTCTCACCAAATCTGCGCCAGATTCTTTCGCCAACCTCACGACATCGCGTGCTCGCGAGTAGAGTTTACACGGCTGTCCGGCGTGATCGTAACAGTTTCGGCCGTTAATTTTATACGGCGAGCCTTGTAAGTTCCTATCATCAGTATCATGAAGCGGGGAAAGAGAAGAGTTTTTTTTTCGTCAGATGTCAAAAATACACGTTTTATTTAAAATTAGGTATATCACGCACCCACGATAGTCCACCCACGAGCTCGACGGGTTGTCGTTTCCGACGCCAGTATCTGCTATAAAAGCGACGCGCACGGCAGATGCTGCGGAGATACACGCGAGAAAGATAAACAAACGTCGAAGAAGCATCATAGTTGTTGCGTGTTCTTGTTGATGTGAGGATTTTTTTTCTTTTGTTTTTTTTTTCCACTTTCATCGCTCTTGTTTCCCTCGTTAAAATTGGTGTTAAGCAAACGAGGTGGTGTATGTGTGTGTGTTTGTTATTACCATTACCAGGTACAATAATAATGACATAAAATTCTCTCTCATATAATTCCGGTGCATTTGTTAGCGCGCGCGCGCGCGTGCATAATACTTAATTGTTTCCATTCTGTTCTTTATTATACCGTGTGTTCGCGAATGAAGCTCGCTCTTCGTTCTTTTGCGACGGCGGATAAATCCGTCGGTTGTGACTCGGTAAAGCTCGCTACTTTTTTCGCGCCGTGATAAATGAAGCTTCCAGTAACGCGCAACGGCGAAGCGTTTGGTTTCTTCTTCTGTTTCTTCTCGTCCACTTCGTCTTCTATTTCCCAACCTCTGAACGCGTTGTCCGAGTGTAAGTCTTTCACTACCCACGGGCCACACTCGCTCAACTTTCGTTCGCACGTGCCGCCAAGAAACGTTGGGGTTCGACCGATGCCACCAAAAACGTCAACGATTTCCTCGAACGCGGCTTTCGATCTTTTTTCACCGGTGATACGTCCGAACATGGTGACTTTCTTGCTCATTTGACTGTCTAAGAAACCGCTGACGGCGTGCCAAAAGACTCTGACGTTCAAACTCGCGTTGACGACGTAGAACTTATAAATCAAATCTGGGTACTGTTGTCGGAATATAATCATCATATTCTTGAACATTTCCACGCGTTGTTTCGCTTTTAATTGTTTCCCATCTCGGGATTTCAACGCGATGTCTTTCGAGGCGTCGATGACAACCACGCACTTGTCGTGGACAATCACCGCGTCTCGGGTTTTCAAGCTCGGAAACACGATGTTCGTTAAATACGTAAAAAACATCCCATAATTGGCTTCAACGATTGTTCGAGCATCGATAGAAGAGTGTTCGCTACCAGAACTTTTGCTGCTGATATTGTTACTTCCTCCGCTTTCCTTGTTATACTCCGCGGCGGACGTCGTCATCATGTTCTTCGACACGTCCCCGACGCGCATGCAGCACACCGGAATCCCTAACGGCGTGTGCGTCGTGTAGACACTCATGCATGGATGCGCCTTGTGTACCTTCTTCTCTAACTCGCTCATCCCCCCCTCCTCCTCCTTCCTCGTCCACCTTCTCAAATACTCTCGCGGCTTCATCTTCTCTCTCCAGTCCATGGAGTTTACGATCATCCTCTTCGCCGCGTACACGTCCGAGCTGTTTTTCGTGCTCGACAAGTACCTCCTCAAACAATTCTCTCTATCTCCACCTACCATCATATCTTCCGGAAACTGCACGTCTTCCACCTCCTGTTCCAATTTCTTCACGTACTCCTCGTACCCGTTGACCACCTCTCTCGACCGACGCCAAATAACCAACGACCGTCTCGCATTTTTATGCTTCTGTTTCGACCACATTCCCATGTTCTTCCCGTCGAACGCTTTCGCTTCGAACGACCTCAGCTCGGACTCTAACTCCCTCTCTATCGCCAGTTTCCTCTGTCGGTACAACACCCACGGCATATTTCCGTGTACTTTCCGAAACACGTACCAAAACTTCATCGCTTGCAACGCGATGAACACTTTGACTTTTGATATCTGCGTTTTGTTCTTTCCGTTTTCGTCGTCGAACATCTTTTTCCGTCGTCGTTCGAACGCGTTCAATCGTTCGTTCGCGAGAACGGCAATCGGTACCAAGAGCGAAAAAAACGTAAACGTCGCGTCTCGAGCGTAGTCCTCTGGGAGAGACAAAGAGACGAAAATCGCATCTAACCGGAACGGTTTGCATTCGTTCCAAACGAATGCGCAGAGCGAAAGCATCAACCACGACCACGAGAAGAGGAATGTTTTCATTTTATTTATGTTTATAAATATCGATGATTCACGCGCTCTTCGTTCGCTCTCCTTCTTTTTCCCGCGTCTCTGTCCTCGTAGTTGTTCTTATTGAGTTGCTTTTGCTCTGACATTCTTACGTGGTGCGCGAGTAAAGACGTTTTTGTGCCGTTAATAAAGATTCCAAAAGAGCTAAGGAGAGCAAAAGGTCAACACGCAGCTTATTAATTTTTTATTAATAAATGAAAAACGCTTCTTTTGAGATCTCAAAAAATAAGAACAATCAATAATACACGATGATACGCGCCGACGACGACGACCGCCTTCTTCTTCCTTTTCAACGAGAACAACAACAAAGCGCGACGTGGAAGAAGACAAGGAGGAAAAGGAATAAAAAGTTCTTCTCTCTCTTCGCGGTCGTCTCGTTTGTCGTCTTTCTTTCCATCTCCTTTTGGTTCACCGAGGAAACCGAAAATATGGAAAAGGTTTTTGAACGGGAAGACTTTAAAGGTTTCGTGAAGGAAGTGAGAAGCGCGAACGCACAGATGCGAGCGCACGAGGAGAGGATGAATAATAATGGCAAAAGCGGCTCGAGAGATTCATCGTCGTCGTTGCGAAGAAGAGCGCTGAAAGATTACGCGGCGATACTGTTCACGCAAAATTTGTGTTTCGATTATTTTGTTCCGCAAGGAGGGCCGTATTTTTGCTTGTTCCCGGTGATTTGTTTCGGATCGGATTTTTATAGCTGCATGACGAACGCCGGAGTGGTACAAGAAGCGTACGGCATTGACTCGCAGAGCGCGTACAGTGTCGAAAATTCGCTCTTGAATAGCTTTTGAGTCGCATTAAAAATGAATTATTAATTAATCATCTCCTCGGATAATCGATGAATGGCGTTGACGAAATAATCAACCTTCGCGCAATCCTCTTTCCCGCCTAAACCTGCACCTAAATTCGCGATGTACTTTTGCGGTCCAAAGTCCTGTAACATTTGCTTCGCTTCCCTTTCGATCTCCTCGAACGACCCGTCGACTAAGAGTTTCGGGTCAAAGTTGCCTTGGACGCTGGACATGTTCGCTTCGCCGCCCGCCGCGCCCGCCAACGTGTTTCTCGCGTACTTTCTATCCATAACCGTATCTAAGGTGATGCAATCGTACCCGATTCTTTGCAAATCGGAAATCGCGTACGGTGCATCTCTCGCAAAACCAAGCAACGGGACGTTCGGATGTCTTTTTTTCAACTCTTTGGAAATCTTCTCCATCTCCGGCAACGCGAACTCGTAAAACTCCTTCTCCTCGATGTGTTCGCACATCGCCTCGAAAACTTGCACCATGTGCGCGCCGTTTTGAATTTGCAAATCTAAATAGTCGATAACCACCGTCGTTAATCGTCCCAACAACTCTCTCGAAGCCTCCGGGTGGTTCTTCAACCAGTTCATCCCGGAATCCGTGTTCTTTCTCGAACTCCCGCCGACCATGTAATACATCAACGTCCACGGCGCCGCGCTAAACCCAATCAACGGAATTTGTAAGTTTTCTTTCTCAATCTGCTCGTTAATTCGTCGGACTGATTTCAACACGTGCGATAATCTCTCCTCAACGTCAATCGTTTTCGGCACTTTCGTCTCCAAATCCTCCGGCGTTTGTAACGGCCTCGGAACGACGATACCTTTACCTCCCGGCATCTCCACGTCCACGTTCATCGCCTCCGCGATGACTAAAATATCCGAGAACAAAATAGCCGCGTCTAACTTATACCGTCTCACCGGTTGCATCGTCACCTCGCACACGTCCTCCGGATCGTCCAACAGTTGCAAAAAATTCTTCCCGGTATCTTTCTTATACTGATTATATTCCGGTAAATGTCTCCCGGCTTGACGAAACAACCAAATCGGCGTCTTTGACACCTTCTCCCCTTTCGCCGCTTTAATCATGGAATCGTTCGCTGGATTTCGGTTCTTCAAAGTCGCGGGGTCAGTTTTCGATTTCAACGGACTGAGGGTGTTGTTACAGGCAAATCCACGTCTGTATCTCCTCCTCGTCGTCCTCACCGCTTGGGATGTTGTTGATGAAAATGATGACGAAAATGACGATAATGCATTCGCATCATCGCGCGAGGATGAAATGGTCCTAAACTTACGCGAGGCGCGGGAACCACCACCACCAACAACAACATCACCGCTCGAACGAGAAGACGAAAGTGTTGTTACACTCATCTTCATCACACTACTCGTTTGAGAGAAGGAAAAAGAATACAGCTTTAGTAGAGTGTGGTAGTATTTGTGAGAGATTTTTTATCGAAAAAAAAGGAAGATCTCGTCTGTTTTGTGAGAGCGCAGTCCCAAGGGAAAAAAAAAATCCGCCGCCAACTCTTTCTTCCACACATGTATTTGCTTTAAAACGACTGTGTTTTATTACACGCGCAGAGGCACACACATATATATACATAAACGAATAAGAGCTACTAACATATATATATATATATATAATGCCGGGCCCGTCGAACCACGGGCAGCGGAACAAAGCGCACAACCACGGGAAACACCAATCGAAACACACGTCGAAATTGCACAAGGTGGGAACGAATGGTGGCGTCTTGAAAAAAATTGGAAAGGCGAATTTAGGCGTCGGGAATAAGCGAGAGCGATTGGTGCGAGCGAAGCAGGCGAGAGACGCGAATAAGCGGATGGTTTCTTACGAGAAGAAGTTGGAGAAGATGGCGCCGAAAGTGGTGGCGGTGATGACAATTGATGGTGGGGATTACGACGCCTCGGATTTGAGAGATTTCTTGGGGAAGTTTGTGAACAGTTGCGAGAGGAGGAAAGAGCTCGCGGACGAGGGGTTCGTCGTGGCGGAGAAGTTGTTTCACGCGCCGAATTTGCCGCAGACGGTGAGAGTGGAACTGCACGATCACAGGTTCCAAATTATGCTCGTCGATCACGGGCATAAATTGGCGGCGTTGGAGGCGATCAAGTCGGCGGACGTTTTGGTGTGCGTGGCGTCGGCGCACTCGAAAAAAGAGGAAAAGTACGATCCTCCGAATGAGCAGTTGGTGGAATCGACGATGCCGACTTTACGCGCGCAAGGGTTGCCACCAACGGTGGTGGCGTTGAGGAACTCGATGAAAGTCAGTCCGTCGGAACGAAACGCGGCGAGAAAACTCGGGATGCGGATAGTGACGGAGGAGATTTTGAGCGTGCCGAAAGATCGGGTAAAGTCGCAATCGGTCGATACCGAGCAAGAGATGAAGATGTTGGTGAGAATGGTATGCGAACAAAGAGCCCAAGCGCCGGCATGGAGAACGCAAAGACCGTATATTATTTCCGAACTATCTACGATTGAACGGCTCAGTGAACACTTGTCCAATTTAGTCGTCGAAGGGTACGTTCGAGGGTGCGGCGTGAGCGCGAACCAGTTGTTTCACGTGCCCGGAGTTGGAGATTTTCCTCTGGAAAAAGTGGAACTGATCGAAGAGCGAGTGACGAAAAAGCATAACACGAAGAATAAGAGTAGTAGTAGTCAGAGTATTAGCGATTTAGAAATGGGGAAAATGAGACAGGAGGCTTTAGAAACCTTCGTTCCGGACCCGGAAAAGAGAGAGCCGGTCGTGCGAGAGAACAAACCTCCAAACGACGTGGAATACGACGAAGACGCGCACGACGCGAGATTAGAACACTTGAAATGGGAAGACGAGGAGAAGAAGAAAGTGATGATGCGATTGAAACCGAAAGGATGGTCGGATTACCAGGCATCTTGGCTTCCCCGAGACGAAAGCGACGACGAAGGGTCGCTCTTCGAAGAAGAAGACGAAGAAGATGCCGACCAAGGCGATTTTATTCGAGAAGAGGATGCTAAAATGGATGATGGTGTTGGTGGTGGTGGTGGCAATGAAAGAACATCAATGACAACAGCAATGTCGATATCCACCGCAAAAGGAACGACGAACCAAAACGAGAACAACGGTGACGAGGAAATGATGACGATGGATGACCACGAAGAAGGCGACATCGAATACGATTCCGACGAAGAAGAACAAGAACATTGGGACGGTGATTTACAAGGCGATATATCTTCCGACGACGACGAAGAGACGCTAAAAAACTTGCTCGAAGCATCGAAAGATAGCGCGAAACGCGCGAGATTACGCGCGTTGGAGGATGAAAATTTCCAGTACCCGGACGAAGTTGAATTCCCGGAAGACGTCGAAGCGCGCCGACGGTTCGCGAAATACAAAGGGTTGAAATCGTTTCGAACGTCCCCGTGGGATCCGAAAGAAAATTTACCGAGAGATTACGCGCGAGCATTCGCTTTGGCGAGTTATAAGCGACTCGGTAAACGCTCGAAAGAGTATTTGGAAACGACCATGGATTTAGACGTCGGTTCGTACGTTCGATTGACGATTAAGGGCATCCCGACGGTGTGCTTGGAGAACTTGTTAGATCCGCAATCGTCCACGTTTTACTCCTCAAAAATTCCTTCGTCGGTGCAACTGCAAGTTGGCGATGCCGGTGGACTCGGGGGAGGTGTTGGCCAACCGTGGCGAGGGTGGACGGGAGGCGCTGGCGCTTTAGTCGTTTCTGGTTTACTCCGCCACGAATCGCGCATGACGGTCATGCACTTTGGCGTTCAAAAACGGAAAGAGTACACGGACCCGGTCCCATCGAAACACTCGATGTGGTGGCACGTCGGTTTTAGACGCGAGAAAGCGAAAGCTATATTCAGTCACGACGGTTTAAACGCGGACAAGTTTAAATTCGAACGATTCTTACCGCCTCGCGTCCCGGCCATGGCTTCTTTGTTCATGCCCATCACGTTTGGTCCCGCGCCGGTGTTGGGATTTAGCGAAAAAATCGGTGCCGGCGGCGCCATTCAAACCGCTTTAGTGTGTTCTGGTAACGTTCGCGCGGCAAACCCTGACCGCATCGCTTTGAAACGCGTCGTGCTCACGGGCTTCCCGTTTCGCACGCACAAACACAAAGGCGTCATTCGGTACATGTTTTTCAACGCCGAAGACGTCAAGTTTTTCTCACCACTCGAGTTATGGACGAAATACGGTCGACGCGGTAAAATAACCGACGCGTTAGGTACACACGGTCACATGAAATGCCTCTTCAACGGCGTCATTTTGCAACACGATACCGTTTGCGTGACCATGTACAAGCGCATGTTCCCGAAACTCGAGCGGCACCAACACAACGCGACGAACCAGAACAGCGAAATCGAATTAGAAAATAGAATGCACGATAGGAGAGAGTTTGAACAGACGGGGGATAAAATGCAAATGTATTAAAGAATATTGCGCAACGATACGTAGAATTAGGAAAACTGTGTGGAGTGAGGTGATACCGATAGCGATGAAAATGTGACGCTTCTCCTTTGTGTTGTTGTATTAAAATGTTAAAAATGACAGTACATTTTCTTCCTCTCTCTCTCTTCCTCTCTCTTGATTCTTTCATAAACGAGCATTCTCGCCCGACATCATCGAAAGAACACTTCGTTTGAGATGACCGGGATGATGATTAATCGTCATCTTTAAATTCTCGTCTGTCCAAGTATCGATTCGGTCGTAACTCCTTAATCTCCTCCTCGCTCATCTGTTCCCCAGTCGCTTTCAACGTCGCTCGGTTCAACTCTCGAATCTCCTCGATTCTCTCCTTATCTCTGGCTTCTTGCGTGACGAAGAAAATCGGTATCCCTAACCCGGCGCCGATACCCAACACCGCCGCGATAACCGTCGTTATCGTCTCTTCGTCCCAATCCGCGAGTTGCGCGATCTCTTGTCCCAACACGTTTCTGTGCACATTTTCCCCACGTCGATGTCGATGAAGACCACCACTTTTCAACGACACGCAGCAGCTTTTGCGCATCACAGAAGACGAAGAAGATCGCTTCTGAAATCTCGAGTTAGTTGTTTTCGAAGAAGACGTCGTCGCCGTCGTTGGCGTGCACGCTCTCGCACTCGTCGTAGTAAACATAATATATTATTTTTTTCTTTGTTCTTTGTGTTATCCAAAACTCCTCTGTGCTTTGTGACGACGTCTGTCTCTCTTGCAAAAAAGAAGCCAAAAAAAACAAAAAAACAAGAAGCAAAAAAAAAACACAAAAAGCGCAAGACCAGAGAGACCACCTTATTAGGATTTAAAGGTTTGAACGCGTCTGAAGGGAGAGAGGGGTATCATCGTCTCTCGGTTTTGGTTGGTATTTCGAACAACGCGCGACCTGTTCGTAACCGCGCGTTTGTGTGAGAAGAAGAGAAAAAGAAGATGTTGATGTACGAAGAGATTCAAAATTTGAAACTCTTTTTGGAAAAGAAAAAAGCGAAATGCGTACAACATCTGCGCGAGTTGAAAAGAAGAGACCGGACGAACTTATACGAGGATAAAGATAACGTGTTGGACCTCGCGGCGTACGCTAAAATTCTCGCCGGTTTTGTTTTTGGTATTTGTTTTGCAAAGATAAAAACGACTGGGTTTTCGCACGTTCTCATGGGCGTCGTTATTCTTGGCACGGTACCTCTGTTCTTGATGCAGAACTGGTTAAAGTACCCGGCGGAAAAGTCGATCGAGTGGGGTGGGCCGATCTCGTTAGCGACCGATGGTTTAGGCCCTGGATTGGCGAGTTTAATTTTGACCTGGTCGGTTTGTCATTCCATGTGGAACGTTTAGATGATGATGCCTATTCTTTTGTTTGGATTTCGCATTCGCGCTCTCGCGAAAACATCAATCACGGAGAGAGTAAGAGAGACCAGCTTAAACGTACATACTAATAGTAGCAAATAATAATAATAATAACAACAACAATAATGATAACACTGGCATTGATAATATACAAGAATACAAGAAAACGAAATCCGCCGCTTCTTATGCACACGTGCGACTCTTCTTCAACTTGGAAAAAGGTCCAGGTAAATTTTCATTTTTATCCAATCTCAACCGAAGAAGACTTTTACTCAGAGCTATTTACGATCACCGCCCCGAGCGCGAC